>Ga0209541_10014421_pt1 | contig 11918 bp, 16 predicted proteins | sample RifCSPlowO2_01_FD_184027 | JGI IMG/M metagenome (GOLD analysis project Ga0209541, IMG submission 184027) | Groundwater microbial communities from Rifle, Colorado - Rifle CSP2_plank lowO2_0.1 (SPAdes) (version 2) | ecosystem: Environmental > Aquatic > Deep subsurface > Groundwater | place...
GCGGGGCGCACGGAGCCAATGCTTAAGGTTTGGATCGGCGGCCGCGAGGCGCAAGCCGACGAACGGGGAATGTTTGAAGACAATATTCCGGTTTGGCCCGGATATAATGAAATCGGCCTCAAAGTCCAGGACAAATTCGGCAACGAAACCCGTAAAATTTTAAGAGTTATGGTGGAGTGAAAGCTAAAGCAACAAAAAACCCCGCGATGCGCGGGGTTAATTTTCTATTTTAATTTCTTGATCGTCCGCTAGCCGGCGGAAAGTTGAAGATATTTCATAAAGCTCTTCGAATGACTTGGCTACAGCTTCAACTTGCGATTCGCCATTTTGCAATTTCTCGCTGTTTTTTAACACAATAAATTTATCGCATAGGTGCCGCACCGTGCTTAAACGATGAGTGATAATCAACGCTCCTACTTCCCGGCTTAAAATTTCAGCAAGGCCGTTTTGCACGGCTTTTTCTGTTGTGGAATCCAAGCTGGAAGTAGCCTCGTCAATAATGATAAACCGAGGCCTGCGCAGTACCGCGGATCTCACCATAAGGCGTTGGGCTTGCCCTCCTGAAAGTTTGACGCCGTTTCTTCCGACAACAGTTTCCAGGCCGTCAACCAAGCGCTCGCCGAAATCAATTTGCAGTTTGCGCATAATTTCCCATAATTCCTCGTCGCCGATTTTTTCCTGAAGATTTTTAGGAAGGCCGTAAAGAAGATTGTAGCGGATTGTTCCGTCCAATACCTGGGCTTGCTGCGGAACGTATGCCAAAAGCCTAATCCAGGATTCCAGCGCCAGATCACGCAAATTTATGCCATTTACCAAAATTGATCCTTCCTTCGGATCCATATAACGCATAAATAATCTCATTATTGTGGTTTTTCCGGCCCCGCTTGAACCGATGACAGCTACTTTTTCTCCAGGTTTAATTCGGAAACTAACATTTTTTAGCACAGGACTGCCTGATGAGTAAGAGTGAGATACCGATGCGAATTCTATCGATAAAGGATTTTGCCGTGCAAGTTGAACGGCATTTTTTTTGTTTACAATGTCGGTAGGCATGGACAAGGTTTTCATCATTCCGCGCACGGCTGGCATAGCCCAATTTATTTGATGTTCAATATGGCCTATTTTCCACAGATTCGCGCTGATTTGATTACTCCACATTAGAATGGGGATAAGAGTGCCTATGCCCAAATATCCGTTCCAGACCATATAGGCGCTATAAGCTACCACGGCGACATGCGCCACAATATTGGTTAGGCCGCGAATAGTTATCATTTTGATAAACCACAGCCAGAAGCGCCTATCTTTAACAATAATGTTGTGGAACCAAGTTGTTATATGTTGAAGTTCTTCGTTTTCTTTGCCGCACGTTTTTACGCGTTCTATTTTATCCCAACGTTCGACTATGTGCCGATTAAGCCTCCGAAACTCGCGATCTAAGGGGTCGCAAACCTCAACAACTTTTTGGTTTAAGGCGAGCGACCAGAAAATGTAACTAAGAAGCAGAACGCTATAGGCGAGGCCTGCCATCGGACTTATTACCCATAGAAACGCGTAAGTCATAACAAGTTCCAGCATTGCCGGTATGCCCTCAAACAGCATCATATTTCCCAATTCAAGAGCGCGATTCCTTCCCTTTTCAATATTAGCCGCGTTAAGATAAGTATTTTCTTCCAGGTGTTGCCCCAGCGATTTTTCAAAAAAAAGTTCAGTCACTCTTTTTTCTACTTGTCCAAGCCTCAAGCCCAACATCCACTCGCGAGCCGCCATCTGATAATATTCGCTTAGTTTTTCGGCCAACATGCAGGCAAAAATACTTCCTAAGCCCACCGCAAAGACTTGCGTGAAATTTTTACTTGCGAGTCCATTGATAATAAGGCCCATCAGCCAGGGCTGAGCGGTGCTCAATACCATAACTACGGCTAGCGCTATCATCATGCGCTTAAACCAGATTTTGCCGTCCTCGCCAACAAGCTCTTTCCAAACCCACTTAACTATCCCAGCGCTTTCTTTAACGTCCTCTAAATATTCGCGCCAATTTTTTGCGGTTTTACGTATTTCCTCTTTATCTGCCACGGCCTTACCTCCTTTTTATTTGGTTTTCAAAGAACCAAAAACTCGGCGTTAGTGCGCCGAGCTCATCTCCGCTTCAAAAATAGGTACGGAAATCAGCCCGACAAAATAACGCGGTTGCTTATGCCAATAAACATTATTATTCGACTACTCATGATTTTTAGCTTAGCAAACCCCAAATATTTTGTCAATAGAAAAATCCAACACTCGGTGTTGGATTTTAGCGGCCTATCCTTTTTAATTTTTACGCAGTTTTTAACAAGCCCCTGGATTTTAACTCATTACGCAGATTTATGACTACGTCCAAGATTCTATCCAGATGCGTTTTCATCAACTCACGGTTAGCAAAATAAATAAACTGTTGCCTGGTCTTAATGCCGCGAAATTTTATTGCGGCAAATCTCTGCGATCCGCTAAGCAATTTCCGCATCCTTTTCAGATACCTTTTGTCAATTGTCGCGCCTATATTACATAAGGGTCCTGCACCCAAGCCCCTAGTTGGCCTTGAGTCAAATACGCAGATACACCCAAGCCCGGCTGAGTCCTTATTCCAATCTCTCATTTTTTCACCCCTTTCTTTAAGGCCCTTTTCTCTAATTTTGAGCTTAGCATAACCATATTAAATTGTCAAGCTGTTATTTTTTTAAATAACTATTACCATAACTAGATATGGCTAAACAAAAAGAGGACAACAAACAAATAAAGAAGGAAGATAAATGGCGTGATGTTGAGGCGGCGGTGAAGGATTTGCAGAGCAGGTTTGGGGAAGGGATTTTGATGAGGATGGGGGAGATGGCTAAGGTTGATGTGGATGTTATTCCAACGGGCGCGCTTTCTTTAGATATGGCTTTGGGGGTCGGCGGAGTGCCGCGGGGGAGAATTATTGAAATTTTCGGACCGGAATCTTCCGGCAAAACCACGCTAGCTTTGCATATTATCGCCGAAGCCCAGAAAAAAGGAGGAATTTGCGCCTTTGTGGACGCGGAGCACGCGCTAGATCCGGATTATTCAAAAAAGATAGGAGTTCAAGTTGAAGATTTGCTAATTTCCCAACCCGATACAGGCGAGCAAGCCTTGGAAATTATTGAGTCGCTTGTCCGCTCCGGAAAAGTCGATGTTATAGTTGTGGATTCTGTCGCGGCTTTGACGCCGAAGGCGGAGATAGAGGGCGATATGGGCCAGCAGCATGTGGGGCTTCAAGCCAGGCTTATGTCGCACGCGCTTAGGAAACTCACGGCGATAGTTGCTAAATCTAACACAATAATACTTTTCTTAAACCAAATGAGAATGAAAATTGGGATTATGTTCGGAAATCCCGAGACCACGTCCGGTGGACTAGCCCTTAAATTTTATTCTTCGGTAAGGATTGACCTCCGGCGCTTGGCGCAAATTAAAAAGGGCGAGGACATTATAGGAAACCGCGTGAAGGCAAAAATCGTAAAAAACAAAGTCGCCCCGCCATTTCGTATAGCCGAGTTTGATATTTTATACAACGAAGGCATTTCTTACGAAGGCGATCTTTTGGGGCTTGGAGAAAAATATGAAATTGTCAAAAAAGCTGGAGCTTCGTATTCTTTCGGAGATGTTTCTTTAGGCCGCGGTTATGATGCGGCTCGTTTATTCCTTCGGGAAAACAAAAAAGTCGCTAGCGACTTGGTGAAAGCGATAAAAGAGAAAGCGAAAGAAACAGCTTAGGCCTCCCATGGGAAAACAATCCAGTCGGTTTCTTTTTTGTGGAGCCAGATGTGCGGCTTGATTTTGCTTTTTGGATGCCAAAATAAAGTAACTATTGTGGCTTTTCGGTCGCGATAAGGTAGAAGCGTGGATCCGGTGTCCGCGATATCGTCCACAACCAAAGTTTTAGAAGTGACTCCGCCCGCTAAAAGCGGCAAATCCAAATGATGCGAAAGCTTAACCGCGATAGCCAACCCGCCTCTGGGCACTCCGTAAATACCATTGAAATGTTTACGCGTTTTTTTTATGGCAGAGACCAATTTAGGGATGTCCTCCTCAAATTCTTCCCAGGTGTATCTCCGTTTTTTCATTTAGCGGGAAACAAACGGTGCTAAACCTAGATGCCTTGCTCTTTTGATAGCTTGAGCCAATCTTCTTTGATGCAAAGAACATGTTCCGGTTTTTCTGCGCCTGGCGATTTGAGCTTGCGGAGTCATAAACTTCCGTAGCGTCTGTGTATCTTTAAAATCAACCAATTTTATATTGGCCGCGCAAAAATAACACTGTTTGGCTTTTATTGCCATATGCTATAAGCTATACACCATAATTAAAATGGAATATCCTCCGGTTTAATTTCATCTTCAGGGTATTCAACTGTGGCCAAGGCTTCCGGAACTTCCTCTTCTTGCTTGGCGGGGCTTTCGGCGGACGGCGGGCGGTTTCCCCGTGGACCCATCTGCATGGCTTCGGCGACTATTTCTGTTCTTTGTTTTTTCTGGCCGTCTTGGCCTTGCCAGGAGCGGGTTTGAATCCGACCCTCAACCATAATCATGCTCCCTTTTGTCAGATATTGTTTGGTGATTTCAGCTAATCTTCCGAACATAACTATGTTATGAAATTCGGCCTGTTTTTGCTGAGAGCCGTCTTTCCCTTTCCACATTCTGTTGGTGGCTAATCCGAAATTCGCGACCGCCTGCCCGGATGGCAGCGAGCGTAATTCCGGGTCGCGGGTCAAATTTCCTATTAAAAATACTTTGTTTAAATTCATATTTTTTTATTTGCCTAAGATTTCTTCTAATTTTTTGTCTATCTCCGCGATGTTGGATGCCGGCTGCAAATCCTCCGATGTTTTTAATATCACGTCCTGGGACGGTTTTAAGCGCGGCTTGTACGGCAATCTGGCTGGCTGGCGTTTCCCGTGGGATAACATGTATCTTAACACTTCTTTGGATGCTAAAGCGCTTTTAAGCGTCGCGAGTTTGTCGGAATCGAGAAGCATTAAAAAACTTGCTAAGTACGCCTCCGTCATTTTTTTTACCGGATATGCCAAGCGTTTTTTTGTTACGTCTCCATCGTGTTCTATAAGGCCTCCTGCGTTTTGCGCTCCGTCTTTTATTGACTGATGAAAGGACCGAGCTTCTTCTTCCGAATAAGCTGGGCTTATTAAATATGCCACTTCATATAATGTTTGGCTTTTGTCCATTGGGGCTATAATAACACGGCTATATTTTGAATTCAATAACATCGCCGTCTTTCACGACATATTCCTTGCCTTCGGAGCGGAGCTGACCAGTTTCCCGGGCGCGCGACCACGCGCCGGCTTCCATAAGCTTTTCCCAAGAAATGATGTCTGCACGGATGAATTTTTCCTCAAAATCCGAATGGATCGCGCGCCCGGCGCGCTTGGCCGTTGAGCCCGAGGGGATTGTCCAAGCGCGGGTTTCGTCCTCGCCGGTGGTAAAAAAAGTTATAAGCCCCAGAAGTTCGTAAGCGACTTTTATGAGTTTTGGCAATTCTGATTCAATGCCCAATTCTTTTTTTTCGTTTTCAGGCATCGCCGAAATATCGTTTTCCTGGCCGATATCTAACTTTAAGAGGTGAGAAGTTGGAAATGGGATGTTAGAGAGATCAAGATTGTTTTTAGACGAGATGTTAAAGACATAAAGAACTGGTTTACAAGATAAAAACTGATACTGGTTTGCCACGTTTTGCGGTATTTTTTCAAAATTTTCCAACGCGCTAACAAGCTCCATGGCCTCTTTTTTTCCGCTTTTGGCGTCTTTTTGCGCGTTGGCTTTTATTTTGACGACAGTTTCCAGATCTTTCAGCGCGAGCTCGGTTTTTATTGTTTCAATATCCGAAAGGGGATTGGGCTTGCCGGAGACGTGGGCAATGTTTTCATTTTCAAACGCGCGCACGATGTGGCAGATAGCGTCTACTTCCCGTATATGCGATAAAAATTTATTTCCCAGCCCCTCGCCTTCAGCCGCGCCTTTCACAAGCCCGGCGATATCAACGAATTCTATTATCGCAGGAACTATTTTTTTAGAACGCGAAAGCGCAGCCAGTTTTTCTAACCGTTCGTCGGGCACCTGAACCACACCAACATTGGGGTCAATGGTGGCGAAAGGGTAATTTGAAGTATCCACCTGTTTTTTTGTAAGCGCCTGAAAAAGCGTTGATTTCCCGACATTCGGCAGCCCAACTATTCCGATTTTCATAATTGTAGTTTTATGAGCTTCCACCCTTCCACTAAAAGTGTAAAAGTGCAAATTAATACGCTATCGCTGATTAATTTGCAGTCTAATAATTAGTTTATAATAGGTCAAAATGTTTTTTAAGATGCAATTCATTATCAATGCTATCTGCGACGATAAAACGCACATGCGGCCGCATAGAAAATGATTCTATCACGAAATCTATTTCGTTTCTACATTCAAAGGGATGAACGAATACGCTTTTTTGAAACTGGTAGCAATTTATGTTCTTTAACACGCGCGCTAGGGCGTCACGCGATTTTTTATGTTTTTCTGGAATATCAAAAAGTATTACGCGCCACTTTTTATCCCACCGCTTCATAACGGGGATTTTCATATCATCAAGATTATATATAAGCGCCTTAGCTTTTCCGTTTTGGGTGAGTCGGAGAGTTACGGTGCCGTCGGCGTTTTCTCGCCCATCAATGAGCTTATTTTGATAAAGACTTTTTATGGCATAATAAAGCGCCCGCCTATCTATGTTTTTCCATTCCGTTCCTATCTGTTTTATGATGCGGAATTGCTTCTTCGTGGAATAGGTTAAATATAACGCTAAACCGCCTAGTAATAACACCAATACTTTTTGCGCGGTTGGCCCAATTGAACCCTCCTTTCTCATATCTATTATACTATAACGTTTTACTTAACAGTGCAAATTAATACGCTATCGCTGATTAATTTGTAGTTTGGGAAATTTGTGAAATTATGTGAAATTAATGGAAATAAAAAAACCGCCGAGGCGTGATGCGCTCGGCGTATAACGATGTGCGCTTTTATTTAAAATCGCTTAATGGAATGAACTCGGGAAGACGTGGAAATTTTTCTTGTTTACGATATACAATTTCGAGTTCGTTTCGAAGCTTTATATATGTTGCATCGAAGTATTCCATTTCTTTGCCGGCGCGCAATGATAGCATTTTTATGGCTATCAAAAGCAGTTTTTCTCCAATCGCAGATTCTCTACGTTTTAGAGCATTCCATCGTATCCAAAGGATTGTTCCATGCAAAAACCAGAATATCCACCTAACCGTCTTTGTCGCGTAAGTCATAAAATCCTCCTTTATTGGCAGTGCGAAATTGACCTTTGAAGTGCAACGCCTTGCTTGAGGGGTTTGGGTGCCCCCTCCTATCTATTGCCAATATAGCATGCCTATCATATATCTGTCAAGTACCTTAAAATAAGGCTAAATACTACAATAAATGAGTAATGCATAAAATTGCGCAAAAGAGCTGGAGTGAGGGGATTTTTAGGGCGTATGATATTCGTGGAAGATACCCGGAAGAAATCAATGAAGATGCGGCGTATAAAATCGCGCGGGCGTTCGCGCGGTATTTAAAGCTAGGCGTTAAGGAAAAAGAAAATTTAAAAATTGTCGTAAGCGCCGACGCACGTAAGTCCTCGCCCGCGCTTAAAAAGGCTTTTCTGGACGGGCTTTTGGACGAAGGCGCGGAGATTGTTGACGCGGGGCTCACAACGACGCCGATGCATTATTTTATCGTGAATAAAACTGAAGCCGACGGCGGCGCGATGATTACGGCTTCGCACATCCCGCAGCCCACTAATGGTATCAAGCTTTCAAAAAAAGGAGCAATCCCGATAGGACAAGGTTTCGGAATGGAGGAGATCAAAAACGACACAATCCGTGGAATTTTCGCTGCAGATAGACCGCAAGGCAAAATAAGCAAACAAAATTTTCTAAAGGATTATTTAAATTTTTTTGAAGGAAAGTTCCCTGATCTTAAAAAGTGCTGTCTCAAAATTGTAGTTGATGCCGGCAACGGGATGACCTCAATTGTACTGCGCAAGCTTTTTTTAAAATTCCCCAATATAAAAGTCGAATTTTTACATGACGATTTGGATATGACTTTCCCGAATCATGAGGCCAATCCCTTAAAACCGGAAACGACTCTGGACGTTCAGCGGATATTGTCTAAAGGAGGCTACGATCTCGGTATATCTTTTGACGCGGATGGAGACAGGGTGGGATTTATTGATGAGGTTGGCAATAGGATCGGCGGCGATATTATCATGGTGATTTTAGCTCGGCATTTTGTCTCTCCGGGCAAGGCCGCGGTGTATGACCTCCGCGCAAGCCGGGTTGTAAGAGAAGAAATTGAGCTTTTGGGCGGCAAGCCAGTAGAAAGTAGGGTTGGGCACACATTTATTAAACAAACAATGCGCAAAGAAAACGCAGTATTTGGCGGCGAGTTTTCAGGGCATTATTATTTTCAAGGTTTTTTCTTTGCAGAGTCAGCTTTATTTGCAATGTTCCAGCTTCTAAACATCATTTTTGTTGAAAAACAAAAGATAAGCGGGTTGGCGCGCCCGCATCTTCGTTATTTTAAATCGGAAGAAATTAATTTCGAAGTTGATGACCGAGAAAAAATAATTGATAAAATTGCCTCTTATTTTCCCGACGCCAAAATCAGCTACCTAGACGGGATTAAGATAGAGTATCCGAATTGGTGGTTCAATTTGCGGCCGGCCGCAAATGAAAATTTAGTGCGGCTGAATCTTGAAGCCTCAACGCCTCAACTTTTTTCCGAAAAAAAGAAGCTCCTTTCGGAGCTTATAAATGCTTAGAATAAATGCGCTGTGCTGTTTACGAGCGCCATTCGCATCCGCGGCAATTCTATGATATTAAGGCAGGCATTGTCTTGCCGGGTATTGCGGAGTTTGTCTGATTCTAAAACGTCATTGATAATCTGAAAATTTACTCCTCCATGCGCGACGATCAGAATGTGGCCATCTTGATATTCTAAAATCTCATCTCTCCAGACTTTCAATATTCTTTTTTTGGCTTTTTTCATAGTTTCGCCTTTCGGAAATTTCATTTTCATAGGATTGGTTCTCCAAAGGCGGTAGGGCTTCGGATATTTCTTTTTTAATTGCTTATCTGACAAGCCTTCCCAGTGGCCATGATTTATTTCGTGAAGTTTCGGCAAAACAATAATTTTCGGCTCTCTGGCCATTCCCACCAATTCGTTTTTTATAATGGCGGTTGTTTCCAGCGCTCTTTTGGCCGGAGAAGTAAATATTATGGAAGGGGTCGGATAGACTTTTTTATGCAATTTAAGCCATTTGCCCAAAAGTTCTGCTTGTTTGCGTCCTGTTGCGTTTAGGCTGTTATCTTGCCCGTGGCCTTGATAGATATTAAACTTATTCGCGTTGGTTTCGCCGTGCCTTACCAAATAAATCAGTTGTGTTTTCAATCATCCCTCCAGAAGGCCGATTTTCGCGCGCACGTCTCGCATTGTTGCTTCCGCGATTTCGCGCGCGCGTTCGGCCCCGTCTCTTAGGATTTTTAGCACACTTGCTTTGTCTTTTGCAAATTCTTTATATTGTTTTTGGATGGGGGAAAGGGTTTTAACTAGCGTCTCGGCGAGATCAGATTTAAATTCCACGTAAGTTTTTCCGGCGTATTTTTTTTCCAGATCCGGAATAGAAATATCCGCCATTTGGCTGTAAATGGCGAGCAAATTGGAGATAGCCGACTTGGTTTCAGGATTAAATTTTATTTCTTTGCCGGAATCAGTAACCGCGATTTTTATTTTGCGCTTGATTTCGGACTCGCTGTCCAGCATCCCTATATAGTTGTTTGCGCTTGGGGCGGATTTGGACATTTTTTTTGCCGGATCGTCCAGGCCCATAATCCTGGAGCCGGATTTTTGAATCAGCGCTTTCGGCTCTTTGAAAGTTTGGCCAAACCGCGCGTTGAATTTTCTTGCCGCTGTCCGCGCGAATTCCAGATGCTGAAGCTGGTCTTCGCCAACCGGCACTGCATCGGCGTTGTAAATTAAAATATCCGCCGCCATAAGCGCGGGATAGGCCAACAAACCCAAATTGGCCGGTTTTCCGGAGGCAACTTTGTTTTTATATTGCGTCATGCTGGAAAGTTCCCCGACCGGAGTAATGGTGCTTAAAATATGGGCAAGTTCCAGGTGTTCCGGAATATGCGATTGAAGGAAAAGCGTTGTGTTGGAGGGCTCCAATCCGCACGCCAAATAAAGCGCCGCGATTTCCAGCGTTTGTTCCTCTAATTTTTTGGGGTCTTGAGGCTCGTTGATTGCGTGCAAATCTGCTATAAAAAAATACGTCGTGTATTTTTTTTGCAGTTCCACAAATTGCTTGATAGCTCCTAAATAATTTCCGATATGCGGATTTCCGGTTGGCCTGACTCCGCTGACAATAATTTCTTTTGCCATTTATTCATTATACCTCAATAATCACCGGCAAGACCATTGGGCGGCGTTTGGCTACCTTTTATATTTATAAACATCTTTTCTGTGGCGGATAGCCAAAAGGCAAACTATGTCTGGTTTTTTGACCTCAAAAATAATACGATATTCCAGAACGCGAAAAGAATAAGGGCCGTAAAGCGGGCCTTTTAATTTTTTAGTGTGAAGCAGTGGATGAAATGGTTCATCTTTCAGTGACTCAAGCAATGTATCGGTTTTATTTTGAACTTCGCTCGGCGTTTTTTCTAGCTCTTTTAGAAATTTCTGATCGTAAATTACCAGCATTTATCTGGCGTGAAGTTGCTTTAACAAATCTTTGCGCTTTTTGTACTCAAACACCAGTTTTGGTTTTTCGGCTACGCGGCGCAACATAGAGCGCACAAAAGCCGGTTTGTATTCGCCTTCTTCATCAAACGGAGCCATCACGGCTTTTTCCAAAAGTGACAATTTTGCTTTAAGTTCTATTATTTCTTTTTGTAGCGCCAAAGTGGTCATGGTTATATTATAGCATTTGCATATTAAACTTCAATAATCACTGGCGAGATTACCCCCGGCTTGTTACAACGCCGCATCAATACAAACTCACACTAGACGGGAACGCTTGTATTAAAGCATTTCGCAGAGCCTCTTCAAGACTCACTTCTCGAAGAATGTTTCCACCGGAGTAAGTACCCCATGTTTCTTTTGCATCGGCCCCATTGTCCCCTGCGAGCAAATCAAGCGCGTCGCTGTGCCCAATATTAGACTGCTTCATTTTATCTAGGAGTCTATTGGGCACTTTCAAACCGTTTGAATATCCGAGAAATTCTTTATCATTTTGATCAAGAATACAAACCCATGCTTCTTCGTAGATATCACCATATCGGTGCGCAAGCCCACTTTTCAAGCCAACCCATAAATCACCTTGAATAGATTTGATACTTTTGGCTCTTTCACACGCCTCTATAAGTGTTTGTTCGTCCCAAGGAGTATTCACCTTTGATGACTCCACTGTTTATCCTTCTACGGTGGGTTTTTTTCCTAAGATTTGTGTGGCCATCTTTTTAACCGATGCTAGTTTACGCGGACTTGAAGTTGCAACAATAATTCGCATCATAATAGGATACCACCACTTCAACTAAACTTCAATAATCACCGGAAGCACCATCGGGCGACGTTTGGTTTTTTGGAAAAGGAATGATCCCAAGCGTTCGCGGACGTTGTCGCGCACGTGCGCGTAGTTTATCGGATGCATTTTATTTGTTGACTCTTCAATTACGCGGCGCACCAGTCCGCGACTTTGATGAAGAAGCTCCCCCGATTCTTTAAGATAAATAAAGCCCCTGGATATAATATCCGGCGAGCCCTTAACCCGTCCTGTTTCCGTGTCTACCGCCGCAATGACCACGAAAATGCCGT
>Ga0209541_10014422_pt1 | contig 11918 bp, 7 predicted proteins | sample RifCSPlowO2_01_FD_184027 | JGI IMG/M metagenome (GOLD analysis project Ga0209541, IMG submission 184027) | Groundwater microbial communities from Rifle, Colorado - Rifle CSP2_plank lowO2_0.1 (SPAdes) (version 2) | ecosystem: Environmental > Aquatic > Deep subsurface > Groundwater | place: Rifle...
TCATTTTGAAGAGAGCTTTAAAGCAATTTTATCTGGATACAATCCTAGCAAGGAGTTTATAAACAGGTTAAGCAAGGTTGAGGGAAGGGGAAGATATAAGAAAGGTTTATAAAAAGTTAGCGTCCAATTTTGAAAAGATTTAGCTGTTGTGTTACAAATTCTACATTAAAAGATAAAAACTTTATTTTGCAGAAACATTTTTAAATGAAGAATAATTTTAAGTTATGATATAGCCTCGTTAATAGCCCCGTAGAAGAATGTTAAAAACATCTGCGGAATGTAGTGGCCAAGCACACGAGCCTTTGGAGCTCGTAACGGAGGTTCAAATCCTCCCGGGGCTATATCATAATATTTATATACCCATTTAACTTATTTTATTTTATGACAGAAGAAAAGAAAGTTGGTATTATATTTTCTTACTACAGCAAGATAGGCGTTGCAGCTGTGAATTTAACAGATGGTAGCCTAAAAGCAGGAGATACGATTCATATTCTTGGTAATACTACAGATATTACCCAGAAATTAGACTCTATCCAGATAGAACATAGTGTTCTAAAAGAAGCAAAGAAAGGACAAGAAATAGGAATTAAAGTTAGTGATAGAGTAAGACCTCATGATATAGTATATAAAGTAGTTGAGTAAAGCTTATAAAGGAATAATAATTTTTGATTTTTAAGGATAAGTTGGTGAGAACTTGCTTATGCCATGCATAATTTAGTTCTCTCTATTTTATAAAAAATAAATTTCCTTTAATAAAAAATGGCAAGGATGTATTCAAGAAGGAAGGGGAAGTCTGGGAGTAAAAGGCCAGCACCAAGAAAATTAACTTGGGTTAGATATAAACCTAAAGAAGTTGAATTATTAATTGTAAAATTAGCTAAATCTGGAAATACAGCAAGCCAAATTGGTATAATCTTAAGGGACTCTTATGGTATTCCAGATGTTAGATCTATTTTAAATAAAAGAATAACTAAGGTTTTGAAGGATAATACTTTGTTGCAAGAGCTACCAGAAGACTTGGTGGCTCTGATTAGGAGAGAGATAAAAATAATTAAACATAGGGAGACTCATAAAAAAGATCAGACAAGCAAAAGAGGTTTGTTATTAACAAGAAGCAAGATTCATAGACTGGTTAAATATTATAAGAAATCCGGAAGATTACCAAAGGATTGGACTTATGATAGCTCAAAAGCCGGACTTGTTGTAAAATAAAATGAAAGAAGACTTTTTAAACAAATTAAAGGAAGCTGCTGATAAATTTAGAGGCTTAGAGAAAAAACCTATAAGGATTATCTGCCATCACGATAGCGACGGTGTTTGCAGCGCATCAATTTTAACCAAGGCTTTAATCAGAGAAAATCTGGATTTTTCTTTATCGATAGTTAAGGGTTTAACCAAGGATGTTATTAGAAGTTTAAGCTTAGAGGATTATAGTTATTATATCTTTGCTGACTTGGGAAGTGGGCAGATTGAGGCTATTAAAGAAATGTTAAAGGACAGGATAATCTTTATTTTAGACCACCATGAACTACAAGGAGATGCCTCTGGGAATATCTTTCATTTAAATCCTTGCTTGTATGGCATTGATGGCGGAAAAGATATTTGTGGGGCAGGCGTCTCATATCTTTTTTGTAAAACATTAAATGAAGAAAATAAAGATCTAGCTTATTTAGCTGTTATTGGTGCTATTGGAGAGATGCAAGAAAAAAAAGGGTTTGTAGGCTTAAATGATGAGATACTTAATGATGCCCTTTCCTCTGGGAAGTTGGGGGTTAAAAGCGGATTAAGAATGTTTGGTTTCCAAACGAGACCAATCTATAAGGTTTTACAATATAGCACTGACCCTTATATTCCTGGTGTTACAGGCTATGATGTTGGAGCGATTGATTTTTTACAATCCTTAGGCATAGTCTTAAAAGATGAGTATGGAGAATGGAGAAAGTTAGTTAATTTAAATGAAGAAGAGATGAAAAAATTGGTTACAGGAATAATCTTAAGGAGAATGGGTAGTGAGAAATCCCCAGATGATGTACTAGGAAATATTTATTTTTTAGTAGATGAAGAGGATGAAAGCCCAATGAAGGATGCAAGGGAGTTCGCAACATTACTTAATGCCTGTGGCAGATTAGGAAAGGTTTCATTTGGAATTGGGGCTTGCCTTGGTGATAAAACTTTAAAAAATAAGGCTATAAGCCTATTAGATGACTATAAGAAAGAAATCATAAAATCTTTAAATTGGTTTTATGATAACAGGAAATCAAATAAGATCCTAGAAGATAATGGATTCGTTGTTATTAATGCCGAATCTAATGTTAGGGATACTATGGTAGGGACATTAATTTCAATGCTCTCTAGATCAAATTTGTATGCAGATGGTACGGTAATACTATCAATGGCGTATACTTTAGATGGTGAGATAAAAATCAGTTTAAGGTTAGCTGGATATAAAGAACAAGATTTGGATTTAAGAGAATTGATTATGGAGATTATTGGGAAATTAGGCTCTGGTAGCGTTGGCGGACATAAACAAGCAGCAGGCGCTGTTATCTCACAGGATAATGAAGAAAAATTTTTGGAGTATGCAAAAGAAGTTTTACAGAAAAGAGTAGTTAAGTTAATGGTCTAAAATGGCACAAGCAATAACTGGTAAAAAGAAGAAATGGTATAAAATAAATGCTCCTGAAGAATTTAGAAATGCATTTATTGGAGAAAGTTTAGTTAGCGACCCAAATACCTTGATTGGTAAGACTTTGGAAATTAGCCCTGCTTTTTTGATACATGATCCTAAAAAGAGTAATTTCAAAATTAAGTTTAAGATAAAAGAGATAAGAGGAGAAGAGGCTTTTACATCTCTAATGGGATATTATCTTCCATCTACATACATTAAAAGAGCGGTAAGGCCTGGTAAGAGTATAGTTGAGGATTCTTTTAAAGGTAAAACTAAAGACAATCTGGATGTTGTAGCCAAGCCATTTTTAATTACTAGGGCTATTGTTTCAAATTCTATTAAAACCAGTTTAAGGAAAAGATGTAGAGAATATTTAATCAAATATCTCAGTGAAACAGACTATAAGGATATTATGGGTAATTTATTAAATGATAATCTGCAGAGGGATTTAAGGAAGGTTTTGGAGAAGGTTTACCCTCTTACTATATGCCAGTTAAGAGTTTTTGAAAGAAAATAGTAAATCTTTTAAGTGTCTAAACTAGAGTTCTTTTAATGCCACTGTAGCTCAGCCTGGTAGAGCAGCTCACTTGTAATGAGCAGGTCGCCGGTCCAAATCCGGTCAGTGGCTTTTATCGGGCTTGTGGTCTAGTAGCTATGACACCACCTTGACAAAGATATTCAAAATGGTGGAGGTCGTGGGTTCAAATCCCACCAGGCCCATTTAAGAGATAATACCTCTATTAGTAAGTTATTTAAATTTGGGAAATTTGGTTATTTTAGAGATAAAAAAGAGGATTTTATGTGAAAAAGGGCCAAACTGCGGTTTTTATCATAGTAGGTATTATAATTCTAGTTTCTATAGGCACTTTTTTTTATATAAACAAGGTTGTCAGAGAAGGTGGACTGGAATCTGAGAGGGAAAGAGCTTTGTTAGTACCTAAACAGGTTGAACCAGTAAAAATCTTTATTGAAGCATGCCTTGACCAAGTAAGCAGAGAAGGTATCGACCTTATAGGTTTGCAAGGGGGATATAGTAATATGCCTGGAGATGTTTTTGCTGGCGCATCCCAGAATATTTTTTCTAATTCATTACAAATCTTCAGGAATTTGAAGGTCCCTTATTGGTATTATGAAAAAGCAAGCGGTATACAAGAATCTCAGAAACCTTCAAAGGATAATGTAGAGGAAGAACTTAATGATTATATTAATGAAAATTTAGCAGGCTGTGTTAGCGGCATTGGTGTTTTTGAGCCACAAGGATATGAATTTACCTTTGGTGAGGTTGATGCAGAAAGCACTATAAAAACAGATAGTGTTGATTTAGAAGTAGTTTATCCAATAAATGTTAAATTTAAGGATATTGACTTTAATTTTGATAAATTTAATAAATATTTGGATGCTCCATTAGGAAGATTGTATGATCTAGCAGAGAGGATAATGGATAGTGAAGAAAAAACAAACTTTTTAGAAGAGAAGACATTAGATTTCTTAATTATTTATGACGAGATTCCATTTGATTCTGTTGATTTTGAATGTGTACCAAGAGTCTGGAATGTACAAAATGTTGAAAAGGATTTAAAGAATATATTGTCTTTGAATATGCCTAATATTAAAATTGAGAATAGCGCTAATTCTTTTGAAGGTGATAGGAAGTACTTTAATTGGGATTTGGGAAGGGATTATAGAACGATGAGCACTAATTTCATGTTTTCCGGAGAGTGGCCATTTTTCATGAATGTTGAGCCTAATGAAGATGGAGTTTTATCAGGAACTTCCATAAGCGGGAATATAAAAGACTCCTTTGTAAAGTTTGGAACTAGTTTTTTCTGTATGAATAATTACCATTTTGTTTATGATATTAAATATCCTTTATTGGTTATTTTAAGGGACGATAATGCATTTGGTGGAGAAGGTTATACATTCCAATTTGCTATCCAAATAATAATAGATAATAATCAACCTAAGAAAAATGTTTTTGGAAAGGTTATAGAGCTTAAAGATGATTTAAATCTTTGCAGCAATAAAATAACTCCAGTTACTGTAGAATCTTTACAAGTTAATCCAGATGAAACTTTAAGCCCTCTTGAAGATGTTGATATAGAATTTAAGTGCTTAACAAGCACATGTGATATTGGTAAAACTAGCAGGGATGAATTTGGAGGGTCTTCTTTATTCTCTGATTTTCCTTCTTGTTTAAATGGTTTTGTTGTGGGAAAGAAAGAAGGATTTAAAGAAGATAAGGTTCAACTATCAACTAATCAACCAAGTTCAACTTCTCTTATTTTAGAACCTATATATAAAAAACCGTATGAAGTAAAAGTTATTGATACTGATAGAGGAGTTAGAGATCCTTTTGAGAGCGAGAAGATTGTAATTAGCTTTGATACTCAAGACTATAGCACTACAGCTATTTACCCATCTGAGTCGAATGAAATACAGCTGGTTGATGGAGTTTATAATGTGCTTGGTTATATAACTAGGGAAAGTGAACAAGGTATTACATTGAAAGGAACAACTTTAAGAAAATGCTTTAAAGTTCCACAAAAAAATATCTTTGGTATATTTGGAGCAACAAAAGAAGAATGCACAGATGTTGAAGTTGGCGATACCATATTAAATAATGTTCTTGTCGGAGGGGCAGAGTTTGAATGGATACCATCAAGATTTGATTTAAGCCAGGATAATAAACTAATCCTCTATGTTTATTATAATGGATTCCCATCAACATCGGAAGACGTATTTGATATTTACCAGAAAATAAGCAGCAATAAAGATAAGCCTGCATTTAGCAAACCGCAGTTTAGATTAAAATGAATAACAAATTTACAGCGATACTTTGTACGATTTTGATACTTAGTTTACCATTTACCTATGCACAAGTAGATCCTGGAAGAAGAGCACCTGTACCTGATTTAGGACCAAGAGTTCAGGGAGAAGGAGGTTTTGGTGGATTAGGAGATATCTCAGAAGATATACTGATTGAAGTAAGTAGTTATGAACCTACTGTTCTAGTAAGCTCTTTGTTAGAAGAGAACAATAATCCTGTTTATGCTAACTTAGTTGGAACCAGGACGAATCCCTTTATTGAGGTTCCTAAAATAAGAAATATTGCAATAAGACCAACAGAGGTTGATAGGAATATAGTTAGAGGCATTACTTGGGTGAGACCTGGTGGTGTTGCATTAGTGGAAGGAAGATTTGAGAGACCAACTACAACTTATGCTACTTTAGAAGATTTAGGCTATTTGATTATATTATTAAATAAGATAGAAAAAGAAAAAGAAGTCCCTAAATCAATAGATGTTGATTTAGAAGCAACAATCACATATGACTTAGGAGCTGGAACTGGCTTGAATGAGCAAGATTTAATCCTACCCGAGATTACTGAAAAAGAATGGCTTAAGAATCAAGCAGAACAGAATAAAGGGGCTTTTTTAGGACAGACTAGAAGTTTAGTTAATGGCTATATAAGAGTAAATAAAGTTGGATTAGACGGATCTAACCTAGCAGTTTATAGAAGCGATTTGCAAAAAATAGCTGATGTAGCTTTAAAGGTTGGGGAGGTTTCAGGAGTTTATAGCCTGTATGGATCTAGCGGAGGTACAGACGCTTTTAGAATTAGATTAAATGATGTTAGAGAACCGCAGGATAAGATTAAGGTTAATGTTGATGTAAATGGAAACTTAGATAAAAAGTTATTAGGTAAGGGACAATCTGTTTATCCAGGTTCTTTGTGGAAGGTTAAAAATTTCTTTAGAGAAGGTGATAAGGAAATTTTAGAAATACAACATGATAAAACAAAAGAGACTCTTAAGTTTAGTAGAGTTCTCTTTAAAGTTGGTGAAGGAAATGCTACTGGTCCAAAAGTTGACGATCCATTTGCGAAAGCTAGAGATTTCAGATTAGCATCTAATTATGAGAGTGCAATAGCTGAATATAACATACTAATAAGGGATAAACCCGCTATCAAAGAAGAAGCTACTATCAGATTAAACAGAGTTAAAGCTTTAATTGAGTTTGAGAAGGTCTTGAATAATTTTGCAAGCATTAACTTTCCAAATGATACAAAAGAAACAAAAGATACAAAAGAAACAAAAGCTGATTTTGTAGAAGCTGGTTTAAGAGGACGTAAAGCTGGGGCAGAAGCTTTAATACAAATAGCAAAGATATATGAGGAGTTTGGGACAGCAGCTGATATTGAAAAGGCTATAATAAATTATGGAAGGTTAGCTTCTGAATATAAAGAAGAAGAAAGAAGCTTAAATAATATCGCTATTGAAGGTAAGCTAAAAGAGTTATCTGCTAAGAAGGGTTCTAATTATGAAGGAGAAGCATTCTTTGAAGAAAATAATAGGATATCATTGAGTGTTTTAGGGCTTGAATTATTAAAAGACGTTGCTGGTCCTTCTGCTGAATTCCTTCTAGGAGAAGGCAGAGAAAAAGTTAGGGTTGGTTTAGCAAGAGATATCTTTGATAATAACAAGTATCGTGTTGAAGCTGTTTATAACTGGAAATTAGATATGGTTGATACTGATAGCGTTTTATTAACCAGACCATGTAAGGATGCTAAGGAAGCTGGTTGTAAAGATAATGTTGTAAGTAAAACCTTAAAATTGAATAAAGTAGAAAATTTAATGACTAGTGAAAAAAATACACAAAGAACCGAATTAGTAGCAACTGAGATAAATAAAGAAGCTTACATAACTGTTTTACCAGGATTAGCACATGGAATCTCTAAAACTAATTTCTCATTACATATTCCTATTGAAGCTAGGGCAATAAAGTTTTCTGATGATACTATTGATAAATTAATCAATAAGACACAAAAGCAAATAGAAAAATTAAATGGTATAATAGAAAGCTTAAGCGAGGTTGTTGAGACTTGGAAGAAGGTTTGTTTAGCTACCTTTGCTGTTTTCACTGTTAAAAATTTCTTTACTGGTTTGAGTGGAAGATCTGTAGCAAGAACACAGTCTATGAATAATTACTGGAAACCATTTTGCCAAAATAAAGTAAATAATGGCGAGCTTAAAACTTTGGATGCTTGCTATAGCAAGTATGGTGCTGAGATCAGTAAGGATACAAGTACTTATCAAGCTGCTATTGAGGAAGTTAATAAGCTAGAGATAAAAAAAGATAACAAATTTGATAAGCTTTCTTCGATTGATGGAATAAAATATGATTCAATAAAAAATTATGAAGATAATACTAAGGGAGAATTGGTTACGCAAGAGAATGTAAGAGATCTAAATTTATATGATAAATTATTGAAGTCTGAAAAGCTCTCTGCAGAGCAAAAAACTGATGTAGAGGCTAAAAGAAAAGCTTTATTGGATAAAATAAACAGGGATAATATACTAGCTGAAAAGACTTTGAAACAGTATGATACTTGGTTAAATAGTATAAATACAGATGAAGATAAGAGAAGTCTTGCATGGAAGGACTTTAGGGAAGAATATGGTGATGCTAGTTTTGAAAGAGTAAAAGTTTCATTCTTAGAAACTGCTTGGCATATAAATGATGAGGATTTCCAAAAACAAGCTAAACCTCAATTTGACAACTCAGCTATTAATGATGTTTTCTATACAAAAGACTTGAAGTTTAAGGAAGGTAAGGAAGTGCTTAGACTATCAGGTATTCAGGTTACTGGAAGCGGTGCAAAGTATTTCATAGATACAGCTGGAGGTAAACCAGCTCCAAGAGCATTATCAGAAGTGCAAGAAAATGAGTTAGATCTTGGTGCAAGTAATAAAAAGGTAAAGGATAAATTAGGAAGGCAACTCTATAGATATGAAGATGAGTCTAAAAATAAAAAATACGTTGTTAGTGATGCAGAAATTGATGCAGCCGGAGTTAGAGATAATTATGTTAGCCCAGAAATACAATATAATGAGAAATGTAAAGCAGCTGAAATGTTCCCTGTTGGAAAAGGGAATTATGTGCAGATAGAATATGATAAATTTTGCAGGCCTGCAGGAAGAAGTTTGTGGAATGTTGGACTTGATGGCATGTTCCCAAGCCAAGATGATGTTCTGCTGGTTTCTGAGTCAGATTGGAGAAATCCTAATCTTCCAAGTAACTATAAACAGGCTGTTAGTAAAGCAGAGATCTTAATCGGAACAGTTAATCCCCAAGTACAAAGAGTTGGATTAAATGGCAGAGTGACAATAGCTGGAGCAAGCTATAGGGTAGGAGCTTCTCAGACACAAAGGCTTACTCAAACACAATGTCAGGACTTTATGGAACCAGATGATTGTAACACTTTGTTTTTGGCATGTGATGCTGTAATGTGCCCTCCTTCAAGATGTAATCTAGGTGGAAAATGGGATGTTCCTAATGTTATACAGTCGGGAATGATTGGAAGCATTGTTTTATGTTCACCAACAACAGATACAAAAGTTTGTTTGAGCGGCATATTGGCCTCATTGCAGAATATTAGGAGTGTATTACAAGGATTTAATCAATGTTTAAAGACACAGAAGGTTACTGGGCAGTCTGTTGGAATATGTGATAAAATCAAGAGTGTATTTGTATGTGAGCTAGTTTGGAGAGAAGCTGTTAGTTTATTTGAAGCTAAGGAAGGAATATTATCTTTATTAGGAAGCAAAATAGTCGGTGATAGGGGAGGCGGAGGAGAATATGGTAATTTTGAAACAGCTTTTAAAAATGCTGATGAATCTTTTAAGTTCTTTACAAGTGAATATGCACAAGGATCGTTTAATGCCTTCCAAGGTAAATCTTTGCAGGAGGTTGGAACTGAGATTTGTAAATCTGCTGTGTTTGCAAAATATCCTGGTCCTGGCATATTAGACCAAGTAACTAAACCAGAAAGTCCTCCACAGTTTACAGCAGAGTTTGATGTATATCCTTATTCAGAAAGAACTCAACAAAGCAGATATAGCGTGTTTTATCATATTTATGCTGGAGAGAATCCAGGATTAAACAATAGGGACTTTATCAGGTATAGTGTTTACTTGAGAAACAGTATAGACCCTAGATTCGGATTTTATGGAACTACTGAAAGATGTACTGGAAATGTAGGATTGATAAAAGTAGGCGGGTTTGCTTCTTTTAATGTGGATTGTGTTGCTAATACTGGTTATGATCAAGTTTGTGTAAGCATAGAAGGAAGAACAGACTGTGGATTTGGCACTGTTACAACAAGCTTTGGATTGAATTATGCTAATGACTTGATTGTTGGCAGTCAAGTAAAAAAACAGATTAAGACAGAAAAAGAATGCGTTGGAACATTTAGTACTGGCATCGGTGTTGGAGATGCAACAGCAGAAGGTATTGGATTTTTGAAGACAGGACTGGTTAGAAAATGCAGTGTAGAAAGACCAGGAGACAATTGGGAATATGTTGGCACCTGCGGAGAAGATAAAATTGGAAGGATTTTAGGAACTTGCTGGTTAGATAAGAATAGTATTCAAATAAGAAATGAAGAAACCAGGAGAGAACTTTTAGGGACCCCTGAACAGAACATTCCTGGCTGGCTTGGGGAGAAAACTGGGGAGTTTTTAGTGAATAAGTCAGGCAAGTTTGATAAGGATGTTATAATAAAATTATTTGGTGAAGGTAAGGATAATATTAAAGGAGCGGATCATTTTATTTCAGAGGCTGAAAAGGCAAAAGATAAAAAAGATATTATTACGAACTATGAAGGAGCTATTAAGTCTTATGAGTTTATTGTAGATGGCAGTGCAGATATTGAGCTTATAGCTTATGCCCAATATAGGTTGGGAATAATTTATTTGAAGTTGGTTGAAGTAGGGCAAAAACTTATTAAAAAAGAAGCAACTCCAACTGCGGAAAAACCTTCTGAAGAAAAAAAGCAGGAATTTACTTTAAGAATATTAAAAAATAAAAGTCCAACTGAGATTACTATTAAAGATAGGGATGATCCTAAAAATATTATAGCTGGAGAGGTTTTTGTTATTAGTTCTGGTTCTAGGCCTATTTATTTGGATGATATAAGGAAATCAAAAGATGATGAAGCAGTATTTAAAGATAAACTGCAGAATGCAAAAAAACTTTGTTTTAAAAGCGATAGCGCAATGATATTCTTGCTTGGTGATGACCTAAAATGGAAGTTGTTTGAATCACAGTCAAGATTCTATACTCGTGAAGATTTAATAGATTTTCCTACTTGGGTTTTAGACGGATTTTCACCCTCATGTTTAGAAGATAATGCTGGCGATTTCCCTCAATCCACTAATGCTTAAATGATAAATAAAATAGTTAAAAAATTTAAAGATAATGTACTCTGGCTGTTTTTAATAGAATTACTATGCTTTAGTTTTACTTTTTTAATCGGATTCTTTGGTTATAAAGAAATACAAAGCAGATTAGGCATAGTGGGTAAGTTTGGTCCTAAATTAAATGAGATTGCTGCTAGATTACAAGGGCAGGATTTGTCTGCATCAGATGTACTGGAACTATCAAATCAATTAACAAGTGTAGAAACAAATGTTCAACTCTTAAGACTTTTGATAGTCTTACTTCCCTTAGGCTTGTTCCTGGTATATTCTTTCTTCCAGGGTCTTAGTTGGTATACTATATCTAAAGACAGGTTTGATATTAAGAAATTACTTGATAGGAAATACTTGTTAAGCTTTTTTGGAATAAGCCTGATTTATTTCATTATATTGTATCTAACTTGGTATCTTCTATTTAGAGCTTTGCCTTTAAATACGTTTTTTCCAGTTATAGCTATAATTACTCTAGTAGAAGAGTATTTCTTGTTTGTTACTTATGCGGTTTTATATGACCCTAAGGGAGTGTTTAATTCATTAAAAAATGGGATATTTATGGGTTTTAATAACGTTGCTAAGTTAATGCCTATCTTTTTAGGATTTTTAATTATCTTGCTAGTTATTATGTTTTTAGCTACATTATTCACCAATATAATTATTTATATTATCCTAGGAATATTATCGGTTTTGGTATGGATATTGTTTAAAATCGCTTTAACAGAAAGAGTAAAGAAACTTATTTAAGATAGTTCTCATTATTCGTGTTTATGATGACCTCATTATCGTTAATTATATCTACATTCGTGATTATGAGGCTGTTTATTGTCTTGGACATTCTGGTTTTTATTTCATAATCATCATCATTTATATTTAATATTATATCTCTAGGAGGATTTATTTGTTTTACTATTATAATATTTTGGTCTATGGTTATGCTTTCGTTTAATGCTAACAAGTAGTATGTTGGGAAAAGGATGCTTAAGCTAACCTCCCTA
>Ga0209541_10014424_pt1 | contig 11915 bp, 14 predicted proteins | sample RifCSPlowO2_01_FD_184027 | JGI IMG/M metagenome (GOLD analysis project Ga0209541, IMG submission 184027) | Groundwater microbial communities from Rifle, Colorado - Rifle CSP2_plank lowO2_0.1 (SPAdes) (version 2) | ecosystem: Environmental > Aquatic > Deep subsurface > Groundwater | place...
AATGACAGAACCAATTGTTTCATTTTTAATATTGATTTTTATCAAAGTTCTTTGGTATTTGATAAGTTTCATTAGTTATTTTAGCAGATGAAATTCGGCTTGTTCGGAATTTTCTAATGTCTTTTCTTAAATGACAATAACCAATAACATATTTGCTTGATTTATAATAAATATCTAATTTTCTCGTGCTGAATTCTGCGCTTTCCATATTAAAATATTTTATTTCGACTGTTCTCAATTGTGAGAATGCTTTTTCAATTACAGAGTAAACTTTATCATTAATTTCGTTGTTAAAAGTATGATATTTTTTTCTTAGAAAGTTTTTCTCGATTTCTACTTTTTGTTTTTCAGGAAGGAATGAACTTATTTTTTTAATCACTGATTGAATTATTTTTTTCTTTATTGGGGTTTCATATTCGTCATAGTAGTCATCATAATACTCCTTATCACTTTCAGGAGCGTTTTTCTCGTATTCCTTTACTATCTTGTAAAGGGCTTCTGCCTCTTCTTTGCTGAATTTTGTGGTTTTTTCTTTTTCACCCATATTCTTTATATCATTTTGAGCTTTATATCTCTTACTCGGAGGGTGCATTTTTTAAGAGTTTTATCTTTTCAATCTCTAACTCGAGTTTCTTGATTTCTAAGAGTTTATCATTTTCTGTTTGAGTTGGGGGATTGGGATTTGTGTTTTGCATTTGTTGAGATTGCATTTGCAGTATTTGATACTGAATGGGATAGGGGTTTGGAGCGAATTGGTGATTGAAGGCTTGATTAACTGCCTTGGTTCTTTGTACATCGCTTATTCTTGCGTAAATTTGAGTGGTTGTGACTTGACTATGGCCTAAGAGATCAGAGATTGTGTAAATGTCAACACCTTTGTCTCTGAGATAAGTAGCGTAGCTATGCCTCAAAGTGTGAAAATAATATTTATGTCTGATGATTTTCTTTGTTTGTTTTACTCCATTGACTTTTGTTTGAAACTCTAATTCTCTTTCTGCAATAAGAAGATTAGATCTTTTCAGAACATCTCTGAATTGTTCGCCTAAACTCTTTTTACGAATATGTGCGTCAGGGGATTTATCAGATGGAAAGAACCACATTCCTCCTTGAATTATATCAAGCCATTTTTTCATAGGAGAGATTAATTGAGGGGGAATAGGAACATATCTATCTTTGCCATAGTCCATAAACTTTCTCCTGGAGTTTTTGCCATCAACAACCTTAAGTCTTTGTTTAACGAGATCGACATCTTCAATTTTCATGCTGCAGATTTCACCTATTCTTAAACCGCAAAGGAAAGCTACGGCTGTGGCCATTGCAACTTTAGGTCTGTCCATTGCATCAAAGAGTTTTATGATTTGCTCAATGTTCAGGACATCTGGAAGTTTGCTTTTGTTTGACATACTATAAACCTCGAACGATTGTTCTTAATTCTTCAATCATCATTAAACCAGTGTTGCTTTCTTTTACTCGTCTTCTGTTAGCTGAGATTTGAAAAGCTTTCTTCATGCTTAATTGACCTTTCTCTAGCTTATCTCTAACATCAGAAGGAATCCTTGTTGCAATAAACCAACGATAAGTGGTTGAAGGGCATAGACCTTGTTTGAGAAGATATTCATAAAGAACTTTTTCATTGAATGTAAGATCTCTATAACCTTTCCATCCATTTCTTCCAATTGGAACGCCTTTCTTTTTATGAGCAAGATAAGTTCTAATTTTGCTTAACATTGCAATCAGCTTATCACCTTCAACTTCTGGAAGAATGGTTTTTATGGCTCTCTTTATCTCATTGACTTTGTCAAAGATACTTCTCTTTTTTCCATTTTCCCGAATATGCGTGTTTCCTATCCTATCATAGCTCATCTTTTTCATACCTAAATTAAATTAGGTTTCCTTTTATTGTTTGTAATGCAGTTTAGGTGCATTAGCCTAGAAAGAGCATTTTTATGAAAAATCTCCGAGATGTTTGCCTGTCAAGGTCCCGACGACAATTCCCAATAATAGTGCAAGTACGAACTCCCACATTGTATTCCTGGTGCTTTTCTGGATTTAGCTACTTTAGACAACATTTTAGAATTTATTTAGCTTTTTAGGATGCTCTATTTAGTTCTTGTTCATACTTTTTTACAAATTCATATGACTCTTTAAGAAAACTTGCAAAATCTTTCTTTTTGTCATAAAACTCTTGAATATAATCTAAAAGTGGCTTATTATTTATTTTAGTCCTTTCCCAAACCTTGTAAACTTCTGGCTTATGCTTAAATGCCCTTTGAATTCTAATATCGCTCATTATTGCTTTTGGAACAATCTCACTTAATTTCCACACCAAATGAGGATAATCAAATTCTTTTTCATTATATTTTTTGAAGACTTGCTTCCATTTTTCAAAATAGATAAAATGAAGGATTTCATGAACTCCAACTTCTTTTACTTTTCTTGCCGTGAACTTGAAAAATACATCAAAACTTCTTTTTTGTATATCTCTAGGACAGATAGGATTTAAGGTAATCCAAGCAGTCATGTTTTCACAATCTTTAGACCAATCAATTTCAACCACTTCTGAAATCGCTTTCATGTATTTATCATTAATAATGTTCCAAGACTTTTGAAACTGATTCTTTTTACATTCAATTTTATTTTTATTCTTTTTTTCGTAATTTAAAAAGAATTCAGAAACAATCTTTTTTCTCTCATTAATGTCTTGAGTTTGATAGAATTTCTTTTTTAATTTTGGATATTTGTCTAAAACCCTATCTTTCCAGTCCCATTCTTTTTTATCTGGATTAAGAAAATACCAAATTGTTCCCAATACTTGAATAGTTGGAGGTATCTTGAATTCTACTTTAGGAATTATTTTATTAGTCATTTTAGTTTAAATGTCTCCGTTTTTTGGTTTGGCTCTTTTATATCAAATATATTGGTTTTTGAGTTTAAATTTGTAATGTTTTTGTAATTATCAATTGAATGAATGATTGAAAAATCCCGATTTATGGAAGCATAAGCCGGTGAATGTGCCGAGAGCTATACCTACAAGCGATGCTAAAATTATTTTTATTAACATAATAATCAATAACTTAGAAGTTTATATATTTTGTAATTATTTTACCCATCCTCTTACTTCAGGCATATGTAATTCAATAAATTCTATAATCTCTTTTTTGAATTGAGTGTTTAAGGAGATTCCAGTATAATCTGGTTTTTTTGTTATTAATAGCCATCCCATTTTATTTAATTCTTTTATTATTTTATCTAGATTTTGAAATCTTTTGAAATGCTCTAATCTATCATATTTTGCTCCCCAATTTTTCTTTGAAAATGCTAACTTAAACATTAATTGAGCTTTCTCTTTTTCCATATTTTTTCCAAGGCACTAGAATATTTAAATGTTTCTTATTTTGATAGTTTAAGATGAATTTATAGAAACATTTATAAATAAAGAATTAATTGGATTAACATGGAAGAAAAAAATGAATCTGCATTTTTAGAATATTTTGGAGATACTCCTAAATTAAGATTTCTTAATTTCTTAATTGGAAATCATTTTTTTGATTTTAATATGACTGATATGGCAAAAGAAGCGAATATCAGTTATAATTCTTTAATAAGTTTTTTCCAAGAATTTTTAAATAAAGGAATAATTATTAAGACAAGGAGAGTTGGGAAATCTGATATGTATAAATTGAACCTAGATAATCCTATTTCAAAGAATTTTTTGAGATTTGCTTGGTTCTTGACCAAACAGGATTCGGGAGTTGGGGAAAAAGTTTCTGTTGTTTCAAATTCTATTAATTGATATTTATTGAATTGTTAGGTTTTGTATTGAAATTGTAATAAAATTAAGAAAAATGAATGAAAGAGTTAAACCTTGCTTGGTGCTATGCCTGTGAATGTGCCTGCGATGATGCCTATTAAAAGAGCAAGAAAAATCTCAAAAATCATCCGGCAAAGAAAAGCAAGGAGTTATTTCTTCTGGAGGGGTGTAGGGCAGGGATTCATAGGCAATTAATCTTCCAATGCCATCTTTATATTGCATATCCCTTATTTCCAGTATTTTTATTGAATCATTGTTGAAATAATCTCCTATACGCGTTTCAAGAACTTGGCGGGTTTTTTCAGGTGTTTTCTCTTGATGAGCAAAAAATAATATTTTCCGCATATTAAAATTGAGAATTTAAGGTATTTATATTTAATTAGGGTTAAATGCACCTTTAAGTTTTAGCTATTTCAATGTTGTTATTGTATGTTTATTTTGAAATAATCCTTATAAATTCACAGGATTTTTAGAAGTATGCAGAAGAGTAAATTTGCTTTGGTTTTGATAATTGTTTTGATTGTTTTAGCAATTTTTTCCAGATTGATTTTTCTTGATTTAAGGCCACTTCACAGCGATGAAGGGGTAAATTATTTTTTTCAGATTTGAGAGATTTAGGGGAAGGAAAAGAAAGAAGAAGAGGAAGAGCATGAAGTAGATGTTGCTGAAATGAAGAGATGCTAATGGATGGCTTTCCTTATCACCTATTGCAATGCCCTTATTCAGAATAGCGAATATTAGGAAGGCGAGGAAGCCCAGAAGAAAAATCCAGGATTTTTTAAGATGAGCTTTGAGCGAATATTTATTAAAGGAATTATTTTCTAGGGCATAAATGAGAATGAAAATGAAAAAGAGCCAAATAATGTTATTTTGCCTTACTATAATGCTTGCGATGCCGATAAGTCCTGCCAAATTGTATTTTTTTTAAAAAGCACAGAGAATGGCAAGCATTACTAATAGCAGGGAGAGAACATCTGTATAGACAAGGAAGAAGAGAGGGAAGAGAATTGGGAAGAGGGTGTATTGGATTGATTTAAGTGCAGAAGAAGATGGCGAGATTTTTTTTGCAAGGAGAAAAAATATGCCTATTGAAATGAGACTTAAGAAGAAGTTTAACAGGCGAATAAATGGAAGAGAATTACTGCTTATCTTTGCTATTGATGCAAGGAGAATATGATAGCCGGGGATTGTTGTTAATGCAGAATTAATTAGGTAATTGCCTTTTGAGAATTGAAGTATCTGGCCATAGTGGACATTTTCATCACCATGCAATTTTGTGTCTTTAATAATAAAAAAAGAAATGAAAAGCAGAATTATTACGAGCAGCAGAGCAGAGAGAGCTATTGTTGATTTTTCCATTTTTTGAAGAAATTTAGCTGCTTTAAATATTTAATTAGAATTTAATTCGATTGCTTTATTTTGAGAATTCTCAAATAATATTTATCATTATAAAACTGCAGGAGAGAAATAGCAGAGATATTCTTATTGAGATAAGAGGGGCAGGGAAGTGGGCATTCAAGCTGGAATTCACTGTCTAAATAAAGAATTTTATAATTTTTTGCGAGAGTTTCTTTTATTACTTCTCCTTGAATTAGGAGTTTTTGGTTTGGCTGGAATTGGGAGAGATTGTCCGGAGAGGTTATGGTTTTTGGAGGAAGAGTTAGGAGAAAGAGGAGGATAAAGAGCGAAAGAATTGCAACTATAAAAAAAAGCCGTCTCATTGTTTTAGGCAGGAATAGGAAGATTTAAATTTAATTGCTTTGTTGTTTGTGCATGGATATTGATAAGAGAATTGAGTTGATAGAGAGAAATTTGGAAGAGGTCTTGACACCTGAAGAATTGCATGAGATGCTAAATAATAAAGAGAAATTAAAGCATTATATTGGGTTTGAAATTTCAGGAAAAATACATATTGGAACAGGCTTGATGTGCATGTCAAAAGTAAAAGATTTTATGGATGCAGGGGTAGATTGTTCTATCTTCTTGGCGGATTGGCACGCTTGGATTAATGATAAATTGGGAGGAGATAGGGAGAAAATAAAAGAAACAGCTGTAGGATATTTTAAAGAAGGATTGAAAGCGAGTTTTAAGTGTGTCGGAGGAGATTCCGAGAAATTAAAATTTGTTCTTGGCAGCGATTTATATCATAATAATGATAATTATTGGGCGAATTTGATAGATATCAGCAAAAATATTTCTCTTGGTAGAATACAAAGAAGTATTACCATAATGGGACGGAAGGAGGGCGAAGCAGTTGATTTTGCGAAATTGATTTATCCTCCGATGCAGGTAGCAGATATTTTCATACAAGGGATTAACCTGGCGCATGCGGGACTTGATCAGAGAAAAGCTCATGTTGTGGCTAGAGAGGTAGCACTTAAACTGAGAGTTAACCCTTTATTGAATAAAAATAAAGAAAAGATAAAACCTATTGCAGTTCATCACCATTTAATTTTGGGATTGCAGAAGCCGCAGATATGGCCTGTGCCAAAAGATAAACTGCAGGAATTGTGGAGCGGCATGAAGATGTCAAAGAGCATTCCAGATTCTGCTATTTTTATTAATGACGAGCCAGATGAAATAAGAAGAAAATTAAATAAAGCTTTTTGCCCCGAAAAGGAGATAGAGTTTAATCCTGTACTGGACTGGACGAAATATCTTATTTTTAGAAGTGCTGGAGATAAATTAGAAGTTAAAAGACCTGAAAAGTTTGGAGGAAATGTTACCTATTTTGATTATAATAATTTGGAAAAGGATTTTAGCAGTGGGAAATTACATCCAATGGATTTGAAGAGCGCTGTTGCAGGGAAAATAGTTGAAATATTGGGACCAGTAAGGGAACATTTTGACAAGCCAAAGTTTAAGAAGATGAAGGAAGATATGGAGAAGTTAATTATTACAAGATAGATAATAAATTTATAAAGTTCTTCCTTTTTATAGTTCTATGGCAAAACTTAACCCTTGGAAAATTGGAATCGGATCGGGGTCAATACTTTTAGGGTTGTATATATTTTTTAATCAAAATAATATTTTTGAAGTAATTTTTGGAGTTGTTGCCATAGCTTTTGGTTTGGGTCTGCTGGCGTCTGCTCGATAATGAATAGAATTCAAATTGAAAAAAATAGATTGGACTTGTCTTATCAGAGAAATTTGCAATTATTGAATATGGTCATTTTAATAGGTGCAGGTAGTTTTGTTACTTATTTAGTCGCCTTAGTTTTGGATTTTTCTAAATTGTCTAAATATACTTTTATCTTAACAATAATTGCTTTGATAACTTTTATTTTTTATAGAAACATTGATAGAAATCTTAGAGAAATTTCAGAGAGAATAAGAGATTTATAGAGATTTGCAGAGATTAAAATAATGTTGAAAATCTCTAACGGATAATTGCCAGAAATAGTAAATTAATCAATGCAATTATCCGTAGTGAAATAGTTATCGGGTGTGAAATTCTATAATATCTAAGTCTTTGCAGATATGGGAAAGGCTGACAATCTGGTTTGGGAATTTTGAAGACGGACCGGTGATTTTTGTTTCTTTTATTTTTGAGGAAAATCCTTTTAATATGGATTCGGCTACATTTCTTACGGTTGAATTTTCAGACATAACAATTGGCTCTTTTGTCGAGGGCTTGCCCGGCTCTTTTGTATAGATGCGGATAACGTGCATTTGCTTAAAAATTAATTCTTTTAATTGTTCTATGTTTTGATTTGTGACTGTAGAAACTAGTATGCCTGGAAGTTTTTTGCTTTTAAGAGTTGCTTCAAGTTTCCGCTTTTCTTCATTAGATAGAATATCTGATTTATTAAGGATTATTATTTTTGAGCCATTAGCTTTCGCGAGATAAGTGGAAGTTTTTTGCAGGTCAGAGAGATTTTCAATTACTATTAGAAGACAGTCTGCTGTGTTTATCATGCCTTGGTCAAGAGATTCTGAGCCAATTGAGGGAAGGTCAATTATCTGGGCTTTAACGCCTTGATAATCCATTGTGCCTATTTCTGGATAAGATGTTGTAAAAGAATAGGGGGAGATTTTTGGGCGGGCATTTGTCAGCTTTGCCAAGAGAGAAGATTTGCCTGAATTTGGGAGGCCGAGAAGAACACATTGAAAATGCTCTTTTCTTATTCCTTTTTTTGTAGGCTTTCCAATTTTTTTACTTTTTTCCTGCTTTTCTTTCAGTTTTCTTAATCTTGTCCTTAATTCTTTAAGAAGGTTTTCCGATGATTTATGCTTGGGCGCGACTTTTATCAGCTCTTCCAAGGCGAGAATTTTTTCCGGCAAGGTTTTTGCTTCTAAATAGACCTTTTCTGCGTTGTAATATTCATAACCTGCATTGATTGGCATGATTATGCAAAGGTAGAGGGTTTTAAATATTTTTTATTCTTGCAGTCTTTCAATTATACTAATTAGACTAATTATGTCAAGGAACTTGACGAAAACCACACCCCTCAAGAATCTTCACAGGTTCAGATTCTTGATGGTCATCAAGAACCTTTGGTTCTTGAGATTTCAAGGTGTGGTAGTTCCTTGAGCATCCAAAAACCTAAAACAAACCTCAGCTTTTAAGCCGAGGTAAACGCAAAGATTTTTTGATTTTCCTGCTTTATTTAAGAAATAACTCTCTTATTATACCGAATATTAAAATAGCAATCGCTATTAATGCGAGAATCCAAGCAAGCCATTGGAGTGGATGAATTTTTTGTTTAGCCATGCGATTTATAAGGAAATGGAATATAAAAAGTTTTATTAATCTATTCTTTCTATAAAGAGCATGAAATTTTTAAAAAGAAAATTAAAAAATGGGATGGTCGTGCTTATGGAGAAAAGGGAGCTGCCTCTTGTCAGCGCGAGCATTACAAACAGGTTTGGAGGGTCTTATGAAAATTCAAAAATAAAAGGAATCGCGCATTTTATTGAACATCTTGTTTTTACAGGGACAAAGACGAGGAGCCATGAAGATATTTCCAGAGAGATTGAAAAAAAAGGAGGAATATTAAATGCATATACTGCGAATGAAGTAACTAGTTTTTGGTTTAAATTGCCGAGCAAGCATTTGTTTTCTGGGTTGGACATCATAACTGATATTATGAAGAATCCGAAGTTTGACAAGAAAAAATTTGAGAAAGAGAAGAAGGTTATTTTGGAGGAGATTAAAATGTACAGAGATGACCCGCAGAAGCATGTTTTTGAGAAGATTGAGGAAGTTTTGTTTGAGGCACCATTTGGAGATGGAGTTATTGGAAGCGAGGAGACAATAAAAGCAATGGACAGGGATTTTGTTTACGAGTATTATCAGAGGGCATATAATCCTGAGAATTATATTGCAACTATTGTGGGGGATGGAGATTTTGAAAAAATTTGCGAGTATTTAGAGAAAAGCTTTGAGAAGAAAGGAAGAGGAATTGAGCAGCCGAAGATTGTGAAAAAGAATGGAGAGATTATAGAAGAAAGAGAGGGGATTGACCAGGCGAATTTTATTTTCGCTGTTCATGCGCCGCTTATGCACGAGAAAGAATACGCTGTTTTAGAAGTTTTGGACGCTTATTTGGCTGATGGGATGTCTTCCAGATTATTTTTAAAAATAAGAGAAGAAAAAGGGCTTGCTTATGCTGTCAAAAGCAGCATTAATGCGGAGAAGAATTATTCTTATTACATAATTTATGTGGGGACAACGAAGGAAGCTGTGCCTGAAGTGAAAAAACTTATTTTAGAGGGGTTTGCGGAAATTAAAGACATGGGGGAGAAAGACTTGAAAGAGGCGAAGGAGAGAGTTATTGGACTGATGCGCGTGGAGAGCGAGGATAGCTCAAGAGTAATGCATGAATTGCTGTTCTCTGAACTTTCTGGGAAAGCGGAAGATTATTACGAATTTGAGAAGAAGATTAATAAAGTTGGACTTGGCGAGGTTAAAAAATTGGCTTCTGAATTGATAAAAGGGCATAGTACGGCTGCTGTGCTGCCTAAGTGAAAAATATCTAAAATATTTAAATCAAAAATTATATCAGAGATAATTATCTTGATTTGCAAATAATATATTTACGATAATATTAAATTCAATGATTGATTAAGGACTAGGAAAGCATTGCAAAATGTTTTTTTTGATAAAATGCCTCTAATTAATGGAGCATTTCAAAGATAAAATAAAAATTAACAATAGAGAATAAATATCTTGTATACGATATTGATTATCGAATCTAAACTAAGGATTGCTTTCTACAGCACAATTCAGTATCTCCGCACAGAATTTCTAATTAATGTTTTAACTCTATAATTGGGAGAAAAATAGAAAACCCCTAGATTGCTCCAGGGGCTTATGTACATACAAAAATGGATAAAATCTATACTTAAAGCTGTTTCTAACAGCTTTAGAGTGGCAACATCAAAGATAATTTCAGCATTAGTTGAAGCAGGAAGAACAATAAGCTATGTAGAAACAGTTAGCAATAAAGCAGATACTCTGCATAGACATCTAAAGGAAATATCTGAAATTGATTTGAAAAAAGCTTTTGAGTTTAACACTAGACAAGCTCTTGGAAGAATGGGGCTAGGAAGAGTTGTCTTAGCCATTGATACAGCCCAAGAGCTTTATTATGGGAACAATGGAAAGATGAATGTGGGGCAGATAGAAAGAGGAAAAGGAACAGGCGAGGCGTTTACTTATGCTGTTTTATCTGTTGTTGAACCAAGGCCATTACCTTTAATGGCAATCCCTTATAAGCAAGGAGATGACTTAACAGCTCTTGTAAAAGAGCTGTTAGAATATGCAAGAAAATTACCATTCACAATTGAGTTAGTTTTGTTTGATAGGGGATTTTACATTTGGGATTTAATATCTTATTTATCATCGGTAAGATTAAAATATTTAATCTTTGTTCCACAGAACAAAGCAATGAAAAAATACATTGCCCAAACTAAATTAATTGCAACTTTTGGGCATATAAGAAGCTATAATAAATACAAAAGTTATTTTATTGGAAGAACAAATACCGTTGTCATTAAAGATTTAATCCTGAATAAGCAGGGGCATTATTGGTGTTTTGCTACTAATCTGAAACAAAGCGTTTATTTGATTTACAAATACAAACAAAGATGGCAGATAGAGGCAGGCTTTAGGGTGCAAGATGAAGCAAGAATAAAGACAAAAAGTAATTATGCCATTGTTAGATATTTTTACTTTATGGCATCTTTGATATTATTGGCTAATTGGGAAGTTGATAGGTTGAAACATCCAAAGAGATGTTTCAAAAGATATTTGAAATTTGTTCAGGAATAATTTGAAAAAGAAATAACTTAATTTTATTCTGCTTTTCGATTGAAGAATTATATTTAATTATTATTTTAGAGGTTTATTGATTAATTTACTAATTGATTTGCAAATCGATAGAGCAGATTAATCTGCTCTATGCGGAGATACTGAAGAAACCGTAGGTGTTTTAAAGTGGGTTGAGTGTGAAGGGACCTTGGTCCCTTACAAAAGCCTCTACCGCGATTTGAACGCGGGACCTCAGCATCTTCGGACATTCTGTCTGAAGGCTTGAAATCTTCAGATTTCAATGTTACCAATGCTGCGCTCTAACCAGCTGAGCTATAGAGGCATTCTCCTATGAACAAAAAATCATATATAAATAATTGCATTGTGTTTAGCAATTATTTAGTTAGAGATTTACGCAGCAAATCTCTATAAAAACATAACTATTCTACACTTTCCCCTTGCCAATGGAATAATTCGACCCAATAGCGTAAATATCTCCTGCATAACTTTCTTTGCTCTTGGGCAGCCACTCAAATTTAACAACATAAGATGTAATTGCCTGCCCCTGATTAAAGATATTTCCCAGCCAGGAAGAATAATAATTAAAAAATACCTCTCTTTCCACATTATCCCCCAAATGCAAGTTATTATTGCTTATAATAAACAGCGCGCCCAAGAACAGCAGCTTAATTATAATCATTCTAAGTTTCATTTTGTTATATTCGTAGAATTCAGCGCCCAATCCTGCTGAACTGCATATCCAGTAACCTTGCCCAAATTTCCAATAATACTCTTTACCCAAAGAAAATATGTCTTTCCTGCTATAAGAAAATCATATTTTCTTTGGGT
>Ga0209541_10014426_pt1 | contig 11912 bp, 15 predicted proteins | sample RifCSPlowO2_01_FD_184027 | JGI IMG/M metagenome (GOLD analysis project Ga0209541, IMG submission 184027) | Groundwater microbial communities from Rifle, Colorado - Rifle CSP2_plank lowO2_0.1 (SPAdes) (version 2) | ecosystem: Environmental > Aquatic > Deep subsurface > Groundwater | place...
CTCGTCGAACCTTTCGGGTCAGGTTAGGAGGAGATGTGACTCTCGATGACAGGCTTTTCTCTACAGTCGAAGAGATAAGATTGGAGGTAAGTGCTCAACCTAATTAAAAAATCAAAATTAAGAGAAAAAAATAGGAATATCGGATTCTTTGATTAGGTTGTCAATTGGAATTGAAGATGCTGATGATTTGATTGAAGATTTGGACAATGCTTTCAAAAAGGTATAAATATGAAAACAATTAAAAACCTTCATCGTATTTTAATTCAAAATGAAGCCAAAATCAATCAAAAAAGGTAACAAAAAGGAAATGACTGAAAAATTCCTATCCGGCCCAAAAATCAGGGTTGGAAAAAACTGGATGGAAGAGATTGACACCATAGCGCATGATGATATGTTAAAAAGAAACAAGAATAAAAAATAAATGTTGAAGCTATACAACACCTTAACCAGGAAAAAGGAAGCATTTAAGCCGATAAAGGATAGGATTGTGGGCATGTATTCATGCGGGCCAAACAGGATTACAAAGTAATTCTGGGCATGCCGTCTATGATTATGCCCACATCGGAAACTTCAGGGCTTATATATGTAGTGATATTCTTAAACGTTATCTAAAATACTCCGGCTACAAGGTAAAGCATGTGATGAACATAACAGATGTAGATGACAAGACAATAAAAGGCGCAAACAAGGAAGGAATTTCATTAAAGGAGTTTACTTCAAGATATGAAAAATCGTTCTTCGAAGATTTAGAAACGTTGAGCATAGATAAAGCAGATGTCTTTCCAAGAGCAACAGAGCATATTACAGAAATGGTTTCAATAATAAAGAAGCTTCTTGACAAGAAAATAGCATACAAAAGCGAGGATGGCAGTGCCTATTACGACATTTCAAAATTCAAGGATTACGGAAAATTGTCCCACACAAAAGTCAGGCAATTGAAAGAAGGCGCAAGAGTAAAACAAGACTCTTATGAAAAAGAAGAAGCCAAAGATTTTGCTTTATGGAAATCTTATGACAAAGATGATGGAGATGTTTTCTGGGAGGCAGAAATCGGCAAAGGAAGGCCAGGCTGGCACATTGAATGCTCGGCAATGTCAATGAAGCATCTTGGAGAGCATTTTGACATCCATGCAGGCGGAGTTGACTTGATTTTTCCGCATCACGAGAACGAGATTGCGCAGAGCGAAGGCTCCACAAAGAAGAAATTCGTCAATTACTGGTTCCACAACGAGCATTTGCTTGTCAATGGCCAGAAGATGTCTAAGTCCCTCGGAAATTTTTATACATTGAGGGATTTGCTGAATAAAGGATACAATCCAAGGGCTGTCAGATACTTGCTTTTATCAGCGAATTATCGGGTACAACTGAATTTCACAGAAGAGGCTGTAAAGGCTGCTGAAAATGCAGTGCAAAGGCTGAATGATTTCATGGTTAAGTTAAGGGAAATAAAAAGCAATAAAGAAAACAATGCCATTAAAAAAACAATTGAGAATACCAAAAAAAATTTTGAAAAAGCAATGAATGACGATTTGAATATATCCGAGGCATTGGCCGTAATTTTTGAGCTTGTGAAAGAAATTAATACTTTAATGATGGAGGGTAAAATTGGAAAAAAGAATGCTGATGAAATTATTAAATTGATGAATGACTTTGACAAGATTCTTGGAATACTTGGGGAAAAAGATAAAAAATTGCCTGCAGAATTAAAAAAATTAATCGGCGAGAGGGAAAAAGCGAGAAAAGAAAAGGATTTTGCGAGAGCTGATAAAATAAGGAATGAATTAAAAGAAAAAGGAATTATTCTGGAAGACACTAAGGATGGGGTTAGGTGGAAAAATGTTAATTAATGAATCTAAAATTAATGACTAACATTTGGGCTTGATTGTCTGGCAATATTAGCTAATGCATCATTAACAGCGTGGATATCTTCCTTACTGTCTGGGATAACTGTAGCCATTACGAAATAACCTTTGTCAGTATCCAGTACAAAAGATCTGATCTCTCCAGCTATGCCCGAAATTAATAAAGCGCGTTCCAAATCAAAATATGCCATTTGAGCCGTAGGTTCTGATGGCAACGGCGAGAAGCCTCTAAGCTCCGATATTAATCTTGCTCTGCTTCCTCCTTCGATAATTCTAAATTGATACTTCACACTATTAGACGTGGGATCATAAACTGGGTCTCCGCCAACTACAATTCTTCGTACATGATGACTGTGAGGCATTCCAAGACCAGCAAAATCACCTAGCGTCTCGCCACGGATATCTTCCGCAGTAATTGCCCGATGGCCAGATGCAACTCTTTCATCTTCTATAATCTCCCTTAAGAAGTATGTTATATCTCTTTTATCAACAAATCCAAGTTGCGCACCATTCTTGGGCCCTATACCAGATGAGAGTCCGTCAGCAGTTTCATACATATAAAATCCCTCCGCAAATTTATTTTATAACTTTTAATTATGCATATTTAAATCTTTTCAAAACTCAGCCACAATCTCCAGATCCTGCACTGTTGCCCTGCCCCTTGTCGGCTCAAAGACAATCTGCTCTGCCGATGTTGCTGCCTTGATTTCAGGCTCGACGGCATCAAAGTCCTTTTCCTCCACTTTTGACCTTATTATGAGCTTTTTAACTGGGTATTTCAATGATTTCCGGTTTTCTGTTTTTTTCTTTCTTACAAACTCCACGACTGAAACAACAAAATCCCCTATATGCTCTGCGTGCTCATCAATCAGATCTAATTCGGGCCATTTTGTCAAATGAATGCTTCTGCTCTTTTCATGTTTTTTATAATAAAGCTGGTACAATTCTTCTGTTATGAAAGGCATTATTGGAGCCATTAATTTTATTATTGTTAAAAGTGAATGGTATAAGGTGTATTGCGCGGACAATCTTGCATCTTTTCCCCTTTTATCGGCATTGTACAGCCTGTCTTTAATCAACTCCAAATAATTATCACAATAAGTATGCCAAAAGAATGTTTCTGTCTCGAGCTTTGTGTGCATATACTCGTAGCTATTGAAATTTTCCGTTGCTGATTTCACGACTTTGCTCAATTTTGACAAAACCCATTTATCAAGCAGCTCTAATTTTGCCGGCATTTCAAGATTATAATCCGCAAGATGCATGAAGGCAAATTTAGAAGCATTCCAGATTTTTGTTATGAACTTGCTCCCGGTAACCAGGTCTTTCTCCTGGAAAGGCAAATCATCGCCCAGCCTTGAGCCTGCAGCCCAGAACCTCAGGGCATCCGCTGAATATTTTGAAATCATCTCCCTTGGGTCAACAACATTCCCTTTTGATTTTGACATCTTCTTTCCATGCGGGTCAAGCGCCCATCCTGAGATCATCACGTTATGCCATGGAATGCTTTTATGGTGGAAATAGCCCTTTACAACAGTGTTGAAAAGCCAGAATGTGATTATGTCATGCGCCTGCGGCCTTAAGCTCATCGGGAATAATTTCTTGTGCAGCGCCTTGTCGAACAGTTCAATTGCAATGTCAGGAGTCAAAGACGAGGTTGCCCATGTGTCCAGAACATCTTTTTCGGGAATAAAATCATCCGAGCCGCACTTGCATTTATGCAGCGGCTTGTCTGCAAGCGGGTCAACCGGCAATTGGGATTCCTCTGCAATAATGGATTCGCCGCATTTCCTGCAGTACCAAACCGGGATTGGAATGCCAAAATGCCTCTGCCTTGAGATGTTCCAGTCCCATTTCAGGCCATGAATCCAGTTTTCGTATCTGGAGCGCATGTGCTCCGGGTGCCATTTGATTTTTCTTCCGTATCTTATGAAATCCCCTTTCAAGTCAAGATACCTTATGAACCACTGCTCCGTCGTCAAAATTTCTATGTCTGTTTCGCACCTTTCATGCACATTGACGGCATGCCTTATCGGCTCTATTTTTGCGATTCTTCCTTCGCCTTCAAGCGCCTTGATTATTGCTTCCCTTGCCTTTTTCACATGAAGCCCCATGAATCTTCCGGCCTTTTCATTCAGTGTCCCGTCCTTATTGAGGATTTCTATCGGGGGTATGTTGTACTCTTCCATCCACTTGACATCGTCCATGTCCCCGAACGTGCAATGATAGACTGCCCCTGAGCCAAATTCCATGTCAACGTCCTTGTTTGATTCTATTTTTACTTCCCTGTCCGAAAAGGGTATTTTCGCCCTTGCCCCGATAAATTTCTTGTATCGCCTATCATCAGGGTGAATATGTATGGCTACGCATGCAGGCAATAATTCAGGCCTCGTTGTCGCTATTGTGATTGTTTCCCCGATTGTGGTGTCAAATTTCATGTGCACCAGCCTGCTGTCCCTCTCGCTGTCCTTCATCTCCACCTGGGCAATCGCAGTCTGGCACTCCGGGCACCATATGAATGGGGCTTTCCTGCGGTAAATCCTGCCCATATTATGCAGTTCAATGAAGGACTTCTGGGAGATCTTTTGGCAATGCCCGTCAATGGTTGTATAGAAAATATTAAAATCAGCGCTCACTCCAATCCTTTTCCAGTCATAGACGACATCATCTCTTATCTCCTCCAGTGTTTTCAGGCATAAGCCAATGAATTCCTTCCTTCCCATCTGAACGCCCTTGACATTCTTCATCTTTTCAACCATTCTTATTGTTGCCAGCCCGTTGTCATCCGTGCCGAAAGGGTAAAAGATATTTTTCCCGAGCATTCTCTGGAATCTTGCGACAAAATCCTGCTGCGAATACGAGAACGAATGGCCTATGTGCATCTTCCCGGAAACTGTCGGAGGGGGAGTGTCTATTGAGTATATCTCTGCTCCGCTTTTTGGGTCAAAAGCGAATATCCTCTCCTTTTCCCAGAATTCCATCCATTTCCTTTCCGATTCCTGCGGGTTGTAGCTTTTAGGCGGCTCCATGGCAGACAGAGTTTTGATTAGGTATTTAAAAGTTTAATGATTGCAGCAGCAGCAATTCACCTGATTTGGCTTTTGATCCACTTGACATCGTCATCGTCCAATTCAAACTCATTGGCGATGCTGCCAGCCATCTCCTTGCTGCTGAACATGGCAGGAAGATAAGGCATTGTATTCTTCAGGATTTCTTTTTTTGAAGAATGGGTTTTTGATGCAATCCTTTCCGCAATCGCCTTTTTCCTTGCAAGCCTCTGGTTCGCCCACCATATCTTAAGGATCCTTCCGGTCGGCTTGTATTCTGCAAATTGGCTGTTCTTTTCCTTCTTGGCGGCGGCGATGCCGGCTGTTAAGAAGGCATTTATGTAAACCAAAAACCTGTAATGCTGCCATCTCCTGATGCGCCTCCTGAAAACGTCTGCCCTGCTCAGCATGTCGTACGCATTGGAGAGATCCTGCGGCTTTGTGTATTCCCTGGGCAGGTTCTCGTCAATCCAGAGAATCTGCTCGTCTAAATCCTCACCTACATTGTCAAAGGCCGAGATTGCAATTTTCAGGTCAGTGGTCTTGAATATCTTGTTCAGGGCAGCCATTATCTTTTCAGTCCTGTTCCTTTCCGACAGCTCGTCCAGGCTTTCTTTGGCAAGCTCCTTTTTTTCCTGGGTCAGCGCCTGCAGGTCGTTTATCGCGGCTCTCGCGTCGCCTGCCGACCTCCTCGCCAATGACTTTAGCAGGTCATCTTCATACTTTATTTTTTCCCCGTCGCATATCCTTTTCAGAATTTGAAAGATGGATATATAATCAAGCTGCCTGAATTCCATCAGATTGGATTTGCTCCTTAAAGCGCTGAATTTGTTGTCAAAAGGGTTTGTGGCGGTAAGCACCACAGGATAAGGCGAGCCCCCAATCAGTTTTGCCACGGCCTGTATGCCGCCCCTGTCTTCATGCCCCGACAACCCGTCAATCTCGTCTATCAGCATTATCTTTCCCTTTGCAAACAGGCTGGCCTGCCTCATCGCATTGCCGACTTTTTGCTGGATTTGCTCGGCATTCCGGAATTCAGAGGCGTTGACTTCAAGCACCTCATATCCCAGCTCGCCTGCAATGGCGTAAACAGAGCACGTCTTTCCGGTGCCGCTTGGGCCGTAAATCAGGACAGACTTTTTCTTTTCATTGCGGAAGCCCATAACAAAATTTTTTAGCTTTTTTACTGCTTCGGCCTGCCCGAATATTTCCTTTGTCGAGCCTGCGGTATACTTGTGGACAAATGGGTGCATAATGACAGGATAGTTTTTGGTTTTATTAAGCTTTTGATTGTGTAAAGTAAAGTTGTGAAGTATACACCCTAATGAGTTGACTTAACAGATTGCGGGCTCTGCCGTGCAAAACGCACTTGACAATCTGGCTTAGAAGGTGATTGCTTCTTTACTTCTTCATCTTAACCATCCTGCCTTCAATCCTTTCTTTGCCTTTCCTGTAGGAATCCTCAGAAAGATACCCTGACTTGTAGGCTTCCTCCAGGGACTCAAGCTCTTTGGCCAGCTTCTTCAGCTTTTCCTCTGCGCGCAGCTCCTCGGATTCGGCTGCTTCGGATTTTGGCTTTTTCCTGGAAACAATCCTGTAGCCCAGAAATGCAATGAGCGCCGTCAATACAATTGCGGCAGCCAGCAAGAGAATCCTGTAGCCATTCTTTTGTATTTGATACAGCCTTATGGACTTTGCCTGAACCTCGAACAGGTCAGAGCTGACTCCAGACGCATCAGCGTAAGTGACTTTTGCGAAAGCAGCGTAAGTTCCGGGCACCATGCTGCTTGGCACGAGTATGGATCTTGTGAACCTTGCCTGGGTTTCAACAGCCAAAGTTTCGTGCTCTGTAGCGTAGACATTGCCCTGAAAGTCCATTATTGCGTAGTCTACAACCACGTCAACCCTGCCAAACCCCCTGACATTGATAAGATTGACTTCCACCAGTATTTCATCCCCAGGAAAGACTTTTTCAGTTGCCGGCAGCACTTCTATATCAACGTCAAACAGCGGCTCTGCAGAGTCCACCTCAATTACAGCAGAGATTTCCTTCTCCACTGAAGGGGCCTTGAATTTTATCTTTGCAGGGTATATTCCCGGCGTTTCGCTTTCCAGAGCCTTGAACACCAGCCTGATAGGCTTCTCTTCCCCGATATTGAGAGTGGCTGCCAGCTCATTTTCTTCAGGATAGATTTTGAATTTTTCCAGGCCTTCAAGAAACGCCTTGACATCTATAATTGTGTTTCCTGTGTTTTTAATTGCCAGCTTTTCCTCCTTAACCTGCCCCTGCTTTAGCACAACCTTCAGGGTGGACTGGTCTACGCTGAAATCATTGACTATTGGGACAGCCGGAGCCCCGCCGCCTCCGCCTCCGCCTGAACTGCCGCCGGAACTCCCGCCGCCGCCGCCGCCTGAAGGGCTTTCCTGGGCCCGGGCTTCGCCTACGCTGTAATCCCCTTTCCCAAAATTCAGCGCCCCGTAGACGCCTGCATGTGCTGCCGGCGCTATCAGGAGCAGCACTGCCAATACAAAAATTGCCTTTTTCATTTCAGTTTTAACTCCAATAATGCAAGCCTTTGCTTCAATTCCTCATTTTCCTCTTTCAACTGATCGAGCTCGGTTTGCTGCTCCTGGACTGCCTTGATCACATACGGCATGAGCTCTCCCTGCGCCCTTTGTTCCCCTTGTTTCACGACTGCAATGCCGTAATTGCTGAATTTTTGGGAAAGTTTTATATACAAGTTATACTCATATGTATTTATGACGGGTCCGTGCCGACTCCGGTTAATACCCAAACCCGGCCTTAAGCATGGAAATGGGGGTCTAGCCCTCACCCCGATTATTTCTATTTCAACCATTTCAAAACCTCGTTTTTGGTTAAAATTCTGTTAGGCTTTTCTTCTTCCCTAAAAGTCCTTAAAGCAAGTTTATGGGCTTTTGACTCCTTTGTTATTTGGCCAAACCTAATTATTTTATTGTCAAAATTTACATGAATGGTCTTGATGCTGGCAGCTAATTCCCTTTTTATGAAGTCTTCCCAGCCAGGATATTCCAAATCTATTGTTATCATTTCTTTTTTGCCTATATAATCTTTAAGGCAATAAAAAACACATACAGCAAATAACTTCTGAATTAGCTGCCTAACTTTAGTTCTATACTCATAAACTATTTCCTGTTTGATATTTTTAGGCAGTTTGACGCAATACTGCTCGTGATTACTAAAAGCAATATATGTATCTTTGTTTAACTGCTCAACCTTCCCGCTCTGGTCTATTTCAATGTGCATTTTATTTATATCCCTTTTTGTTTTGCCAACCAAATGCTGTAAATGCTTATCAACCGGATATTGGAATTGGCTATCAACCAAATACTGGAAAGGTTTGTTCGTGTTTTCGGGGTTTTTCCTTCATTTTCTCGATTTTTTTGGATGATTTTATTCATTGGCTTTTTAACTCCTAAAATGGCGGGATTTGGGGGTTTTAAGGGGTTTTGTGTAGTGGGCGGGTTATTCTGTTTTAGGGGGTGGGGTAAGGAGATGGGTTTCGCTTCGCGCTTGACGTGTTTTGCTCTGCTTGCGCTGGACAATTGGCACACGAACATTAACGACTTATCTATTATTTTTTAAATCAAATTTTTAAAATTAAAAAATTAAATTTATTTCACCTATTATTTTTTTGTTTTTATTGAATTTGTTCGTAATGTTCGACGTCATTGAGTTTTTGTTAATGCGTTCAAACGCTTGATTCTTTTTGTTCTTCCTGCCTTGGACATTGAGGCACGACATTAATAATAAAAATATTTTAAAAAAATTTCATGTCACCTTCGCTTCAAGCATTGCCATTCTTTGCTTCAGCATTTGGTTTTCTGATTTCAATTCCTCTATCTCGCTTTGCTGCTCCTGGATTGCCTTAACCACATAAGGCATGAATTCTCCCTGCGCCAATGAAAGCTCATCCGGGTCGGAATCATCCACAGTGTCAGGGAATACTTCTTGAACTTCCTGCCTCAATGATTCAATATCCGCTTCCATTTTGCCGTTTTTCTCCTTTAGCTTGCCATTCTCCTCTGTAAGTTCCTGCACGGCCAGCCACAGCGCCATCGTGACCTCCTGCCCGCTTATCTCCTTGTCCGAGCCGCGTCCGAACACCGTGTGGAAGTCCTCGGCTATCAGCCCCATCTTGTCGGTGCATTTGTCTCCGCCCTCGGGGCATAGCTCCTTTTTGAAATCGAAAGTATTGACAGGAACGTTGGATATCTTCCCAAGTATGCCATCAGCGGCAACGGGCCGGATGTTCTCTTTGTAGGTGCGCGAGGAGCCGGTGGTGAAGGAAGCCTCGCCAGCGTCAATCTCAGAGTACGTCCCTGTTCCTATCTCAAGGTCATGGTCAGGGCTCGTCGTCCCGATGCCGACGTTGCCTTTATTTGTTATCCGCAGTTTCTCTGTTGTTCCATCAGTATCGTCTCTCGTGGATATAGCAAAATATCCACTGGTATCTGAAGTTACGCTATTCGCCTTTTTACCGTGTATCGTAGCAAAGATATATGGAAGCACCGCACCGTCATCTCGCATGCCACCCAGCCCAATTGAACCGCCAAGGTTAATAGCCTGTGCATCAGTTGTCATAACCCTTAAATTAGCAGAAGAGTCAGATGTTATTAGTGTATTTGTATCTGCTACATGTAGTTTACTCCCCGGTCCTGTCGTCCCGATGCCGACGTTGCCGTTTTTTGATAGTAGTGACGATTGTTCCCTTTGGCAACTTGATTCCTTGATGACAATGCCAAAATTGCAGTTTTTTATAATATCAGACGAAAAGTTTAAATAATTAGTTCGTTCATAAGCATTCTGTGACAATAAAATGGCTGAACTAAAGGTCGAAATTTCCGACGAACTGGAAAAAGAATTAAATGAATCTCCGGAATTTGATTGGCCGGAGTTTATAGCTAAATCAATAGAGCTGAAATCATTTGAGCTTGAATTGGAAAGGTCGAATAAGCTGAAGCTGCTGCTGCTTAAATCTTTAACTTCTAAAAGCAAATTGTCAAAAGATGAAGCCGAGAAATTTGCTGATGAGCTAGGCAATAAAATCAAGGAAGACAGGCTTGGCGAGCTTAAAAATAAAGGATTGATGTAAATGCTGTTATTAGTGGTTGATTCCAACCCAATTATTTCTTCACTAATCTCCAAAGGCACAAAGCAGGATATACTATTTTGCGACAAAATAAAGCCAGTAGGCCCGGATTGGCTGCTGTTTGAAATAGGCAAGCATTGGAAAGAGATATGCGATAAGTCTAAATTTTCCAAAGAAGATCTTGAATTGTCTTTTTCGCTTGTTAGAGGCAGGATAAAGACATTTCCGTTGGGCAAATACTCTGATAAAATTCCGGAATCCAAAGAAATCTCTCCACACGCTAAAGATAATGAATTTTTTGCCCTAGCGTTAAAGTTAAACTGTGCAGTATGGTCAGATGAAGCGGCATTTAAGGAACAGGATAAAGTTGCGGTATTTAATTCTGAAGAGCTGGCCAAAAAGTTTGGCTTTCCTTGGGAGTAACCACTATCACTCTTGCTTACAATTGTTATTTTCTTTTTTTGCTGCATTTTTCTTTTGATTTTTCACAATTCTCGTAATCAGGAACTGCTATTTCATCTCCTGCATTTAAGTGTCTGACTTCTATCCATTTACTAAGTTTAGAAAGTTTTAAATAGCTACCAATTTTATTAATATTTTGAGCTAAAATGTTATCAAAAGAATATAAAAGTATTGTTGGCGGATCTACAGTAGTTGTAGTTGTTACTGCAGTGCTTAACTTATTGTTAAGAATTGGTATAGCTGTAAGTTTAGTAGTTGGGATAATTTCTGGCGTTATTGTTGGGTTGTTGATAAATAAATCCAAGGGTAAGTAAATGAATAAAGAGCTATTTGATAGGGTACTTGGGATAATAGCTTGGGGATTGATAGGCTTTGCTTTATTAGCCCTTATACTGAAGTGGCTGGGTATTATTGGTTCACCCCCGACTACAGAGATACTATTAGGTGGAGTATTGGCTGAATTATTAAGAATTGAAACAAAATTTAAGGAATTTGGTGTTAAACTAGATTTACTATGGTCTGAGTTTAAGAAAAGGAAGAAGATTTGAGCTTCCTCTTTCTTTATTGCCAAATAAGGGTGCTCTGCTGTTGTGTTGATTGCCCTGCCATCTTCTGTTGCCATCTCATAAATTGGCTGCACTCCATGGTCAAGAAGCGCATTGACTTTTCTTGGGACTAATTTGCCTGTGCTTTCGTCTAATGTCAATACTATTTCTCCTGCCTTTACGTCCTTTATTTTTTTCCTGCTTCCATCTGAAAGCGTTACCAAGCTGTCATCTGTAATGCTGAATCCTGTAACATTCAAGGAAGATGCATTAACTCCGCCAGCTAATGTTGCTGCTCCTACTACTTCCAGCCTGTTTTGCGGTCCCGTCGTCCCGATGCCGACGTTGCCGTCTTTGTTGAGTAGTGACGATTGTTCCCATTGCACCATTGCGCCTTTTGCCCCCGATGCCGATATTGTTAATACTAGAGATGAATTGCCGATTTTGTAAGAAAAATTTAAATAGTTGCTTCCACTAGGATATTTTTGTGATGCTAAAATGGATTTAAAGGGCGAAGTGGCTGAAGAATTAAAATGCAAAATGGCAGAATTTCCAGAAGTGGACTGGCTGGATTTAGAAAGGAAAATGATAGAGTCTAAACTATTTGAGCTGCAGCTTTCAAGGTCAGCAGATATGAGGCGCATTTTAGCCGAGGCAATCTCCTCAAAGAGCAAAATGTCTGAGAAGGAGGCGGATAAATTTGCTTTGGAGCTTGGCAGGAAGATAAAGAAGGGCAGGTTTAATGAGCTTAAGAAAGCAGGATTGGTATGAATGCTGCTGGTTGTTGACGCTAATATCCTTATATCCATCCTCATAGCAAAAGGCTCTAAACATAAACTCTTTTTTTCTGAAAAAATAGCTTCT
>Ga0209541_10014428_pt1 | contig 11912 bp, 14 predicted proteins | sample RifCSPlowO2_01_FD_184027 | JGI IMG/M metagenome (GOLD analysis project Ga0209541, IMG submission 184027) | Groundwater microbial communities from Rifle, Colorado - Rifle CSP2_plank lowO2_0.1 (SPAdes) (version 2) | ecosystem: Environmental > Aquatic > Deep subsurface > Groundwater | place...
ACTTAAGAGGAGCATTAAGAATGCTCAAGGTGGGAGGATTACTTATACACAGTAATAAAGATTGTGGAGCTGAACCTGTTATTAATTCCTGGGAGCTAAGAAGAACACCAAACTTAAGAATGTTTCCATTAACATTTGTCACTTATACAATTCTTCAAAAAGTAGCTTAATTTTCTTAAGTCCTATAGTTTGACAGGTAGGCATAAATATGTTATATTTATTAAATATGCCTATTTTTGATAGAGAAAGAGCAGAATCAAATACAGAATATAGATCTACAATAGGAACTCCTGTTACCAGAAAAGAAGAGCCAACTACACTTGCAGATTTAACACCTGAGCTCCGTGATGCTATTGGCTTTACTGTTATAGAACCAAAACTTGTTCAAGTTGAAGTTAGAGGTGGCAGCTGGACTCATAATTCAGCAAGAATTGCAGAGCATTTAGGATACGAAGGTGAATATAATACCCGTTTTGCGGAAGATCCAGGCACTTTATATGGTGTTTATACAGATGGGGGAGTTCATATAGTATCTAATAGACCTATTTCCAAATTTGGACTGCTTGATAACAGTGCTTTATTATCACCTCGTGGAATTGGAGCAGAAGTTAGACTTGAAGAAGGGGGACCTGTTTTAAGATATGTTGAAGTAAAACTTCAACCATTCATAATTTCACCTGTACTAGGAATCAGGAAACCTGAAATTCTTATCAATACTAATCTCTATGCCAGTTTTTGATGCAGAACCACCTGTAGCTACTAGAACTTATCGATCCCCTTTGGAGGTTACTCCCTCATTGATTACAACTCCTTTAGATGTAGCTGAAGCAAGAGCAATGATGAAGGGAAGATGGGCTAATGATCTCGCTATTAGTCTTGCAAATACAGTAGAGGTAAGAGGAGGAACTTGGTTTCATCAGTCAGAAAGAATAAGAGAAACTTTAAAACAAGAGGGAGCTTATCTTCTTCCTATGCCATCTCAGGAAAATCTACAGGGTGGGAATTGGTTCTATGTAGCTCTTGACGGAAGAGTTGGTACGGGAGCAAACACATTTAATAAGGATAAAACCATAGCTGTAAGCACTGAACATCCAACCAATATTATGGCTTATGTTTTGAATGGAAAACCCTGGGGATTTGATGCAAGAGTCACTCTTGAAGAAATGGAAGAGGGAGTGGGATCTGTACTTAAGTTTATTGAAATCACAAATGAACCGTTTGTTTTTAAGGAAAGAAAGCCTGAAGTGCACTTTTTTTATAATCTACCGAGAGGACATGAAAGATTTTCCCTTAAAGAATCTTCTCCTCCTAAAACAAAACAGACTTACGAACCTTCACTTTAAAAATTAAATCCTCTTGAAATTTTAAGCTGAAAAGTGCTCGCAAGCAAACTCCAAAATTCTCAACTTCTTGCAGCTGTTTGTTGTCCGTAAAAATATGAAGCTGTGTGATCAACTATTGCTGCAACAGTTCTCAGAAATCCTCCCGGAGCTTGAAGGGCATTCTGAGGATACTTTTCTTCTTGATCACCTGAGGTTAAGGCTAACCAGTATGGTTCTCTGGTAATAGGACCTACCCAACTACTGCAACTGACCGCAATTAAACACTGATCAATTGTTACATCCGGGACAGTCAAATCTCCCATTCTTCCTATATGTGGATTTCTGGCTCTCATTTGAAGTACAACTTCACTATCTTCATGCATTGAAATCACACTTACAGTTGTACCATCAATAAGAGGCGCTTCTACAATTTTTAGTGGAGATTTTTTTACATCCTCCAAAAAATTCTGATAACTTTCTACTAGAGAGATATCTGGATCATCTATCACTATTCCCAAACAATGATTAGAACCAGGCGCAAATAAGTGACTTTCAACAATTTTCCCTTGTTCCTTCCCTGATTTTCTTATTGCCTCTATTGTTTCTAAGGGAGGCTGATTATTTGGATCTATATGTAATCTTTGATAAGGGGGCACACCAAAAAGTTTAAGCAATCTTGTTGCTCTTCTTCTAATACCATTAAAAGATCTTACTTCTCTGTTGGTTAATTCATGAGCAGGGCTTTGTATTAATTGGATTGTTGCCTCATCCAACTCTAATGGAATCTCACCCATAGCAGGATAATAATTAAAATTGTTTTTAATGTCAACAGGATCTTGAGAAAATTAGCAAAACTTGACAACCCATAGGTTTTCCTGCAAACTCAAAATATGTTAGATCAGGATTCAAATTCAGAAACTGAGGATCCAGCTATCCTGGAAGTTAGAAAAAAATATCTAAAGGCTCTGGGAGTTGGATTAGGAATTGATGAACAAATGGCAGAACAAAATGCAGCAAGATTTATCAATACAAGAGAAATGCTTTCACATATTGATGCATCAAAAAGAAAAGGTGAAACTGATCCACATACTGTTTCACAAATAGAATCAGTAGGATCATGGTTTTTAGAAGGGGAAAAAGCCAATCAAGGACTAAAATATACAGTAGGATCTAGAGTCCTTACTCTTTTAAGAGAATCTCCTGAAAGTGGGTATTTTACTAATCTAAGATCTTGGGTAGATTATTGGACTGACGGTACGGGTGGAGAAAAATTTCAACAATCTTTAGAAACTCCAAAACCTACTTTACCTCATCAATAGTACCCTTCATGTAGAAGGATTGTTCGCTCTTTCCATCATGTTTACCATCTAATATTTCCCTAAAAGCCCTGATGGTTTCTTTAAGGCTAATATATTTACCACCTATTCCTGAGAATGCTTCTGCTACAAAGAATGGCTGAGTTAACATTCTTTGAATCTTTCTGGCCCTGCTTACTGTTAATTTATCCTCATCAGACAACTCTTCTATACCCAAGATTGCAATAATATCCTGCAAATCCTTATATCTTTGCAAAACTTTTTGTACATTTTGTGCTACATCATAATGTTCCTGACCAACAAGTTCTGCAGTTAAAGCTCTTGATGATGAAGCTAGGGGATCAACAGCAGGAAAAAGTCCTTGTTCAGCAAGAGATCTCTCCAAAGCTACAGTAGAATCCAAATGAGCAAAAGTAGCAGCAGGAGCTGGATCAGTATAATCATCTGCAGGCACATAAACAGCCTGAACAGATGTAATGGAACCTTTATTAGTAGAAGTTATTCTTTCCTGCAAAGCTCCCATTTCTGTTGCTAAAGTTGGCTGATAACCTACAGCTGATGGAATTCTACCTAAAAGGGCAGAGACCTCAGAACCAGCCTGTGAGAATCTAAAAATATTATCTATAAAAAGCAAAACATCTTTGCCCTGTTCATCTCTAAAATATTCTGCCATTGTTAAAGCAGAAAGTCCTACTCTAAGCCTTGCCCCAGGTGGTTCATTCATCTGTCCAAAAACCATAGCTGTTTTATTTATAACTCCGGATCCCATCATTTCATGATATAAATCATTTCCTTCTCTTGTTCTTTCTCCAACTCCAGCAAAAACAGAATACCCACCATGTTCCTGTGCAATATTCCTGATCAGTTCTTGAATAAGTACAGTTTTACCAACTCCAGCTCCACCAAACAGTCCTACCTTTCCACCCTTAACAAAAGGAGCCAGTAAATCTATAACTTTAATTCCAGTTTCAAATACCTCCAGCTTTACAGATTGATCTTTATATTCTGGAGCAGGACGGTGAATTGGCATTCTCTTTTTGAATTCAGGGCCTTTACCATCTTTAGATGGCAAGCTTTGCTTATTATCTACAGTCTCGCCCAAAACATTAAATAGTCTTCCCAAAACTTCTTCACCAACAGGAACAGAGATAGGGGAGCCAGTATCTTCAACAGGAGTACCTCTTTTCAAACCATCAGTAGAACTCATAGCAACAGTTCTAACAACACCTTCACCTAAGTGTTGTTGAACTTCCAAAACTAATTTCTTTTTATTTATTTCAGTTTCCAGGGCATTGTAGATAGCAGGCAAAGACTTTGCGTCAAATTCGCAATCAACAACTGCCCCAATGATTTGTGTAATCTTGCCTTTATTTGCCATAAATCAGTTCCACTTTCTTTTGAAAATGCATATTCACTAAATTTGCTTGTAATCTAGATTGCACGAGCAATTTCCTTGCTAAGGGATCTTCTACACTCCACCTGTTAGCACCCCTAGCAACTCCTTCTCCTAGCTGTCTAAATGTTCTATTCCATGCAACTCTGGTAGTTTCATATAATGACAGAACTTCATTCAAACTTTTTCCTTCTAATCTTTCTATTACTTGTATACTCATAGGTTTTACTCCATTGCTGCACTCGCAGAAGATATCTCCAGTATCTCCCTTGTTATAGAATCTTGTCTGACCTGATTATAATTTAATGTTAGATCTTCTACTAACTCTTTAGCATTATCTGTGGCATTCTTCATAGCCACCATTCTACTAGAATGTTCAGAAGCTTTTGTCTCCAGCAAAGCCTGATAAATTCTTATTTGAATTTCATGTAAAAGCAAGGAATCCAGCAAAGCATCAACATTAGGCTCGTAAAGAAACTCGCTACTCGTTTTCTGGGTTTCTGGTTTTCTGGTTTCTGAACCAGTAATCAAGTTATCCAGTGACGAGATATCCACTGGCAACAGTTTAACCATCTTAGGCTCCTGTTTTATAGTGGATACAAAGTGAGGGTAAACTAAATACACCTGACCCACCTCACTAGCTTTAAAAGAATCTTTAACCATATTTGTAAGTTGAACAGCTTTTCTAAAAATTACCAAATCAGGATTTTCAAAATCAGCTGTCAAAGTTTTCCCACTTTTTACTACAAAGTTTCTTCCTTTTTTACCAACAGTATAAAAGAGAGTATTTCCTTCAAATTTAGCATTCATAATAGTTCTGATAATATTAGTGTTTAAAGATCCACAAAGACCTTTGTCAGTGGACAAAATAATTACTCCAGTGGCCTTACTATCATTTCCAGTAAGTAAGGGATGGGATTTAATATCCACTCTAGGTAATAACCTGGATAATGCTTCATTTAAATTCTCAGAGTAAGGCCTGCCATTAAGAGCCTGATCTTGGGCCCTTCTCATCTTTACAGCAGAAACCATCTGCATAGCTTTGGTAATCTGAGCTGTATTTTTTGTTGACTTTATTCTTCTTCTTAATTCTCTAGTATTAGCCATATTATTGTTTCTGTCATTCCGGACTTGATCCGGAATCTATATAGATCCTGAATCAAGTTCAGGATGACCTTGCGGTCATTTTTTCACTCCCTTCACTAGTTTCTCCAATTCCTTAATCATCTTCTCATCCAACACTTTTTTCTCAGCTATCTCAGAAAGTAGTTTTTTGTTTTTTAATTTAAGGGCTTGAATAAATCTTGTTTCAAATTCTCTAACCTTTTCTACTTCTACCTCATCCATATATCCATTAGTTACAGCCCAAAGTGAGACAACTTGTTCTTCCACTGGAACAGGAGCAAAGGGAGGCTGTTTTAAGACTTCTGTAATTCTTCTTCCTCTTTCTATTTGTAATTTAGTTGCCGGATCTAAATCAGAGGCAAATTGAGCAAAAGCCTGAAGCTCTCGAAATTGAGCCAAGTCCAGTTTTAAGCGACCTGCAACACTCTTCATAGCCTTAGTCTGTGCAGCTCCACCAACCCTAGAAACAGAAATTCCAACATTAAGAGCAGGTCTAACTCCTGCAAAGAATAAATCAGCTTCCAAAAACATCTGACCATCAGTAATAGAGATAACATTAGTAGGAATATAAGCAGAGATATCACCGGCTTGAGTTTCTATAACCGGCAGGGCAGTTAAAGATCCACCACCGTATTCTTTGCTCATTTTGGCAGCTCTCTCCAAAAGTCTTGAGTGAAGATAAAAAACATCCCCAGGATAAGCTTCTCTTCCAGATGGTCTTCTCAAGAGGAGAGACATTTGTCTGTAAGAGTTGGCATGTTTAGATAAATCATCATAAATAATAAGGGCGTCTTTTCCCTGATCCATAAAATATTCTCCCATTGCAGTCCCTGCAAAAGGAGCTAAGTATTGCATAGTAGCCGCGTCCGATGCAGAGGCAGAAACTATAATGGTGTGATCCATTGCTCCAACTTCTGTAAGTTTGGCAACAAGTTGGGCAATTTTGGAAGTTTTTTGACCTATGGCAACATAAATACAAATAACATCTTTTTGATTAATGATGGTGTCAATGGCAATTGTAGTTTTTCCGGTATTTCTATCTCCAATAATAAGTTCCCTTTGCCCACGGCCAATGGGGATTAAAGCATCAATGGCTTTTATTCCAGTTTGAAGGGGGGTATTAACAGATTGTCTGGTGATAACACCAGATGCTATTTTTTCAACAGGATAATGAGTCTTTGCCTTTATGGCCCCTTTTCCATCAATAGGGGAACCTAATCCATCAACTACTCTTCCAATTAAAGCCTCACCTACAGGCACTTCTAAAATCCTACCTGTACTTTTAACTTCTGAGCCTTCTTTAATTTTGGTAAAGTCCCCAAACAATACTGCTCCAACATTATAATTTTCTAAGTTAAGAGCTAGCCCAAATAAACCATTACCAAAATCCAAAAGCTCAGAATAAGAAACATCAGACAGCCCTTCAATTCTGGCCACACCATCCCCAAGTTCTACCACTTTCCCCACATTTTGTTTTTGAGTTTTAAGTTTAAGCCCTGTAATTTGACTTTCCAGTTGATTAATTAGATCTGCCACTTATTAGCTCCTCCTTTATCAGGTCAAGTTTACCAACCAAAGATTCATCCCAAACTTCATCTCCCACCTTTAATTTAAATCCTCCCAAAATTTCTGGATTAATATTTACTTTAACTTTGGTAATTTTTACCTGTCTTCCAATTATTCTTTTAGCTCTATTTATTTGAGCAGGGGAAAGTCTAACAGCTGTTTCCAAAATCATAGTGTGTTTTCTCTCTTCTCTTTTTAAACCCTTTAAATATTCTGATAAAGCCCAGATAGTATCTATTGTTGGCAGAGATTTTAAAGCCTTAATTGATTTTGTGACTTTGTATTCAATCATTCTGCCATCCTTAAAAGAGGCTTCTACTAATCTATTAATAGTTTTTTGTAAAAGTTTATTCATGATAAATTCTTAATTTCTTTTTCAAATAATTTCTTTTGGTCTTCCTTATTAATAACTTTACCTGCCAATTTCCTAAACAAGGTAGCTCCTAATCCAAAAGCTTCTGCCCTTACTTCCTCCATAATCTTATCTTTTTCAGCTGCTAGTGAAGCCTGACCTTTCTCAAATAATTGAGCTACCTGCTGTTCAGTCTGAGTCCTACCTTCTTCTCTCATCAGGACAATTTCTTTTTTAGTTTCATCTAAAAGTTTTTGAGCTTCTTCAGTTGCCTTAGTTAAAATCTTTTCTTTATCTTCTTCTATCTGCAGGAGTCTTTTTTCAATTTCTTCTGCATTTTTTAAGGAATCTTCAATTTTTTTCTTTCTCTCTGCTAAAACTTTAAGCAGAGGTCCATATAAAAGCTTCTTTAAAATAAAAAGAAGAATTAAAAAGTTGACTACTTGCGCAGCCAAAAGCACTGGTTGTACTCCAAAGTCTTTTAAAAAATCCATAATTAATTACTTTGTAAAGGCAATAACCAAAGCATAGATAGCTATAGCTTCGGCAAAAGCCATTCCCAAAAGCATTGCTGGTAAAATTTTAGCCTGAGCATCTGGATTTCTACCAATTGCTTCCATGGCTTTAGCACCAATAAGACCAATACCAATACCTGGTCCAATAGCACCCAAACCTATGGCTAAACCTGACGGCAAATGTTCCATTAATCCTCCTTCCTTGTAAATTTAATGACTTGTTTCATGTTTTTCAGTTAAAAGACTCATAAATACTAATGTTAGCATAGCAAAAACTGCTGCTTGTACAAACCCTACAACAATCTCCAGAAAATAAAAAGGCAGAGGTAAGATAAAAGCAAACATACTTGAAATAGTTGCCAGTACCACCTCGCCTGCAAATATATTACCAAAAAGCCGGAAGGAAAGCGATACCACTTTTGTAAATTCTCCCACTAGTTCTAATATTCCTACAAATAAAAATATGGGGTTTAAAGCCACCCATTTTAATAAATAATTTTTAATCCCTAAATATTTAACAGCTAAAAAATGAGTAACAAAAGCAGATATTAAAGCCAGAGATAAGGTCATGTTTAAATCAGAATTAATGGAGCGGAGCAGGGGATGGTGATTATAGGTGATGGTGGCAAACCCTGGCAGCAGTCCCAACCAATTGGCAGTTATTATAAAAAGGAAAAATGTCATCACCCAAGGAAAAAATACAGAGGCTTTTTTCCCAGCTAAATCTAAGGAGAGTCCATAAGCTGTATCTATGATTGGCTCAAAAAAATTTTGGATATTAGAAGGAACCATTTTTATACTTAGTTTGACAAAAATAGCAGCAATAATTAAAATTGCCATGGCAATCCAGGAAACTAAAATAGTATTAGTGATGGGAAAATTCTGAAAATAAAATAATACTTCAGGCTTTAAAATAATCTCATGTTCCATGTTACTAATTGTACTAGAGGAACTAGACTGTGGTCAACGTCTGATATTTGATTTTACATTCAACCTATAGTATAATTAAAAGATGTTAGGTCCCGAGAATTCACTCCGAGCAGTGAGGAATGCTATTTTATATCCAGATGTCCCAAGATTAATTTCCTTATGTACAGCGGGCATGATTATTAATCGGTTCGCACCTTCACCAGAATTAATCTTAATTTCTGTGGCAGCGGCTTCCGCAGAATTTATTGGTCTTTTTAAAAGAAGGGAGGATTTAAGTCGATTCCTTTACCTTAGAAAAGTCAAACCAGTCTATGAAAGAATATTATCTGATGGAACCATAATAGATCCCTCTGTCACTATTGCAGAATTTCATGTTCCTTTTATACCAACAATTAGTATGGCTAGACAAAGAAGCAAGATTATCCGATCTCGAGAAATCGGTCAAAGTATTGTAGAGGGATTGATTAATCTTGGGGAAAGAGTAGAGCAAGGTGGGTTTCAAGATTATGTTGCGTTTAAAGGAACCTCACCAATAATACCATCTCACAGAGCTGCTTCTCTGGGTTTTGAAGTAGATAGACCAAAAGGATTAACAAAAGCTGTTTATAAAATTACTGCTCCACTGGATAGAATTATTTCCTTTAGTCCAATGGGCGGAAGGGTACATGAAGTTTGGATGTCCAAACAAGCAGTAGTCAGTCATTTAGACGACTTTCGACGAGAACTTGCTAGACTACAAGGCAAGGCTTCCTAACTCAAATTTACTTGCAACTAGCTTCCCACATCGGATGTGGGGTGCCTAAGTTACTCAAGTTTCTCCCTCTGTGTTCTAAGAAAAAGCAGCCATTGTTCAAAGAAGGCAAAGATACCTTTGAATGGAGTTTCTATTATAAAATCAAAAATGAATAAAATTATGTTAATTTGAGATACAGCTTGAGTTAGCTTTCTTCCTACCTGTATAAAAGGCATAAAGAAAAAATCAAAAGCTATTGATGTCCAATTTTCCTTATTTTCCTTCACAACATACATATTGGCGGTTTTATTAATCCTATATGAAACAAAGGAAACAATAGCCAGGAAAAATACGAATACAGCTTGAGAAAGCGGATTAACCTTTAATTTTGAAAGCACAAAAACAATAGCTCCAAAAGACAAAGCAAAGGTTGCAAGCCAAAGAATTATAAATAATCCCCAAAGTATAGGATCTGTTTTATTAGGTTTCTTTTTTACTATTAAGAAATTGTTTAATTTTGGTTTTTCATCAAAAAGTATAGAATTTATTTTTCTTAAAATCTTAAACGAATTTTCTCTACTTGGGGTATGTATTAAAAATCCAACAATAATCATAAGAATTGGAGGAGTTAGGGTATTTAAAGCAATTGATGACCAAATTACTTTTCCATAAAAAAATTTATCAAAAGATCCCTCAATAGTTAAGGCTAAGGTAGCCTTTGTTACAAATATGAAAATAATACTTCTGATAACAGCTCGTCTAACTTTTGCAGAAATTGTTCTATATCTTCTACTGCAGGCGTTTAGGATAGCCATATCTAGCCCGTCAGAATTTCCAGTAAGTTCAGTTATTTTGCCTGAATTTTCCCTTAATACATCATCTAAAATTAAAAATGGGACTGTCTCATTTTTGATGTAATTATAAATTCTATCCTTCAGGGGATAATTAATAGCAGAATTAATTTTACCTAAGCCCTCCATAAAGTTATCAGATATTTTGTCTAGATTTATCTTTGTCAGTGTACCGAAGTATTGATTAAAAAGATGATACCTAAGAAAAGCTAAATCATCATTGGCAAAGCTTCTTCTGACTGCAATAAAAATTTGAACGTCCCTTGCTTCTTCATTATCATCCTCAATTACAATTCTCTCTTTAAAAATTCCAAACATAAAATTACACATCAAATCTTTTTTTCTGGAAGGTTTAAGGATATGTTCAATTTCGGAAGATAAAAGATGTATCATCCATTCATTAACCAGACTCTTATTAACCCTATGTTTCTTATTTACTTCTTCTTCAAACTTTAAATAAAGCTCTATGCTGGATGCTACTTTTAATACTGTAGCCTCACCAATTGTAGAATCAGGAAAATATCTGGCCCAAACAAGTTCCCTGATTAACGGAGTCGCAACTAAGGTTCCGTCACTTTGAAAAAGAAGTCTTCTCTTTAAGATTCTTTCAATTGAAGATCTAAGAATTACCTCATCATCCCGGTAATCCATAGCGGTCCTGAATTTTTCATACCAGGTAGCCATTTCTGAAACAACAGGGTTTACAGAAATTGTTCGATCTTCCGTTAAAGCCTGTGGTTTATCATAAGTCTCTATTAGAGCCTTGGATAATTTTGATAATTGTCTGGACATTTTGATAGGGGCAAAGCTGTGGTAATATTACCATAAGGCACAATTAAAATGACAACTGATGAAAAAATAAATCTTATCACCAGGAATTTAGAAGAGACTTTAACTGAGGATGAGTTAAGATCCTTAATAGATTCCGGAACTCCGCTTAAACACTACATTGGTTTTGAAATTTCTGGAAAGTTACATCTAGGCTATCTTTTTACCTTACTTAAAGTTAAGGATTTGCAGGATGCCGGAGCAGAAACTATTATGTGGCTGGCAGATTTACATTCTGCTATTAATGATAAGTTAGATGGAAATTTGGATACTATAAAAAAAGTAGCAAGAGGATATTTCACAGATGCAATGAAGGCTTTATTTGAAAGTATTGGTGGAGATCCGGAAAAGTTAATCTTTAAGCTTTGTTCAGAAACTTATGCCGAGAATCCCAATTTTTGGTTTACACTTTTAGAAGTAGGCAAATCTACAACACTTTCCAGAACTAAAAGATCTATCACAATCATGGGAAGGGAAGAACCGGATGATAGTTTGCCCACGGATAAACTATTTTATCCAATAATGCAGGCAGCTGATATTTTTTTACTACAAACTAATATTGCTCACGCTGGTATGGATCAAAGAAAGGTTCATGTTGTAGCAAGAGAAGCTGCTATGCATGTTAAAACTAATCCTTTAAGAGATTCTAGTGGAAATCAAATAAAACCAATCGCTATTCATCATCCTATCCTACTATCACTTTCAGGTCCTGCAGAGGGGACAGGGGATGCAGATGAACTAGCTATGAGAAATAAAATGAGTAAATCAAAACCAAATAGTGGAATAAGTATTCATGACACTCCTGATGAAATAAAGGAAAAAATTAATGGAGCATATGCTCCGGAAGGAGTAGTCGAAGGAAATCCTATTCTTAATTGGACTAAAAATTTGGTGTTTTACGGGGGGGAAGGAAGTTTAGAGATTCAAAGGGATGAAAAATTTGGAGGAGATGTTACTTATTCATCCTATGAAGATTTAGAA
>Ga0209541_10014429_pt1 | contig 11908 bp, 16 predicted proteins | sample RifCSPlowO2_01_FD_184027 | JGI IMG/M metagenome (GOLD analysis project Ga0209541, IMG submission 184027) | Groundwater microbial communities from Rifle, Colorado - Rifle CSP2_plank lowO2_0.1 (SPAdes) (version 2) | ecosystem: Environmental > Aquatic > Deep subsurface > Groundwater | place...
GGGTGCTTATGCGAGTGTATCAAGCCAAGGCGGTTACCATTTCCGGAACGGATTTCCATGAAGTGTGGAGAATTGCTTCGTATTTTTATCAAAGAATCAAGAAAAAGAGTCGAAGATTACCTTATGTTAGATCGGTTTATTTTAAAAAAGACAAAATTTTTCTTAATATTTTTTGGAGTCATCTTTTTGAAAAATCTTGGCCGGACAGAATGAGACGTTTGAAGTTTCTACCTGCTGCAATTGAACTTCTTGAAAAAAGCCCTTTTGATCCCCTTACCAAAGAGAATCCAAATGAATTTGGAGTGCTTCTCCATCGATTTTTTGGAACGACTAAAAATGGAATTTCTTTTTGTGTTCAGATTAAAGCTGAGAAGTCATCAAATAAAAAATACCTCATTTCAATTTTTCCGACGGATTAAAAAGAAAGGCTCTCCGCTAAGTTGTGGTGTATGAACCACGGGCCGATGAACCTTTCTGAATGAATTTTATTCCGAACCAAAGTGCTTGTCAAATTTTATCTCTAATAAGCCAAATTATGACTACCGGTGATGCGCTTCAAAGGTTGGAGCAGGAACTCAAGCTTAGAAATTACAGCCCTAAAACGCTTAAGGCGTATGGGAGTTGTGTGAACAATTATTTGAAGATCGGGGGCGGTTTAAATTTGGACATTGGGCATTTGAAAAGTTTTTTGGGAGGGAAGTTGGAAGCTGGGGCGGCACCGGAAACGGTGAATCTTTATTTGAATGCGATGAAGTTTTTTTATCAAGAAGTGTTGGGTTGTCGCGGCCCCGTCGATGTGAAGTTTGCGCGGCGAAATTTGCGCTTGCCGGTGGTTTTAAGTCGGGAGGAAATCGGGAGGGTTTTGGATCAGTTGAAAAATAAAAAGCATCGCTTGCTCGTGGCACTCGCGTATGGGGCTGGACTTCGTGTGAGCGAGGTGGTGGTGCTCAGAGTGCGAGACGTTGATTTTGGGCGGAGAATGATTTGTGTGCGGGAAGGAAAAGGAGGAAAAGATAGAGTGACTTTGTTGCCGGAGAAGTTGGAGGGAGAGTTGAAGATGTTTATGGTCGGAAGGGAAGGAGGAAATTTTGTGTTTGAGAGCGAACGGGGAGGAATGTTGACGGCGCGCACCGCACAGAAAGTTTTTGGGCGGGCGATTCGGGCGGCTGGCATTTTGAAGGCGGCTACGTTTCACTCGCTTAGGCACAGTTTTGCGACGCATTGCATTGAGAACGGCGTGGACATTCGGTATGTGCAGAGTTTGCTGGGACACAACAACATTCGTACCACGCAGCGTTACACGCAAGTGAGCGAGAATCGTCTTTTAAATATTCAGAGTCCTTTATGATCCTCCCTTTCCTCAGCGCGCTGCTCTTTCTGGCGTCGGTTTTGGTGGCGGTTTTGATGGGATTTGAGGTGCCGTCGTGGAGTTTTGTTTTGGTGGGAATTTTACTTTTTAAAAGGCCGGCGGTGGCGGTACTTTTGTTTGCGATTTTGCTGGGATTTTGGAGAGTGGAGTCGTATGAGTCGCAGGCGCCGGAAAATCCGCCGGTGGGAGAGTGGGTGAGTTTGGAAGGGCGAGTGGCGGAGGAAGTGGACGCGCGGAGCGATCATCAAAAAATTACCGTGGAAACGGAGGAAGGACGGGTGCTGGTGAAGTTGGGTTTGTACGAGGAAGTCGGGTATGGGGATTGGGTTCGAGTTGAGGGTACTTTGGAGAGACCGTATGAGGGCGAGGACTTTTCGTATGGAAATTATTTGGCGCGGTATCGGACGTGGCTCGTGATGAATCGGGCGAGCGTGGAGGTTTTGTGGGAAGGGAAGACAGGGAGGGGGACTTTATATGCGTTTAAAGATTTTGTGCAGAGGCGCATCAATCAACTTTATTTTGAGCCGGAGGCGAGCTTTGTTTCGGGGCTTCTGCTCGGCAGTAGAAAGGGCATGCCGGAGGATTTGACGCTGGCATTTCAAAAAGTCGGGCTCACGCATATTGTGGCGGTTTCGGGCTACAATATTTCACTCGTGATCGCCGTGATTTTTGCGCTGCTGTCCTTTTTGCCGTTCAAGCGGCGCATTTGGGCGTCGGTGCTCGCGGTTATTTTGTTTGTGATTTTTGTGGGCGCGTCTTCGGCGGCGGTGCGCGCGGGGTTCATGGGTTGTCTCACCATGTGGGGACTTTACGCGGGGCGGCGGAGTCAGGCGTATTTCGCGCTCTTGTGGAGCGCGGTGGGAATGACACTTTGGAATCCATACATTTTGGTTTACGATATTGGGTTTCAACTTTCCGTTCTGTCGACATTCGGTTTGCTCACTTTGGTGCCGATTTTGGACGCGCGAGTGCCAAAGTGGGAAAAAGGGAAATTTTTAAGAGAGGGATTTTTACTCACGCTCAGCGCGCAAGTGGCGACTTTCCCGCTCATGGTTTTTTATTTCGGGCGGATTTCTTTGGTGGCACCTATCGTGAATGTTTTGGTGGCTCCGTTCATTCCGCTGTCGATGTTGTTTTCGGCGGCATCGCTGGCGCTCGGCTTGCCGGCGGCGGCCGTGGCGAATTTCTATTTGGAACTCATTGAGTGGATTACCATTGTGTTTGCGAAATTGCCCTTTGCAGACACGTCCTTAAAGTTTGGGGCGATGCTTTTTGCGCTGAGTTTGGTTTTGTTTTTCGGCGGGATTATTTTTTTCTATAGATCCATACTGGTCCGAGCCTTTGGTCTTCAAGGCGCGGCAATTTTTTCCAAGGTTCGAGTCCCTCAATTTGAAAGGCGTGAGACACAATAATGGCGCCGGGCTTGAGTTGCGGCAGCAGATGACCCTTCATGCGATTCATGGAGTGGTTGAGCAAGTAACAAAAAATCACGTCGGCATCGCTGAGGTCTTTTTTCCAAAAGTTCCCAAAACGAAGGCGGGCATTGCTGCGCCAAAATAAGCTTAGAAATTTTGCCCATAACCACACGAGCGGAGAAAATTCGTAGCCCACCGCGTCCGCTTTGTACTCGCGCGCAGCTTTGTGCACGAGCCGTCCGTCGCCGCTTCCCAAATCGTAGACTTTCATTCCCGGCTTGAGGTCCGCGGCCTTGAGCATACGTTCCACTTGTTCCATTTGCGTTGGCACAAAAGGGGCGCCGGCAATCATGGCGTAAGTGGTCGGGATCAAAAGAATCGCGTAGCTGATGAGTTCGATTGTGCTGAAACGTGGAAGTATCATTGGAAGCATGAGTGAAGCGAATGCTAAGCGATAACGTGGCGAAGCCACAACCTTGCGAAAGGAATGTTCACGCGTTAATATACAGTAAATCTCGCGTATGAACACCCTCATCTTCACGGCGCTCATTCTTGTGGGATTTCCTTATCTTCTTAACGCCCTCCACAAATGCTATTCTTTAAAAGCAAAACGCTCTCGCATCGCCAAACGGCAATGATCGGTTTAGTTCTGGCCATTATTTCCTTGCTCGTTACGGCCTTCACCGTTTTTGTATTTCCTTTGTTCGGCGCGTGGCTGAACGTGAATGGAATTTACGATCTCGATCTTTTCTTGCTCGTGTTCTTTTTCACCATTTTTTGTTCGCTTCAGGGACTGCTCCTTTTTGGATTTCCCTTGTTTTACGCACAAGATAAAAAAAGCCACATGACCGGTTTTCAAATCATGATTTACACGCTGGCTTGGATGCTTATTTTGGTTTTACTGATGGGTGCGTTCTTGGTGCCTTTGAAATCTCAAGACACCTACACGCTCGAAGATTTGGAATCCTTTGAAGAGACTTTGGAAGTTCCCGTTCAATAATACGCGCAGCTCCTGGAAAGAAATCAAAAAGCCCCGCCGAGGCGGGGCTTTTTTAATTGCAAAAGAATCAATTAAGATTTCTTGAGCATGGGAAGTCCCGTGCGAGGATTTTCCGTGACACGGTATCCGGCAGGCATGGCGGAAAGAGCATCGCTCTTTTCCTTGCGAGCGAAGTAATAAATCTGTTGCTTGCGTCCTCCGCGAAGCGTCACCATCTTACCGTGAAGGTAATAGGTTTGTCCTTTCTTGTTTTGGACTGTATATGCCATAAACAGGTAGGGTTAGGGGGTAAACTGCCCCGATTATATCAGGTTTGATCAGGTTGAAAAGGCGATCGACTTGCAAAATTGGCGGATTATGGCGCTTTTCAGATCATTTGATCTGTTAATATGGACTCGTCTTGACTAGTAAAAGTGAACCCATATACTGATTCCGCTCAGCTCAGTTTAGCTCAACTCAGACTGTGCTGCGCACAGCGGGTCCCATCGTCTAACGGTTAGGACATCAGGTTTTCATCCTGAAAATCGGAGTTCGATTCTCCGTGGGATCACCATTACTCGCTCACCAATACCGCACCGGAAAGTTCTCTGTCGCCTTCGTAAAGATTTCTGATTTTTAAAGTGCGTCTTTTGTCCTCATTCCCTTGGTAATACCATCCCACTCGAGAGGGTTCTTCAATAAGCTGTCCGGGCTGAAAGCGGAAGGATCCCCTTCCAATTTTGTGAATTGCTTGGACAGCAACAGGGAAATAATGTCTTTGGGTATCCAGATGAGCTGTTACTTCCGAGTTGGGTCTTGGACATCGGTCAAATTTTGCAAGTGCCCTTATCAGTCTTTCACTGCATGGTTCCCATCCCTCCATCACTTTGAATTGAGCGGCATGTAAAGCGCCCAAAACCCAAGTGAGTTCCATTTCGTTCTCAACGGTCAGGCCACCACTATGCCGATGCCCCCAAGGTTCTCCGTGCACCGCCCATTTTGTATAATCTAAAACTGCAACTCGGCTGGGACCTATTCTCTTGGGTTCGGGTGTGAGGTCCCAAGCGAAATCGGAGTAATCCACAATTCTATCGTACATTCCAAGTGGATCTTCCCCGCGCGAACTGACTGTCTGAACGGCTTGCTTTATGGGGTCTCTCGGTTTACCGCAATGGACTGACCAGCCTTCGGGGACTTTATCTATTGGCATCTTGAAAAATAAGAAGAAAAAATTCTAGCACAAACATGATACACTGTCTCCATGAAGTTCATCAAAAGGCTGGCCTTACCCCTTCTGCTTCTCGGTGCGGTCCTCATGCTTTACCTTATTTGGCTGGTCTTGGATCTTCCGGCGGAAAGTGAACTCATGGCGATTGCTCAGGACTATTATAATAAGTATGGCTTGCTTACGGTGTTTGTGAGTGCCTTAATGGAAGGGCTGGTTTTCGTCGGAGTGTATTATCCGGGAAGTTTGGTGATTTTTCTCGGGGTGATTTTTGCGGGGAAAGACATTGGCCGCGTGATTGAAGTGGTGGCTGTGGTGGACATCGGTTTGGAGCTGGGCTGCATCATCAATTTCTTTTTGGGAAAGTATGGTTGGTATCGGGTCCTTTTGAAGTTTGGTCTGAAGGAGCCGCTTCAGCATGCGCAGCAGCGACTGAAGCATCATGAGAAAACGGCGTATGTCATGAGTTTTTGGCAACCGAGTTTGGCGGCCTTCACGTCCACGGCGGCGGGCATTTTGCAGCTCCCTTTTTGGCGGTTTTTTCTTTTTTCTTTCGGGATAGGGACTGCGTGGAGCGTCTTTTGGGGCGCGCTCATTTATTTCCTTGGCGAAGCGTCGCTCGGCATTGTCGGGCTCCGTTTTGTTTTGGTGGCCTTGGCGGTTTGGATTCTCATTCGCTTGGTTTTCTCCAAGCCTCCTTTACAAGATCAAAAAATCGTTTATAATTCGGACCCTAAATCCGAGATATGTCTTCCTTAAAACGCATTTATCCCCAAGAGCAAGTTGTTGAGGCTCAGATCGAGCGAAAACCGGGACGTCAGCCGGTGGGGAGGGGCATTTGGGAAAGTACGGTATATCCCGTTGATGTTACCGTTCGAGGCGTTCGGCTGGCCTTGCTTGAAAAAGTTTTTGATACGGGAGTAGGTTCTCCAGACAAGGTTTTCGTGAAGCACGCCCAATTGAAACGACTCGGGGTTCCTACTATTCCCGTAATGTTTGCCGACTGTGAAGATGGATCCTCGATGTTCGTGACCGATCTCACGGATGGTGGAAGAGGGGTTTGTTTATCGGCTATGGATTGGGAAAGCGATGGAACCCGCCATGGTATTCAATGCGGAAACTATCAACCGTTTCGTTTGGATAATCCCTTGGAAGTTTCCGGACAGTTTGCCGATTTGGTTTTATGTGCCACTTTACGCGGTGTTTCCTTTGACCATTGCGATGTGCCCTTTCTAACGATTGGACCCGATTTTTTTGGGAAAGTCATTTTGGGCGATCTTGGTCAGGTGAAGATTGAATCTCATCCGAGGCCGGGTTTAGACGCCAAACTTCTTGAATGGAATATTTACAATGGAGATGTCTGCTTGCAAAGGTTGAATAAACATTTGGATCCCAATTCGGTGTCTCGGGTTGAGTTTAGAAATGCGGTCTTGCGCCTCGCGAGGCAAGAGTTTAATATCCAAGGGACTTAACTCCGCCCCATGAAAAAATCATTTTTTAGCGCCATTGGCGTGTTGGCCTTGTTCGCCGTTTTTCTTTTTGTAAGCGGTTGCGGGTTTTTTAGATCGAGCGATGAATCGTACAGTTATGATCAAGGTTCTGTGACAGGAAGCTCTTATGAATACGACATGATGGCGGTGGAAAGCGAGTCGGCGTACATGGATCGCAGTTTGGTTTCGCCCATTGATGATGGTGGATTTGTGGAAGGCGTGGAACAAAAAATCATTCGAACCGGCGATTTGAGTTTGCATGTGGATGATGTGCGGGAATCGGTGGACATTGTAAAAGTGAAAGCGGAGGAATGGGGAGGCAGTGTGGATGATTCCGAGGTGACGCGCTACGACACTTCTTACAATGGCTACTTAACGGTTCGCGTGCCGTCCGAGCAGTTTGAAACGGCCATGGCGGCTTTGAAGGAGCTTGCGATTTATGTGAACTCCGAAACCACCAATGCCGACAACATCACGGCAACGTATGTGGACATGCAAGCGCGACTCGCGACGATGAAGGCCGAGGAACAACAGTATTTGGAAATTTTGGATCAGGCGGTGACGGTTGAAGAAATTTTACAAGTAACCGACTACCTCAATGCGGTTCGCCAGGAAATTGAAAGCACTACGGGGCAACTTCAATATTATGATTCCCAGGTTGACTATTCCACGATCACTGTGACGCTCACCGAAGATGAAAGCATCGCGGTGGCCAAAGAAAGCTGGCGTCCGATCGGCACGATTAAAGATGCCCTCAGCGATTGGGTGGTCTTTTTGCAGGGTGCTCTTGACCTTGGTATTTATCTTGTGATCTTCGGCTGGCCGGTGATTCTCGTTTTGTGGGGAGTTTGGGTGTGGGTGCGCAAGAGCGGCAAGAAGCACAAAAATTGATACATCGTAACAATTTTTAGTATTTGTTTTTTCCGGGCCACGGGCAGAGCTCTCTCAGCGGGCATTCGCTGCATTTGGGTTTGCGTGCCGTGCATGTTTTGCGGCCGTGAAAAATCAACTGTAAGTGGAGTCGCGACCACTGTTCTTTTGGAATGGCGGCCTTGAGTTGGCGTTCCGTTTTGTCGCGGTTTTTTCCCGAGTTCGCCAGGCCGAGACGATTCGCCACGCGATGAATATGCGTGTCCACGGGGAAGGCGGGCAGGCCGAACCATTGGGCTTGAACCACTTGAGCGGTTTTATTCCCGACGCCGGGTAAAGCGGTGAGGCTTTCCAAATCGGAAGGAACTTGGCAACCTTTTAAAGCAGCGCTGCAGCCCATGAGGGCTTTGGTTTTACTGTTGAAGTAACCGGTCGGGCGAATAATTTGGCGCACTTTTTCTTCACCGAGCGCCAAAATATCTTCCGGCAGGCAAGGACAATCCCGGGGAAAAAGTTTAGGTGTGATGGTATTCACGCGAGCGTCGGTGCACTGTGCGGAAAGAATCGTTGAAATGAGCAGCTCAAAAGCGTTGCGATGACGAAGGGAAGGCTTAGGGTCGGGAAACTCCCGATCTAAAATCTTGAGAAGTTCATTCATCACTACTTTTTAGGCTCACCTTCGGTGAGTACTCAATATAAGAAAAGGTATTTGATTCGGCCACTTGCATTCGTCTGAGCACTTCGCTTCCCGACAGGTTCAAAAAGGATTGAGCTTCAATCACTTGACGGTCGAGTTTTCGAAGATCCGATTGCAGCGATTCATGGTCGAGCCGTAACTGTTCGAGCTCGTATCCTTTTGCGGGTTTCAAACTGTTTGTATAAAGGTAAGTGCCGGTTAGTCCAATCAACAATACTAAAAGCGTAACGCTTAAAAGACGGAAGGTACTGCGCACTTCTTCAGAGAGGGGATGCCTTTTGCGTCTCCACTTTAAAGGGCGAACTGCGTGGGTAAGAGGATCCATCGGTCTTTATTTTAGGCTTACTGTTTTAAAACTTCAAGCCTTACCTTAACTATTCCCGTAGAAAGAGAGCCGATTTGTTCAAACGCGGCCGGAGTGAGATCCACGATGTAGCCTTCGGTATATGGTCCGCGATCCACCACGGTGACCTCCACGGCTTGCAAGGTGTCGAGACGTGTGATGCGCAGCACGGTTCCGAAAGGCAGTGTTTTATGGGCGGCCATGAAGCCTTCGGCGTCGAGCGGAGTTCCCGAGGCGGTGTTATGACCGTCAAAACTGTAGCCGTAGTAACTGGCAATGCCGTATTCCACAGTGTCGGTGTAAGGCTCTTTCTTGAACCGATAAATAAGATCCGCCAGTTCGCCGCGAGTGAGTGCGTGGTCGGGAATATAGTCACCGCTTGCGTCGGGCCAAATGAGGACGTGCTCCTCTGCATACTCCATGTAGGGCAAGTACCAGGGGTCAATGCCGGCCGTATCCTCGGTGTCGGTGGCGATCAAAAGCATCTTCAAAGCCTCCGCCCGGTTCACGTTTGCTTCGGGTTTGAACGTTCCATCCGAATAGCCGGAAATAATGCCGAGTTCGAAGGCTTTTTTGATGTAGTCTTCGTACCAAGCTCCCGCTTCCGTATCTGAAAAGTCGGCCACGGGTAGTGGTGTAACAATGTTGTCGCTGATGTCCATATTGACCACTCCCGCCACTTCCAAAATCATTTTAAGAGCTTCCACGCGGCTCACTTCATCTTCGGGTCGGAACGTTCCGTCTTCGTAACCGGAGACCCAGTCCGCTTGAGTCATATAGTAAATGCCGTCGTAATAAGCCTGGTGATCGGGAATATCCGTGTACCACGAATCGAGCGCTCCGGAAGTGACCACGGGCGGAAACAAAAAGGCGAGGACGAGACCGATAAGGAAATCAGATTTTTTCATAAGCTCGGCCGGGCCGAGGACTACGTTTTATACTTTATCACAACTTGGCGATAGTTTCCTTCGCCGATACTTTCCGTTACGAGATTGTCGTAACCTCCATTTTTAATCATAAGGTGCACGAGACGCCTAAAGTAAGGCGACATCGGAGGCAAGGCGGCCTGTATTTTGGTTTCAGCCACTTCTTTCATTTTTTGCTCGGCAATCGTGAGCACGTTTTCTTCTTGACGTTTACGGTAGCTGTCCACATCGAAGGCCACGGTGATTTCTTCACCGAGTTCCTTGTGGAACATCACCGTAAGGATTTTTTGCATAGCCAAAAGGTTTTCGCCGTGATGACCGATCAAAAGGCTGGGCTCTTCCGAAACCACATTGATGCGATAGTTTTTTTCATCGATCTCTTCCACTTCGAGGTCTGTAAAGTCGATGGAGAGTTTTACGAGAAACTCCGAAACGGTTTTTTTAATTTTCTTTTCCATAGAGGGAATAAAATTGTTGTGGCTTACGCCACTTTATTGCTTAGACCCTTTGGGTCCGCTTAGTACACGAACTTGCACGTCGTCCTTGGAAGAGGCACCCGCATCGCCACCACTATTTACCACAACTTGTTGAACGATGCCATAGAAAGTTGAAGTTCCCCAGTAGAGTCCCACGGCGGCCGGGAGCTGAGCGGTGAAGACGGCAATCATGATGGGCATCACATACTTCATCATTTTGTTCGCGGTTTCCATTTCTTTGGGCAGAGCCGCAACCGCGGCAGTTTTTTTCTTTTTCTTTGTCATCATTAACTGCATTTGCAGGAATTGCAAACCTCCCACAACGAGCGGGAAGACAATGAAATCGTTTTCCAACAGGTTAAATCCTAGGAACGCGGGATTGATATCGCTGAGGGAAAAGTTCGGCAAAAAGTCGTAAATAAAGACGCTTCGGTCCGGAGAGAGACCGCCGTTAATAACGTAGAAAAGAGCAATCAAAATAGGAAATTGAATGAGCATGGGCAAACAACTCGACAGAGGATTCACTTTGTGTGTTTTCCACAGCAACATGGTTTCTTGGGCGAGACGAGCTTGATCGTCCGCGTATTTTTTCTTCAACTCTTCCAGTTTGGGTTGAACCTCTTGCATGCGCATTTGCGCCTTAATGGCTTTTTGGGAAGGCACGAGCAGAATGGTTCGAATGATGAGGGTGAGGGCGATCACCGCCAGTCCCAAATAATGTCCCGGCAAGTAAATAATAAGGGCTATCAGAACGTTCAAAATGGGTTGGTAAATGAGCATCCTCCAGAATTTGGTCAAAACGCCCGGTTCCTCAATTTCAAATTCGGGACTTTCAAAGATTCCCGAAGGAAGCTCCAGTGCGACCTTATATCGGCCGATTTCGCCGAAATAAGAGTAACTGAAGGGGAGGAGACTGATTGTTTTTTTGTCTCCCGGCTCGACGGTGGTGATTTTTCCGGCAGAGCAAGCTGCCTGCATGCCATCGCTCACCCCAAGAAAACTTCCGTTGGTGAAACGATACACGTTGAAAGCGGGAAGCAGCGTTTCTCCCTCGCAGCGCACTGGAATTTCCAGGACTTCTTCAAGATTGTTTTGAACCGTAATTTTGATGTCTTTCCCGATGGCGTATTCATCTTTGACCGCTTCCACTCCAATGTCACCCGCGCTCAAAACCGGATCTTCCGTGGTTCCCTTTTGCCACAGCTGCAGTGCAAAAAAAGTTGCCAGAAATATGAAGAGATAAGGGAAGATGTTGAATTTTTTCATACGGTTTTTTTAGACTGCACTTCGTGCAGTAAGGAGCGTAAAGCTTTTTGGATCTCGGTGAAGGAGGCCTTATGTACCCCTTTGCGAGCGATGAGCACTATATCAGACGGAGGCGTGTTTGACACTAGTCCGTCTTTTTCGAGCAGTCGGATGACTTCGTAGGCTTGCCTTCGCAGGCGGTTTCGTTTCACTGCGGACCTTTCCAGTTTTTTCCCCACGAGCACCGCGTAATGATTTTCATGGAGATTGTTTACTTTTTTTCGGAGTACAAAAAAAGAATTTGAGGTACTTTGGCCGTCATCCAAAATTTCACCCACACGAGTTTTCCCTTGAATGCGTTTACTTCGTTTTAACACGTAGTACCTTTACGGTAAGCTGATGGCGACCTTTCGCGCGTCGTCTTTTCAAAACTTTTTGTCCATTTTGAGTCGACATGCGCTTAAGAAAGCCATGAGTGCGTGCCCGTTTGCGTTTTTTAAGTTTACCTAGCATAAGTGATTGGATGCTGGGTGATTTTAGGGTGTGCTTTCAGAAAAGTCAACGAATTTACTGGTCCTTATTGTTGATTCCAAAAATCTGATGAAGCCAACAGTATGAAATGAAGCTCTCGAGGAGGGCGATCCAGGCTACGACGAAAATGATCCAGTTGACCCAATCCAGAGAAAATTCAGGGGCCCAAGGACCGAGCCACCAAAATGCTAAAAGAAAGCGGAAGATCCGATCGAGTTGTCCAAGGTTATGTTTCATAACAATGGGGGGTGAAGCGATAAAGACGATCGGGTTTTATTTTACGCTCGGTCCGGGCTGAAGGGAAGAGGAATGGTGTGGTGGTTGGTGGCGGAAGCTTTTGTA
>Ga0209541_10014431_pt1 | contig 11908 bp, 13 predicted proteins | sample RifCSPlowO2_01_FD_184027 | JGI IMG/M metagenome (GOLD analysis project Ga0209541, IMG submission 184027) | Groundwater microbial communities from Rifle, Colorado - Rifle CSP2_plank lowO2_0.1 (SPAdes) (version 2) | ecosystem: Environmental > Aquatic > Deep subsurface > Groundwater | place...
ACCCGGACTGGAAGCGCAGACCAGATTAATGCTGGGTAAATATATGGGTTTTTGGGTAACGCCCAAGGCGAGAAAAAGTTAAAAGTGTAAATATCAAAATTTAAAATGACAAGGCAAAATGTAAAATTATTTATTTTTTATAAGATTTATGTCAAATGTCAAAACTCAAATCTCAAAACCATAGCTCAAATGTCAAAGGCAAAATATAATATACAATTTTAAGTTTTAACATATAGTTTTGAGCTTTGACATTTGAGTTTTGAGATTAAAAAAATAATGTTATAATATAATCAGTATGATAGACGGCGTAATAATCAAAAAAATCGTTAAAAATAAGGACTCTAGGGGCTGGCTGGCAGAATTCTGGCGCAGTGATGATGAAGTGGCATATCGGCCGGTTATGGGCTACGCGAGCCTGACCAGGCCGGGCGTAGTGCGCGGTCCGCATGAGCATAAAAAACAAGGCGATTGTTTTGTTTTTATGGGTCCGGGAAATTTTGAACTTCATTTATGGGACAATCGTACGGCTAGCGCGACCAAAGGCGAGTATTTGAAAATTGTAGCCGGAGAAAATAACCCGGCTTTAATAATTGTTCCGCCGGGCGTGGCGCACGGCTATAAAAACATTTCTGACGCAGACGGCCTCTGCATAAATCTGCCTGATAAATTGTATCGGGGAGAGGGCAAGGCGGGAGAAGTGGATGAGATAAGATGGGAGAGTAATTCGGAGTCGCCATTTAAGATTGATTAAATTTTTTGTCATCCTGAACGAAGCGCCAGTAAAGTGAAGGATCTATAATATTAGACAGGCGCAAAGAACATGTATTATAGATCTTTCGGCCTTCGGCCTCAAGATGACAAAATATAAAACATATGTCATGCATTTTTTGTAAAATCATCGCGGGCGAACTGCCCGGCTACAAAGTTTACGAGGATGAACACACGCTGGCCTTTTTAGACATTAATCCGGTAAATTACGGCCACACTTTGGTTGTGCCTAAAAAGCATCTGATAAATATTGAAGATGTGGATGAAGAAACTTTATGCCGAGTTATAAAAACGGTCAAAAAAGTCGGCTTAGCTTTAAAGAAAAAATTAGGCGTGCCCGGCTATAACGTGCAGGTAAACAATGACCCGGCCGCCGGTCTAATCGTGCCTCATCTGCATTTTCACGTAGTGCCAAGATTTCCGGACGACGGCTTAAAATTATGGTTGCAGAAACAGTATCCTGAAGGAGCGGCCGATGAAGTTTTAAATAAGATTAAAATTAATTGATGCCAAGCGGAAGTTTTTCTACAATTTTGCCCTGGGTTATAGCCAATGGCTACTTAGTGATTTTCGCCGCCATTATAATCGGCGGCCCGATTTTTATTTCCGCCGCGGCCTTTGCCGCGGCTTTAGGCTATCTAAACGTTTACCTTATTTTTAGTTTGGCTTTTTTCGGCGAAATGGCGGTAGACGTAATATTATATTTAATCGGTCATATTAGCCGCGCCGGAGTGGTGGAAAAATTCGGCCATCATTTTGGATTGACTGATGAGCGAATTTTACGGCTGGAAAAGCTGGTGCGGCGGCATAGCTGGAAAACTTTATTTGTTATAAAATATTCTCCGGTCATACCCGTGCCGGGATTTGTCATTACCGGCGCGGCCAAGATGCCGTTTAAAAAGTTTTTTTATATTTTATCCGTTTTGAGCCTGCCTAAAGCGGTTTTTTTTACCTTAATCGGTTATTTTTTCGGTAAAGCCTATGACCGGATAGCTGGTTATTTTTATTACGGCCAGTATCTGATAATAGTGGTAATAATTTTATTCGTCGCCTTTAATTATTTATTTAGCCGGTTGTCAAAAAAGATTTCTAAAGAAGAAATAAATATGGAATTATAATCTATGAGGATCGCTATTTTTTCCGATAATTTTTATCCCGAACTTTCCGGGATTTCCGATTCAATCATTTTATTGGCTAAAGAATTAGCCAGACTGGGTCATAAGATTGATTTTTACGTGCCGGAATATGGCCGGAAGGATTATTATGGCGCAAATAAAGAATTAATTTTGGGAAAAAATATAAGAATAAAGCGCTTATTTTCCCTGCCCGCGCCCTTTGCCGGCGCCAAAGCTAGGCTGGTTTTGCCAACGCTATTACGCTCTTCATATAAAAATTTTAAAGCCGACATAATTCATTCCCAGCTTTTTTTTGGCGTGGGGCTGGAGGCGCTGGCTCTGGCCAAGCATTTTAAATTGCCACTGGTCGGCACTAACCATACTGCCATTACTGAATTTGTCAAAGCCTGGCCGTATATACCAGATTTATTTAAAAAACCAAGTTTGAATTACGCGGTCTGGTACTATAACCGCTGTGATTTCGTGACCGCGCCGTCGCAATCGGTTTTTAAGGAGATGTATCAGTTTGGTTTTAACAAACCGCATAAAGTGATTTCCAATCCCATCGATATCAGCGATACTTTCCGACCGTTCGGGAGTAAGCCGGAGTATAAGCAAAAATTTAAATTGTCCAATAATACGGTTGTTTACGCCGGCCGCCTGTCGCCTGAGAAAAATATTGAAGTGCTTATAAAAGCCGTTACCCTGGCTAAAGAAAAAATTAGTGATATTAATTTAGCCATCGCCGGCTTGGGCAAATTTGAACCTGAAATTAGGCGGCTGGTGAAAGAATTGGCCATAGAAAAGGCAGTTAAGTTTTTTGGAACCTTAAGCCAAAAAGATTTGGCAAAATTATATCAAGCTGCGGAAATTTTTTCCATTGCCTCAACTTCGGAAACCCAAAGTTTAACCTTAATGCAGGCTATGGCTTGCGGTTTGCCCGCGGTAGTGGTAAATGCGCGCGCTTTGCCAGAATATGTTAACGATAAAAACGGTTATGTGGTAAAAGTGGGAGATGAAAAAGCCATGGCGGAAAAATTTATTTTACTTTTGCGTGATCAGAAATTGCGCCAAGAATTAAGCCGAGGCGCTTATGATTTCGTCCAGCAATTTTCCGCTCCGAATATCGCGAAAAAGTGGGAAGAGCTTTATAAAAAAGTGATAGAAGATTATAAAAATAAAGCTTGAAATTTATTGTAATAATAGTATAATAATATAGAGATTTGCCAGCTTGCAATTTTTTATTTTAGGCTAACATTTAATAAAAATATATGAGTGAAATGTTCTCTTATGAGACTGAAAATTTTAAATCGCCAGAAAAGAAAGAAAAAGATGAGCCCAAGATCGAAAAAGAGCCTGAATCTAAGCTTAAAGTGTTCGTTACCGACCATAGTCCGGACAATTCTGATACGGGCAGTCCGGAAAATTTAAGAAAGCTGTATAAAGATGTGGCGCGCGACGGCATTGATTGCGTCAGATTTGATTGCCATTGGGGCAAGCTGGAAAGCAGGCAAGGTGAATTTGACCAAGGGCTTATGGGAAGATATAAAGACGCTAAATGCGCCCAAGAAGAAGCCGGCTTAAACGAGCCGATTATTATTTTATCCAATCCGCCGGAGTGGGCGGCAAAACTTTATAAGCAAGGCAAAAAACAAGAATTCTACGATGAATTCAAAAAATACGCCGAAGAAGTAAAAAACGCGCTGGAGCAAGCAGGCGGAAAGAAAGTTTCCACGGTTCAAATTTTGAATGAATTGAATAATAAAGTCTATACGCCAGTTTCCGTGGAAGATATTCCAAAATTATGTCAGATCACCAGAGAAGTTTTTAAAGAATATAACCCGGACTTAAAATTAAGCGCCACTGTAGTCGCGGGCAACACGGCGAAATTTATCGGAGAAGATATTAAAAAATTTTTGCCAAAGTTTAAAGAAATTAAAGATAGTTTTGATAAAATCGTGATTGATTATTATCCTGGCACTTGGCATTATCCCTTGGGTGATATAAAAAAGAAATTTTCTTTAAGCTGGCCTCCGACTAAAGAGATTTTTAAGCAATTGGTTAAGCAGACGGATTTGTTGAGGCAAGTTTTTGAGGAAGTCGCTACCTGGGGCAAAGATTATGAATTGGGCGAAACTGGCATGCCCACAAAATTTCCCTGGGGCGGCCAAGAATCGCAGCATTATTTTTACAGCGCGTTTTTTTGGCAGTTTAAGCATATGATGAATGATTTTAACAAGCGGGGTATAAAATTGCCTTCGGCCGTTGGTTTGTATGAAGCCATAGATGAACCGCCGAGGAGTACGGCTGGAAAAATAATTGATAAAATTACGCCTCATCCGGAAGCCAGATTCGGCATGCGCACGGGCCAAGGAGAAAGAAAAAGTGTTTTAGATGACGCGGGCGGCAAGTCAATATTAGAAAGAATAATTGAACATCTTCGCGCTCCATTAAGGAGTAAAAATAAAAAATAATTTAATATCTATGAAATTAAGCGTAGTGATTCCGGCCTATAACGAAGAAGCCTTAATCGGCGATTGTTTAAGGTCAATTTTGGCGGAAAGTGAAGGCAAAAATTATAATATAGAAATTATCGCGGTTAACAACGCCTCCACGGATAAAACCAGAGAAATTATTGCTTCATTTCCCGGAGTGAAGCTGGTGGACGAACCGGACAAAGGTTTGGTGAAAGCGCGCCGCGCCGGCTACCTGGCTTCCTCCGGCGAGCTAGTAGCCAACATAGACGCGGATACCAGGATGACTGCCGGCTGGTTTGATAAAGTTTTTAAAGAATTTGCGACCAATCCTAAATTAGTGGCTTTAAGCGGGCCACATATCTATTATGACTTGTCGAAAAAAGCCAGAGCGGCGGTCAGGGCGTTTTATTATTCCGGCTATTTTTTTTATCTGATAAATCGCTATGTTTTAGGCGTGGGTTCAATGCTCCAAGGCGGAAATTTCGTGATTAAACGCACGGCGCTGGAAGCCATCGGCGGCTTTAATCCGGAATTTGATTTTTGGGGCGAAGACGCGGATTTGGCGCGGCGTTTAGTTAAGGTCGGGGACGTAAAATTCACTTTTGATTTGCCGATTTACGCTTCGGGCAGAAGGCTGGAGCGCGAAGGCATTGCCAAGACCGGCTGGCGCTATGCCCTTAATTATTTTTCCACGATTTTTTTTAAAAAGCCGTATGACAGCGTGAAAAAAGACTTTAAAGATAAATATGAAGAAGTCATGGAGAAAATTAAAAAGTAAATAAATTTTCGTCATTGCGAGCGACTGAAAGGAGCGAAGCAATCTCACGTATGGTAAGTTTGATCTAAAGATTGTTGTTCGTGAGATTGCTTCGTCGTCCGCCTGCTGGCGGACTCCTCGCAATAACATGTTGAGCATATGAAAATACTTGTTACCGGCGGGGCCGGCTTTATCGGTTCAAATTTTATACATTATTGGTTAAAAAAATATCCGGATGACGCTATAACCAATCTGGACGCTTTGACTTATGCGGGCAATCTGGAAAATTTGCGGGAAGTGGAAAATAATAAAAATTACAAATTTGTCAAAGGCGATATTTGCGATTCTGCTTTAGTAAATGATTTGGTTAAAGGCGTTGATTTAATAGTTCATTTCGCGGCCGAATCGCATGTTGACCGCTCAATCATGGCGAGTAGCGATTTTGTCCGCACTAATGTTGAAGGCACGCGTGTTCTACTGGATGCGGCTAAAAACAATGGTCTCATTAGATTTCATCATATTTCTACTGACGAGGTTTTCGGCTCGCTTAAGCCTGGCGACTGGCCGTTTAAAGAAACCACGCCTTACGACCCTCGAAGTCCCTACAGCGCTTCTAAGGCCGCTGCCGACCACCTAGTTCGCGCTTACTGGCATACCCACAAATTGCCGATTACCATTTCCAATTGCTCCAATAATTACGGGCCGTACCAATTTCCGGAAAAAATCATTCCCTTGTTTATAACCAACCTGCTGGCCAATAAAAAAGTGCCGGTTTACGGCCAAGGCAAGAATATCCGCGACTGGATTTATGTTGACGACCATAATGCCGGTGTTGACGCCATTATAAAAAAGGGGGAAATTGGAGAAACTTATTGCCTGGGCGGTAATAGCGAATTGACAAACCTAGAGCTGACAAAAAAGATATTAAGCTTAATGGGCAAGGATGAGGACATGATTGAATACGTGGCCGACCGGCCAGGCCACGATTTGCGCTACGCCATGGATTTTTCCAAGGCTAAAAAAGAATTAGGCTGGCAGCCGGCTGTAAATTTTGATCAAGGACTCCAAAAAACTGTGGAATGGTATAAAAATAATCAAAGCTGGTGGAGAAAGGTTAAGAGTGGCGAGTATCTGGAATATTATGAAAAACAATATGGCAAATAAAAAAATTCTGCTAAGCTTGACCACAATTACGCCCGGTGAATGGAAAAATAAAGTTAAAGAAATCGATGAACTAGGTCTAAAAGAGATCGCTCTGTTTCCGACTAGTTTAGATATAGGTCAGCGCCAAGAGCTTTATAGTCTGCTGGAAAAGACTAACTTACAAAGCATTCCGCATGTTCATTTAAGGAGCGATATGGAAATTAACGAGCTGGATTATTTAAGTAAAAAATTCGGAACAGAAATTTATAATGTTCATTCCGAGCTTTCTTCTCATCCGCCGCTATTTGATTACGCTGATTTTATAAAAAAAATTTATGTTGAAAATACGGAAGAAATACCGACGGCCAATGATATGAAAAAATACGCCGGCCTTTGCCTTGATTTTTCTCATTGGGAGTCAATAAGGTTAGTTAATGGCGAAGTCGGATCGGAAAATATTGAAATAAAAAAGTTAGTTAAAAAATATAAAATAGGCATTAATCACATTTCCGCCGTAAAGTCGGAAAAAGTTCATTATCATGACCGGTTGACCAGAGAGGATTATTTCGGTTACGATTTTCACTGGCTGGATGATTTAAGAGAACTTGATTATGTTAAAAAATATAAAAATTATCTGGCTGACATTATAAGTATTGAGCTGGAAAATCCGTTAAAGCGTCAACTGGAAGTAAAAAAATATTTAGAGGAAATTATATTATGAAACCCGTTAGAAATTATAAAATTCAACGGGTATCAGATGTAAAATATGCAAGCCAATAAAGCCAGAATTTCTAACGGGTTGAAAATATTAATTTTAGGCGCGAAAGGCAATCTGGGACAGCAATTGGTGAAAGTATTTGCGATTGACAATCAAGTGCTGGGCTGGGACAGGGGAGAAATTAATATAACCGACCGGGAGCTGATTTTAAAAAAAGTCGCCGATATAAAACCAGAGCTGATAATTAACGCCGCCGCCTATAACGCGGTGGACAAATGTGAAACCGACGATAACGAATACGAACTGGCCAAAAAAATTAACATAGACGGGCCGAAATTTTTAGCCGAAGCTTGCTTAAACTCTGGCGCTGCCTTGATTCACTATTCATCTAATTATGTGTTTGACGGCAAAAAAAAGCGGGGCTATTCTGAAGCTGACGAGCCCAAACCCATTAATCGCTACGGCAAAAGCAAGCTTTACGGCGAAAAAAGAATTCTGGAATTTAGCGGCCAAGGTTTAAAGTGGTACTTGATTAGGACCTCAAAATTATTCGGTCTGGCCGCGGCGAGCGACGTGGCCAAAAAAAGTTTTTTTGACACAATGCTGGAGTTGGGCGTGAAAAGAAGCCGGCTGGAAGTCGTGAACGAAGAATTAAGCTGTTTTACTTATACGCCAGACTTGGCGGTAGCCACCAAGCAGTTATATGAAAGCGGGCGCGGCAGCGGCATTTATCATCTTACTAACGGCGGTGCTTGCACCTGGTATGAAGCCGCGATAGAATTGTTTAAAATCGCTGAATATAAAGTGGAAGTCGCGCCAGTAGCCGGCCATCAGCTGGTTAGGCCGGCCAAACGGCCAAAATATTCTGTGTTATTAAACACCAAACTGCCACCGCTAAGAGATTTTAGAGAAGCTTTAAAAGAATATTTGGGAAAAATGTAAATATAAATATTAAAACGCAAAATAACTATGAAAGGCATAATTTTATCTGGCGGCAACGCCACCAGGCTAAAACCTTGCACTAAAGTAACCTCAAAACAGCTATTGCCGGTGTATAACCGGCCTATGATTTATTATCCGCTTAATACTTTAATCAAGGCTGGCATCAAAGAAATTTTAATCATTATTGCGCCGGAAAGAGCCGGAGATTATTTGAATTTGCTCGGCAGCGGCAAGGATTTTGGCGTTAAATTCACTTATGAAATCCAGGACAAGCCGCGCGGTTTGGCCGACGCTTTTATAATCGGAGAAAAATTTATTGACGAAGATAATGTGGCCATGATTTTAGGCGATAATATTTTTGAAGACGATTTAAGCGCGGAGATTAAAAGCTTTAAAAGTGGCGGAAAAGTGTTTGCCAAAAAAGTCAGCGACCCGGAAAGATTCGGCGTGGTAAAATTTGACGCCAACATGAAAGCCGTTAAAATTGAAGAAAAGCCTAAAGTCTGGCTAAGCGATTATGCCTTAACCGGACTTTATATTTTTGACAACCGAGTGATTGAAGTGGCAAAAAACGTCAAGCCCAGCGCGCGCGGCGAAATAGAAATTACCGACGTGCAGAGCTGGTATCTGGAAAAAGGCGAGTTGGAAGTCGCCATGGTGGCCGGCAAATGGATTGACGCCGGCACTTTTGACAGCCTGCTCAACGCCCAGAATCTGGCCAAAGAAAAATTGCAGGATAAATTGATAATTTGATAAATTAAAATGGAAAGTAGTAGAATAAAAATTTACATCGGTTTTATCACCTATGGCAAATTAACCGCGAAGTATTTGCCATATTTTTTACCGAGTCTTAAGCGGCAGACTTATAAAGATTATAAAATATTGGCTATTGACAATAGTGAATCAGAAGACAATGAAAACGCGGCTTACATAAAAAATAATTTTCCGGAAATTGAATTAATCTGGGCTGGAAAAAACCTCGGTTTTGCTAAAGCTTACAATATAATGATCAGGCAGGCGGTTAAAGACGGCGCTGAATATTTTTTAGCTTTAAATCCGGATATGGTGCTAGAGTTTGACATGATTGAAAAAATTATGAAAGTAGTTGTAAGTGAAGAAAAAATCGGGGCTGTTGCCCCAAAAATATTAAGATGGGATTTTGAAAATAATCTTAAAACCAATCAGCTTGACAGTTTTGGCTTGGCCGTTAATCAGGAACATAGATTTTATGACAAAAAACAAGGCGAGGTTGATGATAAAAGTAAACAAGACGCAAAAGAAATTTTTGGCTTTACCGGCGCGGCCACGCTGTTAAATCTGCAGGCGCTGGAAGACGTGGCTTATGCAAACGATCAAGGTAAAAAAGAATATTTTGATGAATTGATGTTTATGTATAAAGAGGATGGCGATTTGTCCTATCGCTTAAGACTGGCCGACTGGAAAATTGTTTTAGCGCCCGAGGCCGTGGCTTATCATAATAGAAAAGCGGCGTCAATCGGCGAAACTGATATAAAAATCGCTTTGAATCGCAGGAACAAAAATCGGCAAGTAAAAAAATGGTCATTTTTAAATCAATGGATTTTGCTGTTAAAATTAAAAAATCTGCCATTCCCCCGGGGCGTTAGATTGGCAACTTTTTGGTATCAGTTTAAGTGTCTATTATTTATTATTTTTTTTGAGCCATATTTGCTGAAAGAGCTTATTAAAGTTTGGCAGTTAAGGCCGGAAATAAAAAAGAGGAGACAGCAACTTAAAGTGAGGGTTGGTATAAAAGAAATTGAAAAATTCATGGATAATTTATGACCATAAAGAAAATATTATATAGGCTAAAATCTGATTCAGTTTCGGTTTTAGGCTGGCGAACCATATTTTTTGCCGTAAGAAAAATTTTAGAGGCGGAAAGAGAGGCGCGTTTTTTATTGGCTAAATTGGGTAGGCGACGAATCACAAAAATAATCAACGGCAGCAAATTTGAGCTTAATTTAACCGACCGTGGCCTTGCCAAAGATTTACTTTTGGCTGGCATTCGCGAGCCCCAACACACTGAATTAATGAAGCAAGCGGTCCGATCCGGCGACATCGTGCTGGACATTGGTGCTAACATCGGCTATTACGCTTTGTTGGAATCGCGGCTGGTGGGTGCGACCGGTCTGGTTTACGCGCTGGAGCCGGTTAAGGCCAATTATGAAAATTTAAAAAGAAACATTGCTCTTAACCAAGTTAAAAATATTAAGCCGCTAAGGTTGGCAGCGGGAGATAAAACCGGTCAAGCGGAAATTTATCTTTCCCGCAAAAGCAATTGGTGTTCCTTAAGACCGGGCGAGCGTCTGGCTTCGGCCGGTAAAACCGAACAAACCAAGGTGGTGACGGTGGACGATTTTATTATTGAGAATAAAATGCCGGCATTAATCAGAATGGACGTTGAAGGCTATGAAGGTGAAATCATTGCGGGCATGAAAAAAACTATGGCTTTAGGCGCACCGTTAAAAATTATTATAGAGCTACATTGTTTTATTTTGTCCGATCATGGTGCTGGCCTAGTGAAAAATTTACTGGCCAATGGTTTTACGATTGAGCGCTTATTCCGCGATTGCTGCTCGTTGATGCTGGGGCGGAGCGTTTGGCTTAAAACTTTTTATTATTATTTAGGAAAGAAAATTAATGGCGTTTATGAATTCAACCGGCAAAACGTCACCTATAATGATTTTATAAAATTATTACCAATAATTAAAAATGAATCCGCCCATGTCTATTTCGTCAGAAAATAAAAAATTATCCATCATCATCGTTTCCTGGAACGTCAAGGAAAAATTAAAAGATAATTTAAGGGCGCTATACGAGAGTCAAGGCGTTAATTTCGAAATTTTTGTGGTTGATAATAATTCAGCCGACGGTACGGCGGAGATGGTAAAAAATAATTATCCCAAGGTTAAATTAATTGTCAACCGGGAAAATTTAGGCTTTGCCAAAGCTAATAATCAGGCGATTAAACTGGCCAGCGGCGAATATGTTTTGCTTTTAAATCCGGACATGAGAGTATTTGACGATACTTTGTCCAACATGATTTCCTGGCTTAATTGGCATGAGCAGGCTTGGGTGGCCGGCTGTAAATTGATTGATGAAAATTCCAGGATTATTAAGCATATCCGCCGCTTTCCCGCGGTCTGGGACCAGCTGGCCATTGTTTTAAAAATTCCCCATTTATTTCCCGCAATTTTAAATAAATATATAATCAGCAGTTTTGATTATACTAAATCCGCTTCGGTAGATTCCATTAGGGGAGGTTTTTTTATGATAAGAAGGGAAGCTCTAGAGAAAATCGGTTTATTGGATGAAAGGTATTTTTTATGGTTTGAAGAAGTTGATTATTGCCGTCGGATTAAAGCGGCCGGCGGAGAAATTTGGTATGTCGCAACGGTTGAGTGCATTGATTTAATGGGTCAAAGTTTTAAGCAGGTGCAAAATATGGTAAAACAGAGATATTTTCGCGATTCCATGCTAAAATATTTTAAAAAATGGCAGCCAGCTTATGAATATTGGCTGTTAAGATTGGCTTGGCCGCTCGGCTTGTTGATTGCTTGGATAGGGGAGAAGCTAAAAATAGAAAGCCGGGCTAAAACTTAAGGAAGGTATTTTTTGCTTATTTCGATGGTCTTGCAACTTTAAGTCTGAAATTTATTGGTTTATTTTTAATCCACGATATGAATTTAGATATTTCAGGATGAGATTTTATGTCCGGGAGATTATTATAAATTCGTTCAAGTTTTTTTTCGGTAAAAATGTTATGGATTTGATCATGGCAGGGGCGGCAGAGATCTATTTTTTTAGTTAATATTTTTTTGGCAAATTCTTTCTTAACTTTTTTATTATGACGGCGAGAGCGTGGTATCAGGTGATGCCTGCTGATTAGCGAGAGTTCTCTATCGCATAAAATGCAATTCATAGATGACTATTTAAATTTATTTCGCACAACGTATCGGGATAAGCG
>Ga0209541_10014433_pt1 | contig 11907 bp, 19 predicted proteins | sample RifCSPlowO2_01_FD_184027 | JGI IMG/M metagenome (GOLD analysis project Ga0209541, IMG submission 184027) | Groundwater microbial communities from Rifle, Colorado - Rifle CSP2_plank lowO2_0.1 (SPAdes) (version 2) | ecosystem: Environmental > Aquatic > Deep subsurface > Groundwater | place...
TGTTTTTGGCGGGCAGTTTCAGCGTCTTCCAGGGCCTGACGGGCTTGCTGACTTTTTGTCTGGGCATCGGTTAATTTTTCTTCGCTTAATTGGAGGCGTTGTTTGATGGTGGTTTCCTGTTGAATTAAATCACGGGATTTTTCTTCGGCTTCAAAACGCAACCTGCGGGTAGTGTCCTGGGCTTGTTCACGAATTTTCAAGGCCTCGTCTTTGGCTTCTAAGATAATTTCTCTGGCTCTAGTCTGGGCTTCGGCCAAAACGGCTTGGGTGGCAGCCGGAGAAACTGCTGGTTGCGGAGCCGGTTGGGGCTTTTGAACGATGTGTATGGGTTTTTTAATGACTTGGGGTTTGGGTTTGGCATGAAATGCCTTGGCAAATCCGCTAAATAGGGACATATTGACCTTTCATCCCGCTTAGCGGGATTCACTGACACAACACGGAAGCCCCTGTTATGAAGGGTAGCGAAGCAAGGTGACGTTATGAATAGCGTGTCTTAATTCCATGTCGCGGTGGTTTACTTCCAATAATAGTAATTATCTGTCTTCTATTGTACCCTGTAGGTCCTTTGTGGTCAATGAGATGACTTCCCAGGAAAAACCACGGCGGGCTAAAAAGCTGACTGGATCAGCAACATAGCGTTTTTTGGCTAAGGCCTGGTGGGCACGGTTAAATTCAGTGTCACGATTGACATCGATAACTTGAGAAATAATTTCCCTGGGGACTCCTTTTTGGCGCAATTCTTGTTGTAACACACGAGCACCTACCGGGTGGTTTCGGTCCCTAGATTCTTGCCACCATGAACAAAACTTAAGGTCGTCAACAAATTTCAGGTCTTTTAATTTGTTGATGGTAGAAGTAATGTCTTGGGGGGATGTGCGTTTGCGCTTGAGGTAATTAACCACTTCTGCTTCACTTCTCATGCGGAAGCTAATAAAGCGTAGAGCGCGATCGAAGGGACTAGAGGATGGTTTCTTCACTTGGTTCGCTATCGCCGCCAACGCTTAAGTTTTTGGTGGGGCTTTGGGTTTTGATGCGTTGCCAAATTTCGGTCTCGATGTCTTTGGTTAGTTTATGATTTTCACCCAAAACGGCTTTGGCAGCTTCACGTCCTTGGGCAATAACTTCACCTTTGTATTTTAAGAAAGCTCCTGACTTGTCGATGACTCCCATTTCAATGCCCACGTCTATCAAGCAACCGGTATGGGAGATACCTTCGTTGTTCATGATGTCAAATTCCGCGGTGCGGAATGGGGGGGCAATTTTATTCTTGACTACTTTGACCCGATGCCTGCTACCAACAATCTTGTCACCTTCTTGAATATTGCCAATTTTACGAACGTCTAAGCGGACAGAGGCGTAAAATTTGAGGGCCTGACCGCCCGTGGTGGTTTCGGGATTACCAAACATAACACCAATTTTCATACGCAGTTGGTTGGTGAAGATCATTAACGTTTTGGAGCGGTTGATGGCTCCGGCTAGTTTGCGCATTGCCTGGGACATGAGTCGGGCTTGCAAGCCCATCATGGAATCGCCCATTTCTCCTTCGATTTCGGCTTTGGGAACCAAGGCGGCAACAGAGTCAACTACGATAACATCGACGCCTCCGGAACGAATTAAGGTTTCGGTGATTTCTAAGGCTTGCTCACCGGTATCTGGCTGAGAAACTAGCAGCTCATCAAGGTTGACGCCAATTACTTCAGCGCGCTGGGGATCAAGAGCATGTTCGGCATCTATAAAGGCAGCGGTACCACCCATCTTTTGGACTTGGGCAATGGCATGGAGACAAATGGTGGTTTTTCCAGAGGCTTCGGGGCCAAAAATTTCCACAATGCGGCCGCGAGGTAACCCGCCAACACCCAGGGCAATATCTAAAGCTATGGCACCGGTTGGGACAGTGGCAATGTGAACGTCTTTGGCAGTATCACCTAAGCGCATAATTGAACCCTTGCCGTAGGATTTTTCGATTTGCTCCATGGCAATATTTACTGCCTGAAGACGTTCGCTTAAGACTGGTTTGGCGGTTTCGCCGTTTGGTGGGGATGTTTTTGCTGGTCTACCCATAGGCACATTCTTAACACAGCGTGATATAAAATACAATACACATATACGGTTACCAGGGGTGATGATATAATCTGCTTATTCGGGGCGTAGTATAGTGGTAGTACATGCGCATGGGGTGCGCATAGCGGAGATTCGATTTCTCCCGCCCCGACACGGTATAATTTTTATAATGATTTATAAAACTTATAACGATTATAAAGGTTATAAATCACTTTCTTTTTTCCAACAAGCGGAAATTGTTTACGACTTCACTGTAGAGTTTTGCAAGTTATATATTGACTACAAATCGAGGACAAGAGACCAGATGGTACAGGCGGCTCGTTCTGGTAAGCAAAACATCGCCGAGGGCTATCTCCAAAAAAGCATTGAGGGCAAACTAAAACTTATTGGAGTTGCCAGAGGTTCCATGGAAGAATTGCTCAATGACTATCAGGATTTTTTGCGGCAAAAACAGTTGCCAACTTGGAGTAAAGATTCATCCCAATCTCAGACTGTCAGAAAACTCGTCTATAAAGATTATAAAAGTTATAACGATTATAAAAGTTATATTTCAACCCCGGAATCTGCAGCAAACGCTATGGTTTGCCTGATCAACCAAACCAATCAACTTTTGGACCAAAAATTACGATGGTTAGAAGACGAGTTTGTAAAAGAGGGTGGTTTCCGAGAGAACCTGTTGAAAAAACGGTTGGCATACCGAAGTAAAAATTCTAGTTAATTACCGTTTTGGAGATTGTTTTTGGCGTCTAGCTTTGCCACCGGTACCCACTTTGCGGCGTTCGCGTTTACGGGCGTCGCGGGTCAAAAACCCATGCTGCTTCAAGATAGGGCGATAGGTCTCACTGTCGTGGAGCACTAAGGCGCGTGATAAGCCATGGATTAAAGCTTCTAGTTGGGCATGTTTACCTGAGCCTTCGATTTTGGCAGAAAAGGAAAATTTTTCGTCGGTTTTCGTGAGGGTTAAAGGCAGAAGATAGTACTTTTGGGAAACTTCTCCTGGAAAATACTGTCCCACTGCTTTGCCATTCACCAATTTATCGCCTTTTTTCAGATATAAACGAACTCTGGCGGTGGCGGTTTTACGGCGGCCAACGGCGTAGATATAATCTTTCTTTGCGGTAGACTTTTTCATAGGGTTTTGAATTTATCTTGATAAGTGTGCTCTGGGCCTACAAAAATTTTCAACCGGTTGAGTCTGGGGGTGCGGAGTTTGTTTTTTGGTAGCATGCCACTGACTGCTGTGGCGATCACTTTGGCAGGATCTACCTTGGATATCGGAGTTACTCGGGCACCGCCTGGGTATCCGGAGTGGCGAAAGTAGGTTTTTTGGGTTTTTTTGCGTCCAGTTAATTTTACCTGATTAGCATTAGTTACTACTACGTAATCGCCGCAATCCAGATGAGCAGAATAATATGGCTTGTGTTTGCCTTGTAGTAGTCCAGCTATTTTGACGGCCACTCGGCCCAGCACTTGATCGTTTAGGTCAAGTATGTGCCAGACTCTTTTGATGTCTATTGGTTTGGTTGATTTGGTGGTTTGTTGCATGTTTATCCTTTGCTTTGGGTACGGTGAGCAGTGTTGGTGATCTTACTAGCTACTGGGGTTTTGACGCGGGTTTTGGGAGTAGCTTGTTTGGCGACCAGAGATTTTTTGGTGGATTTTTTAGTAGATTTGGACTTAGGTTTGGGAGCAACTGTCACCGAGTCGGCATTAACAAACTCCAGTTTTACGAGAGGAGAGTCGTCACCCCGGCGTTCTCCCAAACGAATAATTCGGGTGTATCCACTGGTACGATCTGCCAGGGTCGGTGCAATCCCGTCCACCAGCTGGTTGACTATGGATGGATCATGGAGAAATGAGCTAAGAGTACGTCGGGCATGAAGTGTGCCCTGCTTGGCTTTAGAGATTAATTTATCCATGAGTCCACGGACAGCCTTGGCTTTGGCTTCGGTAGTGCGAATGCGACTATGCTGAATGAGACCTACAACGAGGTTTCTGAATAATGCTTTTCTATGGTTAGCATCTCGGTCGAGCCGGCGACCAAATACTCGATGTCTCATTACTTGTTACGCTCCTTTAACTGCGATGCCTTTTTTTTGTAGTGCGGTGGTAATTTTACCTACCGATTTTTCTCCGACGTTTTTTACTTTTGCTAATTCACTTAAGTCAACTTCTAACAAATGCTTGACTGTTTTGTATCCACCACGACGTAAGGCGTTGGCAATCCTGGTCGGTAATTCAAGCTCTTCAACCGTGAGGTTGTAGATTTCGCTGTCTGGTTCGAGGGAAACACCAGCGACTTCTTCGGCAACTATTTCCTGGGGTTGATATACTTGCTTGAAAAAGTTAGCCAGAATTTGGGCTGCTTGTTCTATGGCTAACCGGGGTTTGATGGTGCCATCTGTCCAAATTTCTAAAATTAGCTTATCGTAGTCCGTACGACGACCTACGCGGGTGGCTTCGACTTTGTCAGCTACTCTTTTAATGGGTGAGAATAGCGCATCCATGGGAATTACCCCAATGGTTGAGCTTTTACGATCTTCGGCTGGTGAATAGCCCAAACCACGTTTAACCGTCAGCGTCAAGTTTAGCTTGGAGTTTTTGTCCGCTAGAGTAGCCAGCTTTTGCTCCGGATTGACTATGGTGACTGTCGCTGGAGTTTGGATGTCTTTGGCTGTCACTTCCTTGGCACCGCTGACTTGGAGGGTGAGAGTTTCTTCTGTATCGCCGTCATAGGCAATGCGAATTTCTTTTAGATTTAAAATTAATTCCACCACGTCTTCCTTCATACCCTCAATGGTAGTGAATTGGTGTTTTACCCCCTCTATTTTCACTTCGGTAATGGCAGCACCCTCGATTGAAGTTAAAAGGACTCGACGCAGGGTATTGCCCATGGTTCTTCCGTATCCTTGTTCCAATGGTTCAAGGGCAAATTTGCCGTAGTCATCAGACTCCGTAATGGTAGCAGTCTTAAATGCAGCTGTAATCATACTAGCCTCCTTAGCGAGAATAAAATTCAACGATTAATTGTTCATTGATATCAAGAGCCACATCTTCGCGCTCTGGTAAGCGAGAAATTTTCCCTACTGCAGCAAGGCGAGTTAGCCACTGTGGGATTTGGGGGTTTTTTTGTTCAAGTAAACCTTTTACTTCGGGGATTTTTAAGGCTTTGGTGTTTAGGGTTATGGTTTCATCAACTTGAGTTTGATATGCAGGAATGCTGACTTTCTTGCCTCCCACTAGGGCGTGTCCGTGACTCACCAGCTGACGGGCAAAGGCACGGGTGGGAGCAAAGCCTAAGCGATAAATCACATTATCCAGGCGACGTTCCAGTAGCTGCAGTAATGCGGTACCCGTAGCCTGTTTGGTTTTGGTGGCTTGTTCGTAGTACCGCCTTAGTTGTCGCTCTTGAACCCCAAACGTCCACTTCAGTTTTTGTTTTTCGGTTAACTGTATGCCATAATCTGACACCTTACCTCTGCCTTTGCGACCATGTTGGCCTGGAGGAATGCCTAATCGACGTTGCAGTTTGGTAGGGGTAGTTTTTAGACCTAAGTCAATGCCAACACGACGAGCTAATTTATTTTTGGGTCCAGTATAGCGTGCCATTAAACTCTCCTCCGTTTTTTGGGGCGGCAACCGTTGTGAGGAATAGGGGTAACGTCGGCAATTTGGGTAATCTTGACACCACTATTTCTTAATACCCTTAACGATGCGTCTCTGCCGGGGCCGGGACCCTTGATATAGACATCGACTTCCCGTAAACCTTGTTCTTTGGCAGTAGCCAGGGCGTGTTCAACTGCAGTGGTAGCTGCAAAGGGAGTAGCTTTACGACTACCTTTGAAACCTGCCTTGCCGGTAGATCCCCAGGCGATAGTGTTGCCTTGGCTATCAGTAAAAGATACCAAAGTGTTATTGAATGTGGCAGTCACGTACATTCTACCTTTGGTAACTGGTAATCTTTTGGTGCGTTTTTTGGTTTTAGTGGCCATATACTATTTGGGTGCTGTTTTAGTTGGTTCTAATTTTTGGGCTTCTTTTTTGCTTAAGGCACCAATGGTCTTTCTCTTGCCGCGTCGGGTGCGGGCATTGACTCTAGTGCGTTGGCCCCGGGCTGGCAGACCAGCTATGTGCCGCATACCACGATAGGTGCCGATTCTTTTTAAACGTTCGATATTTTCTCTAATTTGTTTTCTTAATTCGCCTTCAGTGTTAATGCGCTCGATCACTCGTTGCAGACGAGAAATTTCATCAGAAGTTAAATCTTTAGCGCGTTTATCGGCTGCGACATTGGCTTCGGTCAAGATTTTACGGACGTTGGAACGACCGATGCCATATATGTAAGTCAACGCTATATCTGTGCGCTTTTCTGCAGGTATGTCTATTCCAGATACACGTGGCATACAATAAATTTCTAATTTCTAATTTCTAACCCTGACGTTGTTTATGTCGAGGGTTGGTACACAAGACAAAGACCCGCCCTTTACGGCGGACAATTTTGCACTTTAAACACATGGTTTTAACCGATGCTTTGACTTTCATGTTGTAAGAGGTTATTTATACCGAAAAGTAATGCGGCCACGAGTGTGATCGTATTGGGTAAGCTCTAGTTTGGTACGATCACCCGGCATCACCCGAATGCGATATAACCTCATTTTTCCTGATAAGGTGCACAAAACTTCTTGACCGGCAAGATCTTCGGGGGCGTTGTCGTCGAGCTTCACTTTAAAGGTAGTGTTGGGTAGGGCTTGAATAATGGTGCCCTCGACTTCTATTACCCCGCTTTTTGTTGTCATGTACAGAGTTGGATTATATCAAATGCTCCAGGCTATGGCAAGCTAGCAGTGAGGATGTGGGGAGTTTTTTTGCCTATCAAAATGGTTTCTTCAAATAAACCGGAAATACTGTTGTCTTTGATAGCAATAGTCCAGCCGTCTTTTAGTTTGATCACCTCTGGTGAACCAGCCATATACATCACCTCTATGGCCAGTGTCATTCCCGGTTCTAGGGGTGGAGTAGATTCGATGGGGCCATTTAGAACACAAGGGATAGAGGGGAATTCATGCAACTCTTTTCCCACCCCATGACCGGTATAGTTGCGTAAACAGTTATAGCCAGCGGCTTCTACGGAAGTTTGGATGGCTCGGGAAATATGACCGATGCGGTTATGGGGCCGAGCGAGGTTGATGGCAGTTTTTAGGGCTGCCCTGCCGGCAGCTAGAAATTGCTGTTGTTGTTTGGAGCCATTTCCGGCGATAACCGTGGTTGAGGTGTCGGTGTAGTATCCCTGATACCATAAACCTACATCGATGCTCACAATATCGCCATCTTGAATTATGGTGTGCGCGTGAGGAATGCCGTGAACTATACCTGCATTGAGGTTGATGCAGGTGGCCCAATCGTACCCGGGAACTTTTTTGAATGCCGGTTCCCCACCCGTTTCGTGCAGCAGTTTATCCGCCAAATCATCAAGACGTTTGAGGTTTACTCCCGGTTTGACTGCAGCAGTGACTTGGTCACGAACTGCGGCAAGTTTCTTCCCTCCTAGGCGCATGCTGGAGATTTTGACTGGGTCAATCACTGCAATAGTCCGAGTTTTTTCAAATGATTCACAATAGATTGATGAATACTTTCTACTGTGCCTACGCCGTTGATTTTGGTTAAAATGCCACGTTTTTCATAGTAGCTGAGCACACCCTTCATACCCTTAGCATAGTGCTTGAGACGTTCTTTGATGCGCTGGGGAGAATCGTGGAGTGAGCCATCCGGACTGACTCTGCCGCGCTGGAGTAAGCGTTTGATTGATTCTGTTTCGGGCACCTCCAGGAAAAAAACTACGTCTAGCTGCTGGTTGTATTTCTCTATTTTGCGGGCTAAAAATTGGGATTGGGTGAGATTTCGGGGAAATCCATCGATGATCCAACCATTTTGAGTATCAGCTTCTTTGAAGCGTTGTTTCCAGAGGACGTACATCTCTGAGTCGGCAACATAGTGACCTTTGTCTAAGGCTTCACTGCAAATACGACCCATGATGCCTGCATCTTCTTGGGCGTATTTGCGGACCAAATCTCCCGACACCAAATGAGGAATACCGGCTTTTTGGGCCAAAAGTTTGGCTTGGGTACCCTTGCCTGAACCTTCAGGGCCATAAAAAACTACGTGCACATGACCTCCTTATTTCAAAAATGAATCGTAATTGCGCATGACGAGCATTGATTCCAGTTGTTTGGTGGTTTCTAAAACCACTGAGACAACGATCAGGATGCCGGTGCCGCCGATGGTCAGAGTATTGATACCAGTGACTTGCTGGACCAGTGATGGCAAAACAGCAATTGCACCCAAGAAGAGAGCTCCGGCTAAAGTAATTCGGGTCAAGATGTAGTTTAAGTACTCGGCGGTGGGTTTGCCGGGACGAATTCCGGGAACAAAACCACCATATTTTTTGATGTCGTCAGCAATCTTTTCGGGATTAAAAATAACTGAAGTGTAAAAATAGGTGAACAAGATGACCAGGATAAAATAGGTACCGTTATAGGTCAAGGTACCAGGAGCAAAACTTCTGGCCATATCGCCCGCTATGCGAGCAATGGTGGGGTTAGGAACTGATCCTAAAAATCTGCCCAACAGGGATGGTAATAGCACCATGGACACGGCAAAAATAATGGGAATGACTCCAGCTTGATTAACCCGCAAGGGTAGGTGGGTGGTTTGGCCACCAGTGGTGCGGCGGCCACTCATTCTCTTGGCATATTGTACTGTGATTTGACGGGTAGCTTCATTCACCATCACCACTGCTGCGATGACCACGATAGAAACTACCATAAATACAATCATATTGGTGATGTTCTCGGCCTGGGTAACTGTGGCAGCTTGGAATAGGGCAACAGGTAGACGACCGACTATACCAGCAAAAATCAACATTGAAGCACCGTTACCGATACCATACTCTGAAATTAATTCTCCTAGCCACATTACCAACATGGTTCCAGCTGTCATGGTAACGATCATGGCAATTAATTCGAACGGATTGGTGGTAGCAATGATATTCTGACTTTTTAAAAGTATGTACATGCCAAATCCTTGAATGATGCTCAAGGGCACAGTCAACAACCGGGTATATTGATTAATCTGTTCCCTGCCCGCTTCACCTTCTTTGGAAAGTTCTTCTAGTTTGGGGAAAACCATGGTAAGGAGTTGAACGATGATGGATGCATTGATATAAGGAGATAGGCCCAAGGCGAGGATGGAGAAGTTGGCTAATGTACCGCCAGAAAAAATGTCCAGTAAACCTAAGAATTGGTTTTGCGCAAATAAAGCGGCTAATTGTTTGGTATCAACGCCTGGGGTGGGGATATGAGCAGCGAAGCGAAAAACAACTAAGATGGCACAGGTAAAAATGAGTTTGCGGCGCAATTCTTTGATTTTAAATGCATTGCGAATGGGGGTCAGAATGTTGGTCATGAGACTTTTTTGATGGCAGCTGCGGCCGCAGCCGAGGTGGGAATTGATACGGTAAGTCGTTTAGTCAATTTTCCGGTGTTTAAAATTTTAACTTTGAATTTTTGAGCATCCTTGGCAGTAATTATTTTATGCTTGACCAGTAACTCTACGGTCACTACACTGCCTACCGGAAGGACGTTCAATTGGTTTAAAGTGACAATCACCGGTTTGGCGTGCAATGAATTGAATCTGCCCTTGCCACGCTGGAAGGGAAGACGCTTGATCAAGGGGAGTTGTCCGCCTTCGAACCAAATGGCTACGCTATTTCTAGCATGCTGACCTTTGAAACCCCGACCGGATGAATGTCCGCCTTTGCCAGAGCCATAACCTCGACCAACGCGTTTCTTGGGTCTTTTGATAATTTTTGGTAATGCGGTGAGTTCCATATTTTTATTGTGAATTATGCATTGATTGCTTTTGTTGATTGATGCGGGTGATTTTTTGCAAAGCCGCAAAGGTAGCATACACATTTGAGGCTTTGTTGTCGCTGCCCAATATTTTGCTAACTATATCGCGAATTCCAGCTGCTTCTACTACAGCGCGAACTGCTCCTCCGGCAATAACTCCGGTACCCTTACGGGCTGGTTTTAAAAATACTATGGCAGCACCACGTTTGAGGCGTAGTTCAAAAGGTATGGTGGTGTCCTTCATGGGGACTTTGATCAAGCGTTTTTTGGCTTTGAGGATGCCTTTCTTGATCGCCGACAAAACATCAGGGGCTTTGCCCAAACCTACTCCGACCTTACCTTTTTTGTCTCCAACTACCATGAGGACAGAAAATCCAATGCGATTGCCGCCTTTGGTTTTTTTGCTGACTCGGTTGACTTGCACTACTTTCTCATCGTATTCGGATGCTTCAGGTTTGTGTTCTCGCGGAGCGAATCTATTCATAGTTTTAGTCCTTGGCTGCGAGCACCTTCAGCCACTGCTTTAATGCGCCCATGGTACTTATAACTACCGCGATCAAAGGCTACAGCGGTGATTTTGGCTTTAAGAGCTTTTTGAGCAATGAGTTCACCAACTTGTTTGGCATCTTTACTACTGGCGGCAGCCAGGGTGATACCTTTTTGGTCATCTATCACTTGAGCGTATACATATTTAAGGGATCTAAATACGGTCAAGCGAGGCCTGTCGCTAACTGCTTTTAAAGTACGACGAGTACGGGCTTGGCGACGTTCTTTGGCGGTTTTATAATGAGTGATCATATGGTTTAGGCAGTGCTACCTACTTTGGCGGCTTTGCCGGCTTTGCGTCTGACTATTTCGCCTTCGTAACGAATGCCTTTTCCTTTGTATGGTTCGGGTTTTTTCCAGTCTCTGATTTGGGCGGCGATTTGGCCTACTGCTTGTTTGTCACTGCCCTTGATGATAATTTTATTTTGGCCTTCGACTTCAAGCGTAATCCCTGTAGGTGCATTGATTTCTACGGGGTGAGAAAATCCCAGTTGCAATGTTAGTCCCGATCCGCTTTTGGCTGCACGATAGCCGGTACCAATCAGTTCCAAGCGCTTTTGGAAGCCTTGGTGGACACCTTCTACCATATTGGCCAGCAAAGAACGAGTAAGTCCGTGCAGTGATCTATTAATTTTTGAATCATCAGCGCGGGTAACGACCAGCTGGTTTTCTGATTGGGTCAGGTTAATTGTAGGTGCGATAGTTACTTGCAACTCTCCTAGCACACCTTTTGCCATCACGTGACGGTCATTGATGGTCACGGTGACTCCTGACGGGATAGTTATGGGTGCAGAGCCAATTCTAGACATAATTTACCAAATTTTGCATAATAATTCGCCACCAATATGGGTTTTTCTGGCTTGTTTATCAGTCATTAACCCTTTTGAGGTAGAAAGGATGGTCAACCCTTGGCCCGAAAATACCGGCTTTAGGTCTTGGGCTTGGGAATAGAGACGACGACCAGGTTTGGACAGGCGTTGGGCGCCATTTAATACGGGGTACTTCCCAAAGTATGCTAATTTCAGCTGGAGTTCCTGGTGTTTTGATGCGTTGGTGATCACCTTAACTGCTTGAATGTATCCATTTGTTTTCAAAAGCACTGCCAATTCTTCTTTTACCTTAGAGTGAGGCACTAGAACCACTTGTTGGCGCGCTAAATAGGCGTTTCTTACTCTGGTGATGAAATCTGCAATAGGATCAGTAGTTATCATAATTTTTACCAAGATGCTTTGGTGACTCCGGGGAGTTCACCTTTGTGAGCTAATTCGCGAAAGCAAAGGCGGCAGACACCGAATTGACGAATGTAGGCTCGGCCACGGCCGCAGAGGCGGCAGCGGTTTTTGGCACGGGTGCTATATTTGGGTGTGCTTAGAGCTTTGAGTTCTTTGGATTT
>Ga0209541_10014436_pt1 | contig 11906 bp, 11 predicted proteins | sample RifCSPlowO2_01_FD_184027 | JGI IMG/M metagenome (GOLD analysis project Ga0209541, IMG submission 184027) | Groundwater microbial communities from Rifle, Colorado - Rifle CSP2_plank lowO2_0.1 (SPAdes) (version 2) | ecosystem: Environmental > Aquatic > Deep subsurface > Groundwater | place...
TTGCATATTTAATGCAGTATATGTGTTGCACCGTCCTCCAAAAACCTCCATCCGTCCACCTAGTGCAGTTGCGGGAAGGATCGGTCTCGCTCAAGATATCTCCGTTGCGAGGACGGACAACGGAATTGCTCACGAGTGCTGGCGCAATTGATGCGAGTTGCACAATTTGCGGAGTCGGATATCCGGTATTCACATAGAGCGGGTCCATCGTGCAACGACCGCCTCCTGTACCGGTCTCATAGTCGCAAGAATATGTTGAGGGGTCGCCCCAAATTACCGTGCCGTAATCATCGTTGAGCGGTACGGACATCTGGCCAACCCAATTAGATGTCCAACTTATAATATAATTTGTACCGTCTTTATAGAGATTGTAGTCTTCATACCACGGCGACCAGTCGCGCCCGCTTATCACGTTCCATACATCACCGCGTCTTTCAAAATGCATTCCGTACACTTCCTGTGTCACATTTTCACTTACCGCGACCCTCACGTTATTCGGGTCATTCGGTATAGATTCTACTGTTGTGGTCTGCGCCGATTCTCCAAGCGTAAGAACCGGCAGTGCATCGTATGTTTGAACAACACCCAAACCGCCGTGTGAGTTCCCGCTACCTTCACGGTTCAAAATCGTGTTTTGAGTCGTTGGATATGCGGCTATCGGCTGGCAGAGAAAGGAATACGTACTGCTATTTTCATCATTGTTATAACCAATCCCGGTAAGAACGATGTTGCTGTTGGCCGCATTTAGATTTATATCATCGCCCGTACAATTCAATGCCCCGTCCCTGATGGAAGCGGAAAAGATTTTCTGCGGGAGAGACGTTATGAAGTTATTACTGTCTCGCAGAGTGAAAGAAGGCGCGCTCGGGAAATAGCTGTTGTTAAATTTGTTCAGCGTTGCCTGCCCACCGCCCGATTGCCTGTAATCAGGCAAAATGGTGGTGTTCGGGAGCTGGAGTTCGCCCGTATATACTTCCGCCCATGCTTGAATCGGGAAAGTTCCTGCCACGACAGCAACCACTGTCAAGATGGACAAAAAAGAACCCGCTTTTTTAAATCTGAACATTTGTTATGAAGAAGGAGTCAGGTAAACCCACTTCTTCCCGTCTAAGATTTTGAGCAAGACTTGCTCGCCGACTTTGATGTCGCTGAAAGAGCCCTTGGTTTCTTTTACTGAAGACGCGCCTGATGCCGCGGGAACCTGCTTTAGTTTTATTACCTCGTCTTTCTGTTCATCAAAAGTAACCTTGACAGATGTGGTCGTTGAATTTTTCGTGTCTAACGGGTTTACTATAGAAAACTGAAGCGTGAATGAACTGGCTTCCGCAGAAGTCACTTTGCCGAAGATGGTCCTATTCTGATCCAGAGATGTTGCCCGTTGTACTTGGGCAGGAGTAAGCTCGGTATTAATTTTCGGCGGCTGGCTTACTAGACACAGCATGTCCTTGGTCTTGAAAAATACGTAACTTACAATCAGTACACCGAGAATAAGGCCCACCAGAAATACAGGGATGGACACCAGGTAAAACAATGGCTTCTTTTCCGGGGGAATTTCCATAATTAAGAGGATTATACTACACAATTCCGCGTAAAATGACTGCAATTCCTACATAGTGGATAAGTATTGCAATTTCTCTTTCACTACTATCGTAAAAATTATGCTTGTCAGAACTGGTTATTCTCCGACATAGTATTCATATCTGTCAATATTGCCAGAGCGCGGTAATCAACGTATAGTCAGCGCCGGAATTGACATAGGTTTTCCGATTGATTCATCGATTCACCCGATTCATAACCGTAAGGAGATTGCCATGTTTGCGAAGCGAATCGCGTTTGCAGTAGTACTGTCCCTTCTGGTTCTGCTGGGAGGATGCATGACCATCATGCGGGAAATGGCCAAAGTGCCGCTAGACCGGCCGCTTGGCGAGCAACCGATGGTTTCTCGCGAGTTCATGGCGAAACTCGCGTCAAAAAATCTGGCCGAAATGACATTTTACGTCAGGAAGGGCGGGTATTATGACGGAAGCGTTGCCTCCAAGCTTCGTGAGGTTAGGAAGGACGGGGTTTTCAACTTCACAAAGGATTTTCCGCTTGTGCCGGATCCGCCAGCGAATATGGCGGAGCTGGGCGAGGTGATGAGTCACCTGTTTGCGGGCGAACTACGGAAACGGGGTTTTCGTGTGTCGGACGGAGAGTGTGAGGAGTGCGTGGAGGTATTTATTGATTACTCTTACCGGATAGACCCAACTTTCGTTGGCGCGGAAGAGGTTTTCAATACGCGCACGCGCATGTCCTACGTGGGTGTTCAATTTGCCCAAGGATGGGACGACACCAAACGCACTCGAAATCTTGGCATCGGGGCCGAGTCAAAGAGATGGGCCCTGAAGACCAAACAGGAGAAAGAATTCATAATCGCCCCAATCATGGCGCCGCTGGCGGATGAACTGCTCTATATGCTCAAAAAGGTGCTCGGAAAAGACACCAAAACAACATGAGCCGCGGCGACGGAATACTAAATAGGCAGCAAGGGACTCGCCACCCCTTCTGCCTATTTTTTTATCCAAAAAATCCCGTGGTGGGGAAATGATGTCAGGTTCTTGTCTGTACCAAACCTATGCGACCGCACAGGTTTGCACGGAAATGGGACGGAAATGGAAATGATGCAGGGAAATGGGGTCAGCCACCATTCTTCTTATAGGCAGAAGGGAACCCCGCCCCCTTCTGCCTATTTTTTTTATCCAAAAAATCCCGCGGAGTATTTCTTTAACGCAACTTGAACCTTAAAACCCATATCCCTATCTTTAAGCTATAGCAACAAAATAGGGATATAAAAATCATGTTCCTTATTATTCTGTCCGGCCGGACAGAATAAGGGATAGAACAGAGAAATTGAAAGGACGGGAACAGGCGCGGTTTTTCTTCCAATTTTTAAAACTCAATCTGGCTCATGTCGTATTTGCAATGGACAATATCCCGATACTTCACTCTAGAGTGAAGTATCGGGATTTTAGACACGCTCATTTATGCAGACAAGGATAACGGGGACAATAACGAATAACGGGGACAGGCAGAGTTTTTGTCAGCGCCAACAATCCTTTGATACAAAACCCGCCTTGCGACGAGCTTCTCGGTGGCCTAGATGGCCATTTGTACCCTGAAGTATATATGGCCCGCATAATCTGTCAAAGTAATTGCCAAGTGCGTCACGTGTAGCAACAAACGCTTAAGCCACAATCGTATTTTCTATATTTTCGGATAATTCTATAGCAACCAGCTCATTATTTTTTTGCCTAGAGTTGACCATATCTGTCAAGCTTTTTCCGGTTATTATTCCTCTTATCATTCTGTTCACGCTCTCGTGCCCGACAATCAGAAAATTGTCATGCGCAATCAATAGCTTCATGACATCTGCAAGTACACGTTGATAAACATCATAGTAACTTTCGCCGGATGGATATGGCTCAAGCAACTTATAGTAAGGATTCTTAGAGCGATGTACAAAGAAGTCAGAAAATAATTTCTTGACTTGCTCTTGAGATTTTTGTTGAAAAACGCCAAAGTTCATCTCTGTAAAGGACGGTATCGTAGATATCGGAACATTTAGCGTCTCAGAGATAATTCTCGCTGTTTCCTGCGCTCTACCTAGCGGACTGCTGAATATTCTTTTAATGTTCTTGCCGAGAATGAAACCTGAAACTGCCCCTGCCTCTGTTTTGCCACCTTTTGTGAGAGGTGAATCCAATATTCCTTGGTAAATCCCTCGTTCATTCCACGTGGTTCTACCATGACGGGCAATGTATACATGTGATTTTCTTCCGCTTTCGCGCAGGACATGTTGCTTCAAGTAATATAGGACTATATTCTGTTTCAACTCTCGAGCCTCTTTGGTCTGGTAACCAATTTTGGGAGCAATAAGTACACGTTTTGCAACAGCCTTGCTCGGTTTATCTGTAGTAACGTCACCGATAAACCCCCTGATCTTGCCTCTACGCAGATACGGGGATATCTTGCTGAAAGGCAATATACGGTCTCTAGAAATATTTAGTATCACAAGATCCGGATTTGCTTGTCGCAATGTTCTTGCGTCCAGTTTGCATGTACGCGACTTCGCAACAATGATGAGGTAATCACACATCTTCACCAGATTTTCTTTCGGCTCGTACTTGTAATCAGGAAGTGAGTAGTCTTTAGTCGTATTGTAAAATATCTTGCAATTGAATGAGGTGTGGAGAAATCTGGCCAGACTAAAGCCAATTTTGCCCAATCCTATTATCCCGATTCTTTTTCCATAAAGTTGTCTCGTATAATTACGGACACCGTTGAATACCTTCTCCTGCGAGTGCTCAAAAGCAACCATAAGCATGAGAACGTACTCACACACGCTTTGTTGCGCGTAGAAATCAACTTTCTTAACCACGATCCTTCTTTGCAGGGCAGATAAATCAGTCAGGTTTGCGTCGTCAGTTCCCCAGTTAATCAGTAATTTTAATTTAGGGAAGTTTTCTAGCATGCCAGAATGGAAATCGTAATTGTTATTCCAAATGAGTACGTCGCAACCATACTTTGTAGATTTGCCAAGTTTATTTACTACCTCTGGATGGTAGCTATGCAAAAATTCACTATTAGAAATCTTATATATCCCCAGCTCCATAAGTATTCATTAATGTTCAAGCTCAAGCTGGAGGTTATTTGCAAAGACCCCATCAATAAAATCAAGATAGTACCTCGCGTGCTGTCTGACGTTTCGAACCACTGGGGGAAATACTAAGACTTGCTTTTCCGGTATCAATAAATAACTCCTCATTATGTTAAGCATGTCAATTCCCAACATATTTGCGACTCCCCTTTCATTAACGGTTGTGTTCGTTTGATCCTGGTATCTTTTCAAGAAATCTTGGAAATTACGGGCGTATGCTCTTGGGTTCTTGAACAATACACTTCGCGCAAATTTGGCTATATCCATACTATGTCTGCCTGCGCATATTGTCGGATCAATCAAGGCGATTCTCCCGTCCGGCATTTTTATTAAATTCTCGTCTTTAAAATCCCCGTAGATCAAGTCTGGGTAATCATGATAGGTATCGTGGTTGTCCGCAATGACTTGGCGTGCACGTTCAATTAGGGAGGTAAATCTCTGAAAGATCTCGGGATACAAAGAACTGGTCTTGTGTTCATTAGAAAATTTACTCGTTCTCTTCTCAAAACTTACGATGCTGTTCGCCGTATGTTCTTCAGGGACATCAAATTTCCCTTTGACATTGGCGGAGTTCTTTGCAAATTCCGTGTGTATTGTTGCAAGAACGTCGGCAATTGTGAGAAAATCTTGTTTACTCAAGAATCTCTTGAGTGTCATCTCCGATATATCTTCCCCTTGGATATACTCCATGGCAATTACTGAGTGCGTACGCCCGAGCACTTTAGGTACGTAAATATCAGCACTGTTTTTGAAGATATCCCTCAAGACTCCAAGCTGGGTGGTCTCGCTCTCGGCCCTTCTCTCGTCATATAGTGCAGAGGCTCTGGGGATATTGCTTCTGGCCATGGTACTAAGAGATTTATGAAGGAACGCTTTAAAAACCACAAGACCTGTATCTTTGACATGAATTATGTTTGTAATGGAAGGTTGTTCTATAGGAGCATTCGCTACAACATCTTTAAACGAAGGGGTTTCTAATCCTCTGGTTGTTGAGTGCTTGTTGTCAGCAGAAATGCCGAAGACATATGTTGGATTATGAACTTCGCCAATTGCATATGCGTCGTAACTAACTTTCCCATCCGCAGAAAGATATGTTCGTGCAGACATCTGTTTCTTAAACGGCAATGATTTGCGTGCAAGATATACCTCCAGAAGCTCGCTCGCTACAGGAAATTCAAACGGGAGATGGTGTTCGTCGCCGAGATTTTTTATTGTCTCCCGCGCCTGTCTTATGTCTTCTGGCGACTTGGATCTTTTTATGGCTACCTTGGCTTCACGAAATTTCATAATTGGATCCACGGATAATACCATGGGCGGAAATTGCTGGATGCGTTAACCTCGGACGAATGCAAGCACAAGATAGGAACCCACTATCCACCAGAAGCGATATGCCTCGCCGAACACTGCCTGCACTTGCGGGCCGAGGTTCCAAATTGCCTGAAGCTCCGGCACCGCGAGCCACACGACGACAAGAACAGCCGCCGCGGCAACTCCAGCCATGAGCGCTTGTATTATCTCCACGCTGTTGCTTGTGTAGCGCGCGCTCATTTTTCGCACGAGGAGGTACACGGCGACAAAAACGACTCCGAAAAGCGCAGACTTCATTGCAGGTGATGAAAACTGCTCCGCCACGCCGGATAAAATCCTTGCATGCTCCAGTGCCGCCGAAAGAAAAAGCGTTGCCGGAAGCGATAGTGCGAGAGCGCGTGCCCGCCCTGGCCCGGAGCGTATCGCGTCAAATGCTATGAGAATTGCAAACACTATAAGGATTATCCAGTCGGTAGGAAAGTGGGCAAAAAGACTAGTGGCTGCCTCTAAGTTCATAAGTATTGGTTACAAGATACAGGCAACAGAGGATTGGGTCAATTTATCTACGTCGAAACCGTTGTCGGTTTCGACGCGATTTTTGCTCCTTGGAATACCAAGGAAAAAATCGGCTACTGGCTATTTCTACAGCCCCTCCCCGCGCAATTTCTCAATAAGCTCGCGTGCCGTGCGAGATAGCTTGGCTGGGATTTCAATATGCACGCGCACCAAGAGGTCGCCCCGGCCTCCGCGCCCATGCGGAACTCCGCGCTCGCGGACGCGTATTATGTCCCCGTGTTTTATTCCAGCCGCGACTTTAATTACAGCTTCTCCGTCCACGGAATTAATTTTGAATTCGCCGCCCAGAAGCGCGTCCGTGATTTTTATGTGGATTACGGTCAGAATATTATTCCCCTCCCGCGTGAACGCCTTCTCGGGCTTCACGTGAATTTTGACATACAAATCTCCGGCGCCACCCCCTTGTGCGGCTTCTCCCCTGCCCGGCATGCGTATCATCTCGCCGTCTCCAACTCCCGCCGGTATGGCAACGCGGATTTCCTCTTCCTGTTTTGCGACTCCCTGCCCTCTGCACGCGTCGCACAGGTGTTCCGGCACTTCGCCGCGGCCCAGGCAGCGCGGGCACGTGCGCGTAGTCGTAAAGTTACCGAAGAAGGTATTACGCGATTCGCGTATCTGGCCCTTGCCGTTGCAAGACGCGCATGAAGCGAGCTTGGAGCCTTTTCTCGCTCCGGTTCCCGAACATGCAAGGCACACATTCATTTTAGCGATGAGGACCCGCCGTTCGGCTCCGAAAATGGACTCACGGAAAGAAAGCTCAATGTCTATAGAAACATCGCGGCCGCGGGGCTTACCCCCGCGCGAGAAAGGATTGGCTTCGCCGGTAAAAAATTCCCCGAAAATATCGCCGAGGTCAAATTCTTGTCCGTTGAAACTTCCTTGTGAGAAGTTTGAGAAATCAAACCCTCCGAATCCGCCTGCCTGCGGGTCCCCGCCCGCAAAAGTCTTCCCATAGGTATCATATTCCGCGCGCCTCTTTTTGTCGCAAAGTACGGCGTATGCTTCACTCGCTTCCTTGAATTTCTTTTCATCCCCGCCTTTTTTGTCGGGATGATATTTATGAGCGAGTTTCCTGAATGCTGACTTTATTTCTTCTTCCGTTGCAGTCTTTGTTATTCCGAGTATATCGTAATAATTTTTCATACGCTGATTATAGTTGAACGTTTCCAAAAGAAAAGTCTTTCGTGGCGCAAGCAGGGATGGGTGACCACTAATTGTACATATGTACGGTTAGTGGTCACCCGTAAGAACAGCGGAGAATATCCCGCCCGCGCAATATGCTCTTAATGGTTTTTACTTTTGCGGAGGCGCCTCTTCCGGCGGTTTTTGTTCACCTCCCTCCGGCGGCGGATTTTTAGACACCGCTTCCTCGTCCGCCTTAGCCTTGGCGATGGCGGGGCCTATCGCGCTCATTGCGGTGGAGAGCGCATCGGACGCCGATTTGATAGCAGGTGTATCCGTGCCTGCGCGCGCGGTTTTCAGTGCGTCAATTTTCTCTTGCACATTTTTGCGGATATCCTCGCTCACCTTTTCGCCGTGCTCTTTGAGGGCTTTTTCCGCTGCGTACTGGATTTGGTCTGCGGCGTTTTGCGCCTCCACAAGCTCGCGCTTTTGTTTGTCGGCATCGGCATTGATATCGGCGTCTTTCCGCATCTTTTCAACTTCCGTCTCCGTGAGGCCGGAACGCGCCTCAATGCGGATAGACTGCTCTTTGCCGCTTGTCTTGTCCTTTGCCTTGACGCTCAAAATGCCGTTGGCGTCTATATCAAACGTCACCTCAACTTGCGGCATGCCTCGCGGAGCCGGCGGAATCCCGTCAAGATTAAACCGCCCGAGAGACTTGTTATCCGCCGCCATCGGCCTCTCCCCCTGCACAATGTGGATTTCAACCGAAGGTTGGTTATCCGATGCGGTGGAAAATACCTGCGAACGCGATGTGGGAATTGTTGTATTGCGCTCAATGATTTTTGTGGCGACGCCGCCCAACGTTTCAATTCCCATAGACAGCGGTATAACGTCCAAAAGCAGGACATCTTTTACGTCGCCCTGCAAAATCCCGCCTTGTATCGCCGCCCCTATCGCGACGACTTCGTCCGGATTTACCGTCATGTTGGGTTTCTTGCCGAAGAAATCCTCAACGGCTTTTTGAAGAGCCGGCATGCGCGTCTGCCCCCCTACTAAGATAACCTCATGCAAATCCCCTATTTTGAATGGAGAAGCGCTCATTGCCCGCTTTGTAATTTCCATAGCTTGCTGTACGAATTCGGCTGAAAGGTCCTCCAGCTTCGCCCTCGTCATTTTGACGAGCAGGTGGCGCGGGCCGGACGAATCAGAGGTTATAAACGGGATATTTACCTCGGTTTCTAGGGCTGTAGAGAGTTCAATCTTGGCTTTCTCGGCTGCTTCGTCAAGGCGCTGGCGAGCTAGCGGGTCGTTCCTCACGTCTATTCCCGATTCCTTTTTAAACTCATCGGCAATCCACGCCATTACACGCTGATCAATATCCTTGCCGCCGAGATGGCTGTCTCCGTCCGTAGAGCGCACCTCAATTACATCATCGCCCACTTCCAATACGGAAATATCAAATGTGCCTCCGCCGAAATCAAAGACGACGATCTTTTCGTTTTTCTTTTTGTTGAATCCGTATGCAAGCGCCGCAGCTGTCGGCTCATTGATGATTCGCTTCACATCTAATCCGGCGATTTTTCCTGCATCCCGCGTCGCCTGGCGCTGGGCATCGTTAAAGTACGCAGGCACCGTGATAACCGCCTCCGTTATTGTCTCACCGAGTTTCGCTTCCGCGTCATGCTTCAACTTCTGGAGTATCATGGCGGAAATTTCCTCCGGCCGGTGCCACTTTTCTTTCATCAGAACTTCAATGCCGCCGTTTTCGGATTTTCGCGTCTCAAAAGGCACGGCTTCCCTGTCTTTCCCGACACCCGGCTCATCAAAAGAATGCCCGATAAAGCGCTTAATTTGGTACACGGTGTTCTTCGGATTTGTAACGGCCTGACGGCGCGCCAAAAGCCCCACGAGGCGCTCGCCGGTCTTTGAGACCGCGACGACAGACGGCGTCGTCCGCGCGCCCTCCGCATTCTCAATTATTTCCGGTTCTCCGCTACGCACAACAGCTACCGCGGAGTTCGTCGTTCCCAGGTCAATTCCGATTATTTTTCCCATGGTATAGATATATTGCAAATTTTATCCTCTGTCAACACTTTCACTCGGTATTTTCATAAGGATGCGCGACAATCGCAACCTGCGCGGGGCGAATTATTCTTTCGGAAAATCTGTATCCGCGCCGCAAGACCTTTGCGACGCTGCCCGCATCTCCTTTTTCCTGCACTTCTTGTACTGCCTCATGCAATATCGGATCAAAAACATCACCGATTTCTGCGTAACTGTTCACTCCCTGATTGAGAAGCGCCCCAATGAGCTGTGAGCGGACATTTTCCATTCCCATGCGCCAATTTTCGTCCATTTTTGTCCATGCGTCGCCTGCCATTGCCATATCAAAACTGTCCAATGCCGGAATAATGTCCTCTATGAGCGCGTCGCGCGCTCGGTTGCCCGCCCGTTCAGCAATTCTCATTGCCTCTTTTCGGGCGTTAATTGAATCCGCTTTGCATCTCTGCCAGCCAACGAGATATTCCTGCTTTTCTTCTTTGCATTTTTCCAGTTCAGTCCGTAGTTTCTTTAATTTTTCCGCCATTGCACTGGTGCCATTCTCCTCATCTTCCACTTCAAAATTCTCCTCATCAGGAGTCACCTGTGCGTCCTCGAGATTTTCTTGTGGCTCCGAGGCATCACTGTTCTTCTTTCCCAAACTCATGGATGAGGAGTATAGCAGAGAAAGCCTCGAGCTTCTAGTGACTGGGGCTGGCCGTTGCCGAATGGCTCACACGGGTGTGAGCCATTAAAAGCCGAGTAATTAAGCCAATTTAGTACGCTGGCGCTTTGACCACTCGCGGTCCTGGGAAACCCTCGGTTTTCCCATTCCTTCTTCCACGGGGAACTACCGTTCCCCGACCCCCTCCCAACCTCAATGGGGCAAACTAGCGTTTGCTCCATTGAGGAGCACGACGAGCTTTCTTCAAACCGAACTTCTTGCGTTCCTTCGCTCTCGGATCGCGTTTCAAAAATCCGCGCTGTTTTAAATCTTTGCGGAACTCGGGAGTGATTTCGTTCAGTGCGCGGGAAATCGCATGGCGCACGGCAACTGCCTGTCCTTTGTGGCCTCCGCCGGAGACGTGCACGGAAACTGCATAAGTTGAGCCGGTCGTAGTCAGAGATTCAAAAGCTGTTTTTACAAGCGCTTCAAGCGGGAAATATTCTTCCGCGGTCTTGCCGTTCACCGTCATTGAGGAATGTTTTGCAGGGACGAGGCGGACGCGCGCACTCGCCGTCTTTCTCCGTCCCACTGCTTCCGTGTACCTTTCTTTTGCCGACATGATTTGTTATACGGTAATTTTAAGGTTCTTCATTCTGCCGACGCGCATAGTATTGCGCGGAAGCATCCTCTCTATCGCGCGGCGAAGCGGCTCGCCATGCCCTTTGCGTACACGGAGTTTGCCGAGGGCCTCCGTCTTCAGTCCCCCCGGATAACCGGAGTATGAGGTATATCTCTTACCAAGCTGTTTACGTTCAGTCATTATCAATTTGCCGGCATTCACGATGTTTACTCTGACCGGCGAGGCGATGTTGGGCGTATACCTTGCCTCCGTCTTCCCCATCAACGTTTTTGCGGCAAGAGAAGCAACGCGTCCCAAGGTTTTCCCCGACGCATCAATAGTATATTCAGAAGTTTTGGGCATACAATTATTTTCTTTCATTCGCGGACACAAGCTCAATGCGTGCCGATTCAATCGCCCGCTTTCCAACACGTCCCAACCGTACGATTCTCGTATATCCGCCGGAACGCTCCTTGAATCGAGGCGCGAGCGTGGAATGCAATTTGAGAACCACGTCGGAAGCGCCGCCGAGGCGTGCCGAAATGGCTCGGCGCGAGGCGGTTGTGTTCTCTTTGCTCGCGGAGATGATTTTCTCAACGAATGGGCGCAGTTCTTTTGCGCGCGCAACAGTTGTCGTTATGCCCTCGGAAATAAAAAGCGAACGAGCCAAACTGCGTAAGAGCGCAACACGCTGCCCTTTTTTACGACCGAGTGTTCGTATTTTCTTGTGGTGCTTCATCCCGTTAGAAGTAGGAAGCTCGCGCTTCCGACTCAAAAGTTACTGCTTGTAAGTACTTGACCCATGTAAAACACCCACTGGATATACCATAGTCTGAACTTCCGAAACTTCTAACGGGATTCATAAATTTCTTTAT
>Ga0209541_10014437_pt1 | contig 11906 bp, 10 predicted proteins | sample RifCSPlowO2_01_FD_184027 | JGI IMG/M metagenome (GOLD analysis project Ga0209541, IMG submission 184027) | Groundwater microbial communities from Rifle, Colorado - Rifle CSP2_plank lowO2_0.1 (SPAdes) (version 2) | ecosystem: Environmental > Aquatic > Deep subsurface > Groundwater | place...
GGCGGCGCTTGCCTCTTGACCAGGAGCATTAGGAGCGTCCGCGTTGACTATAAAGGTATCGATTACTAAAGAATCGTTAAAACTACCTCCCCTATAAACTACCTCGTAGGTTATCACGTAAGGATCGTCTGTCGAAATTATAATGGGCGTGGCAGCTTGAAATGTCGGGTAGCTTTGGGGTGTTTGCGAAGAAGGTCCGGCGCGAATATTTCTTAAATCAGGTGTCGTTGGACAGTCTCTGTCATAGTCAGCGAACACCTCGCATTCATAGGTAAAGCTGATATTAGTTAAAGTCCCTTGCCGGGCCCTAATTGTTATCGTGTAGGTTATCGTCTGGGTTTGATTGTTTGCAAAAGGACCCTCAGGATTGGGTTCTTTAATGACTTCTATATAGAGGTTTTCGAGAGCTCCCGGAGGAGCAATATCATATCCTCCATATGGCGTTACAAACGCGCCGGAGTTGATTATGAAAAGGATTAAAGCAACGGTTATTGGAACTACAAAAATTCCGATTAATATTGGACCTAGAATTGCCATAAAGGATATGGAAAGAAATGCGGCAACTGCCGCTGAGACAGAAGCAAAAATTCCGGTGGCAACTACCGCTCCAGAGGTGATCAATGCCAATGACCCCAATCCGACAGCCCCGGAAACAGCAATTAGGGGTAGGCTTCCAATCCCTAGTCCAATGACCATCCCGGTCAGACCAAGGTATGCCAATTGTTTTCTGGTATCCTTTTCTCCAGTAACTACCGAGAGAAGTTTTTTAATACCTTTTAGAATTGGTTTTAGTAACTTTTCAGACAAAAAGCCGACTGCTGCGCCGAGCGCTTGACCAAGAATAGGAATAGGGATGGCAGTACCCAGAGCCGCTCCAATTGCGGTACCGGCCGCCTTTCCTGCTACTGTTGTAGCCGCTTTGGTTCCTATCTTTAGTGCGGTTTCGGCAACAACTTTTGAGCCTTGAGAAAGAAGTTTTTCACCCCCGCTTTTAATGGCTTTGGTTGCTATATTTTTGAGCTTGTCTCTGGCAAAGTCCGCGGCTCGCCCTTGAGCCTCTTGTAAGATAGGTTCCAGGAAACTACTCCGTTTCTCAAAAGAGACTTGATTTGGTTGAGGTGCTATTGCAAAAGGAGATTCATAAATTGCTAATTCTGGTTTGAAATTGGCCTCATAGAGGGCTTCTGGTCTTGGAATTTCGGGAATATTTGCATTTTCCAAGACTTCGATAAGATAGGCAGTATTATAAAGAGTTTCTCTTTCTCCTTCTTTCAGAAAGCTCGAAGCTTTTGCGTTTTTGGCAAGGTCAAGTGCTTTTACTCCCCTTGAGTAAAGATGAAACGCCGAGGCAATTTCGTCCCCTCTTAGGTTTTGGGGAAGAAAGTCTTTTAGTTCGTCTACTGTTTTGTTATCTAGTTTAAAAAATTCGGCGTCTCTTAGATCTTTTTTGAAGTCTTCAACGATTGGATTTTTGGCGACGGGGGTAGTGGAAGTGGTTGTTAGATTACTTTTGAAAACGATAAAGCCTTTTGTCGGTTGAGTAATTGTGTTTTGGCTTTCCATATAATTTAAAGGTTTCCCTTAACTATTGTAGCAGTTAAGCCAGGAGTCATTTGCGTCATTTGAGTTTGTTCAATCAATTCCTGCGGCTTGGTGGTTATAAGTCTGTGTTCTTCAGGCGAGGCAACGACGCTGATTGGTGCGTGGTTATTGCCGGCGAAAAATATTCCTTCACCGATATTTGCTCCCAAGAGAAGGTTTTTCTCTCCTTGGGAGAGAAAAAAGATTTCGCCTACTTTGTCTACTGCCGCAGGAGATTGTTTAAAAAGTACTCTTAAGGCGCTATTTGTGACAATTGCCCGTCCGATGTCTCGGTTTAGGAAATCTTCGACGTCCTGGGTGATTGTAGTGAGTCCTAGATAGTATTTTCTGGCTCTTTTAACTATGCTCCACAAAAACTGAGCTGAGTCTTCGTGTCTCATCATGTGCCAGGCTTCGTCGACAAGTAGTAGTCTTGGTTTTAAATCTTTTTTGATTTTTGTCCAGATAAAGTCAAGAATTATAAACATGGCGATCGGTCTTAGTGCGTCTTGAAGCTCTTTTACGCTAAATACCGTAAAGGGATTTTCGATCTCGATGTTTGTCTGCTGATCAAATATTCCGATAAAACTTCCTCTGACGAATTTTTCGATCCTTGCGGCAAGGTCTTGTGCGTTTTCTACCTCCATGCCTATTAAGGTTTTGTAAAGGTCTTCCATCAGGGGGGGTTCTTTGGCTTGTGTTTCAGGGTCTTGGGTAATTCCTTTGGCTCTGTAGGTTTCCACAATCGCTCTGTCTAAAAGAGCTTCCTGAATAGGGGATAGAGCACCCATAATTACCTTGAAAAGGGAATGTAGCGACAAAATTTTAAGTCCGAGGTGATTTTCTCCCCTTTCGTATACCTGGGATAGATCAAAGGGGTTGATTTTAGAAGAAGAAGTGTAAGAAAAGGAGATGTTTGCCCCCCCGACGGCCTCGGCCAGTGCTATATATTCTCCCTCAGGATCGATTATTATAATTTCCGTCCCCAACATAAGAGACCTTACCGACTCGAGCTTCACAAAATATGACTTTCCGGCGCCTGAAGTCGCGAAAATAGTCATGTTTGAATTCTCCAAAGAAAATCTATCGAAAATGATAAAAGAGCCGTTTTGAGAATTTATTCCATAAAGAACCCCGGTTTCGCCTGAAAGTTCTGCGGAAGTTAGTGGAAATGTTGTTGCCAGAGAGGTTGTATCCATGTTCCTGGTAATCGAGAGTCTATCAAGTCCAAAGGGAGCGGTTGATAGTAAGCCGCTATCCATGTCCAAAGTTGCGTGTTTAGCAGAAATAAGAAGCGATCCCAAGGTAGATTCCACCTGCTTTGATAGATGGTTAAGCTGTTCCACGTCTGCAGCTCTAATAGTTATATAAAATCCGAACTCGAAAAAGTGTTCGGCTCCTTTTACCAGCTCTTCCTGGAGAAGTCTTGCGTCCTCGAGCTTGGCTTCAGTTCCCGGATCAACGATTTTTCCCTGCTCAAGGTCTGTTGCTATTTCGGCTTCCATTTCGGCCACTTTTCTCATGAGGTCGTCCAAAACTCCTTTTCCCTCGATGGGGTAGATAAAGAAAGAAATGTCTAAAGAGCTGTTAAAGTTAACGACTTGTTCGAGCCAGCCCGGAGAAACAAAGCGGGGATAGCCCGAAACAAAAAGACTTCGAAGATAAACGTTGTTGATTTTAATATAATCCATATCTATTTCGGTTGCATTTGGAGCAATTACGTCAAGAAGTTCCATTTTTTGTTCACTAACGGCCTTAACAGGATCTACTATTTTTGGTTTTTCGGAAGTTAAGTTTGTAGAAACCTCTTGGGTTTTAGGCTTATTTTCCGAAGGAGCAGGAGTTTTTTTCTGTTTGAAAAGTTTTAATGCCATAGTGTTTTAAGCAAAAATGTCCCGTTCTTTAACCGGCGGTTCGGGATTATAAACATTATAGAAAAGATTTATCAGCTCTTCGTTATTCAGCTGTTTCAGCTTTATACTAAGCCTTCCCACTTGCCTGATTAGGTGGTCTCTTTTAGGAAAAAGGGCTATCTTTGCTTTTCTAACCACATAGGATTTTGGATAAGGAAGTGCTCTTGTTCCCTGGCCAGGTCGGAATGTAGCGATTAAAGATTTACTGATTCCCAACTCAAATGGCGTAAAAAGAATGACGATGTAGAATTTTTTACTGAGAACGTTTTTCTTTTTTATGGCTTCCTGGATAAATTTTTTATAAGAATCCATAAGAGAGAGTAGTTTTGGGTTTTTAATCTTTTTTTGCGCCTCTTCCAGATAAACCATGTAGTTTGAGATATCTTTTTTCTGGCTTCTGATGACGATTTGTACAGGGAAATTGAATGAATTTAAAAGGCCTGCATAACTTGCAATAACCGCTATCTGTTCCCTTTCGGAGAGAAGACCAAAGTTAAGAGACGTTGATTCCATAATAAGGGCAGCGCCGCCGTTTTTGTAGATTACAATTCCGTCAGTAATCTCCGCGATTGGCAGAAGATCCTGCGCCGTGTCTGTTATTGCTTTGTCCGGTGTTGATAGGAATGGAATAGCCATGATAATAGAAACTTAAGAACCAAAAAACTTAAAAACTAAAAAACAGGTTTTTAAGTCTTTATGTCTTTTAGTATTTCAGTGTTTTCACTTGCCCTTATTGCAATTGGCGGGATAATCTCGCCCTTTACGTCAATTGAGAGGACGTCAAAGGTAAGTCCGTCTTTTTCTGTAATTATTTCATACTTTCCGTCTATAAGTGGAGTTACAATCATAAAATGGCCTAATTTGTTGCTTTTCAAGGCCCTTACCGGCCTTCCATCAGGATCTAGGATTTCTAAAATTGCGGCCTCGACTATTTTCCCTTCGGAATCAAGGACTTGGCCTACAATTATATTGGGTTTGGTTGGGGTAGAGGGATCGGCTGTTGTAGAAAATTGAGCTTCCTGAGCACCAGTTGATAATTGGCCCTTCATCGGACTCAGTTTTGATTCTGCAAAAGTTGGGGATATTTGACCGGAAGTTTCTCGAATAACCTGAGGTTTCTCATCAAGTTTAATATCCACTCTACCTTGACTAGGAACATAAACGTCTCTCTTTTTGGTTTCGGGAATAACCGGGGTGGGGGGTGACGAAAACTGAGCCGTGACATTGGTTAAAAATTGCTTCTCTCCCTCCTCAAGCCTTTTTAGCTCTGGGGAAACTTCGACCTCTAACTCCTCCTTTTTTGGAAGAATGGTATCCTGAACTTCACTAGGTGGAGTAATTGGAGCTGTTTCAGCTTCAGGTTCAGGTTGGAAGAAAGTTGGCTTTGCGGCTGTTTTTTTCCAAACGTATATGGTTGGAGAATATATTGCTTTGAAAAAAAGTATTAGCCATTTAGCTAAGGGTCTATCTTCAAGAGGAAAAAAAGCCAAAGCAACGCCGAAAAGAAAGAAGAAAATGATTAGCGGCCACTTGACGTATGCTGGTAGGTTTGAGGAATAGATGAAAAGAGCAACCAAGGCTCCACCGGCAACCTGGAAAAATTGCTTCAAAGTCATGTCTCCTACCAGCCTGAACTGGTAAGCGGAAATCTGTTGCGGTATCGGATGTTGTTCTTCCATAGCCCTTTTACTCTTATTTAACTTTAGCGCATGAAGCAATTAATTCAACCCCGCACCAAAGTGGCATCTGATTTTCCAAAATATGAATCCGCACTATGTTAAAATCTAAACTTTCCATAAACAGTTCGATATTAAAAGCGACATGACTCAAATCAGGTAATATTTTATGCCGCCTTGGTGCGGGGTCAACCCCAGCAGTTTTTCACAAGGTGTCAATCTTTTGGTGTTTGGAGTGGTATAATTATATGGTATGAAGCTAAGTGCTGATATTCGCCAAAAAATAATAAGATATTTTTCCGAAAAGCCTGAAATAGAGGCGGTGTATTTATATGGCTCACAAGCAAAGGGTTTTGCCAGAAGCGATTCTGACATAGACTTGGCAATTTTAGTAAACGATAAAGGAAACTTTAGAGGATTTGATATACCTCAAACAAGATATTTATACGATCTTGGTAAAATTACCCACAAAGAATTTGAGGTGCAAAATTTAGAGTCTTGTCCAGTGGATTTCGCACATAGAGTAATTTCAGAAGGGAAGATTCTCCTGGGAATTGATTCAAAAAAGAGAGTTGAATTTGAAGAGAAGATTTTACGAGAATTTTTTGACATGAAGCCATCAATTGACGAGTACTTTGTGTATTTAAGTGAAATTGCCAGGAAAGGAGAATTAGGTGCTAGATACATATAGAGTAAAAAGGAGAATCAAAGAAATTCACAAGCGTCTAAAAGTTTTGAATGATAAGTTTAAACCCCTGGAAAGATCGGAATTTATTCCCGATGACAGTCTTAATGCTGAGGCGGAAAGGCACTTACAGATTGCTATCCAGGCGTGTATTGATATAGCCAATCATATTATCGCCTCGCTCGGTTTAAATAGAAATTTCGAAACTGTTTCAGAAGTTTTCAATGAACTTGCAAAGGAACATATTATCGATGGAGACTTTGCGAACATAATGATAAGTATTACAGGGTATAGGAACGTTCTTGTTCATGGCTATTTGGATGTTCAGAGGGAAATTACCTATGACAATATTCAAAACCGATTGCCAGATTTGGCACAATTTGCCAAATACATCGAGAAATTTTTGGAGAAAAAAGCGTAATAAAACAAGCATCTTTGTTGTTTGCCTCCGGCTCTTGACCGTCGGTTCGGAGAATAGCCTCTGGCTCGGAGAGTTCTTTGCCCTTTGTTCTGTAATCTTAGATTACCTCGTGAACGCACTAATTTAACCCCACCCCTTTTTCACAATTTCCTATTTATTCCTTTGATTTTGGGTGGTAAAATATGGATAATATGAGCGACGAAACTGCTAAAGAAGGACAAAATATGATCAGCGTGGAGAGTATGCGTAACATTGGAACCCCCCAAGAATATATGGGAGCTTTTGATATATCTTCCCAAGCAAAATCAGGTGTTAATTTTCCCGAGGTAAAAGCACAACTAGGGGCTCAGCAGCCAACAACTCCTGCTGGTCCAGACCAACCCAAACCTCTTTTACCAGAACTAAATAATATACCTGAAACTGTACCTCCCGAGATAAGAGCTCGTTTACAATATTTATATACAGTTCAGGGAACAGAAATTATTACTGAAATTAAGGAAGCACAAGAAGCGGGTGATATTGAATGGCTTCTCGAAGCAGCGGAAGATGCACACGCATTTATGTTTGAGGGGCTTGTTTATGGTAAAGAAGCTGCTGGATATGACTTAAATAACGAGGGAACTTTAGCTCTTCTTCAGTGGAGATTTGAAACAAAAGAAGGACTTATGTCGAGGCCAGAGGCTTCTCAAGTTAAACAAGCTTTGGATGAAGCGTTGCAAGTGCATGGTGTGCAAGTAGCCAAATATAAAGCGTGGACTGAGATTCAAAAACAAGGAGGACAAAATAGATGGCGTGAGAAAAAACTTCAAAGGTATACTAGATATTGGGTTAAAGGGTTAACTAAGCAGAGAATGCAGCAAGGGCAAGCAATTGACCAATCTATAATATTAGAGGAGGCAAAGAAAAAAGCTGAGGAATCCCTAAATAATTTTGAGGCGGATTTAGCTCCTTGGATTGAGGGGCAAAATATTCTTCAGGACCTAAAAATCCATACAGAAAGTAGAGAGGTTTTTGATTTAGCCATTAGATACCGACACAACGCATCGAACGTTGACGCAAAAGCACACCAGCAACTTGAAGCAGGGCTACCCGAACCCGATAAAATGAATTGGAGATCTTATTATAGGTATGGGGAGAAGAAAGGTGAATCTCTGAGCGGAAACGGTGCCGCAGTCCACAGGATTGAGAAGCTAATTGAGGATATAGGTCGAGGTAAGAAGGTAATTAGGAAGATGGTTACAGACGAAAGTGGAAAAGATGTAGAAGTTGTGATTAACAGAGAGACGTTTGTTGACGGTTTTAGAACAGCGGGTGTTTTTAGGGTTTTTCTTGAAGCATTGCTAGAAGAATCGAAAGTTGACGGAATAAAAAACATGTCTAATGTTGTACGAGGTTGGGACATGGCTCTTTACAAAGAGAATGTTACTGCTAATGCTTGGTCGGTTGATTTAGAAACTGGAGAATATAAGTTTGGAGACCCGCCCTTTGCTGATGATCTTGCAACTAAGTTGATTAACGCCCAGAAGAAATTTTTGCAAGAACTCGGACTTTCGGCTTTCACTCCCGATGGTAATATTATTGACCCCGATGAGAAGGTGGTTTATCGAGTAAGAAGAGATGCTAATAATAAAGCCTTAGAAATTGACTGGCAGGATGTAGTCATTTCAGCTGAAAAAGATCCTGATGGCTACGAACAATATTTAGAAAATTATTTAGCTAATCTTAAATCTGCAAAGGGCCAAGAATTTTACTTCAATCCTTCGAACGGAGGACATCCTTTTGGAGTAGGACACCATGGTTCGCTCGTTCCTCCATATATGAAGCATACCAAAGTAGAATATGGAACCAAAACTGATAACGGGAAAACAGTACCAGCAAAAACTTCGCTTTATAAACTAGCATATGAGGACAATTTTAATCAAGCCAGCGAAACATTCCCTTGGTATCAAACTGAAGTTAGAGGACCTGAAGATGCGGCAAATGAACCAGCAAGAGGATCAAAAGGAGGTCATAATTTAGCAATGCTACGAGGTTCGGTAACAAAGAGAGATATAGTGCTTGCTATCCCCGATCCTAGTAAGTTAAATTTTGACTTTTTCAATACCCAAGGAGAATCGCCAGTAAGAGCAGCAAGAAAAATAAGGTATATAAGCCCCGGTCCATTAAATAAAAATGGAAGGCCTGACAACCCTTTTGTTTATACTCTTGCCGGTTGGCTTATTCCTCGAACAATTAAAGAAGCATTAAGGTTGGACAGTCCCTATTTACAAGGTATGCGCGGTTTTAGACCGGTTAATATTAATCAGCAGGTTAGTGTAATCCCAGCCGGTTATTCAACTTCAGAGCCAACCCCTTTAGATATAATTGGAGATGCTCGTAACTCCAGATGTATAAGTAAACAAGAAGAGAGATGGTTTATGGAAAATATATTAGTAGAACCAGAAGAATATCGTGACATATCGGCTGAGTTTGCAAAAAAATATAAATATAAGGCGAGATAGTTTTTATCTGGTGCTAAATAGCTTTCTAAATATCGATAAAAGTTTTAATTTTTTTTGCAAATGATAAGATCTTTTTCTTGCTAACAATTCTCCAGACAAAGCCCCTCTTTGTATTGCCTCAGTCATTTCAATATCGTGCTTTATTTCATCCAACTTAGCAGACTTGATTTCTTCAGCAATATTAGTAGAACTTTTTAGCACTTTTTTAATAGAATGGAGTATGTCTTTGGAAGCATAATTGACTTCTTTTTCTGTCATTATGACTTGGGAGATATTAAAGACCCAATCCTCTCCTCAATCTTTGTAATATTTCTTGTTGCCTGGTTATTTCAGCGCTTCTTTGGATTGCACCAAGCTGGCCTGGTCGTATCCTCCCCCTTTGTTGTGCTGCCATCATCTCCAAATCTCTTTGTATATTAATTCTTTCCATAGCACCTCTTCCTTCTGCAAAGCCGAGACCTCTTCCTGCCATTCCTGTTACTCCTGTCCATGCTTCACCCACCGCTGTTCCGAAGGCAAACGGTCGGCCGGTGATGGCGCCTCTTATTATCTCGGCGGTTCTTGGAATAAGAGTGATTACAATAACGCTGGCAAAAAGCCACAAGATATCCATATCATTTGTTCCGACCAATAAAGGTGGGGTCCAGGTTGAATTTCCGAGAGCGCTACTTACATTGAAAGGGAATGCACGATCGATAAGGTCTGCTATTAGAGGCCATGCCTCAAAAAGGTCAGGCATTGCAGCCCTAAGGAAAAGAAAGGCTATAAAAAACATCAAGCCTGTTGCTGGGAACACGGCCAAGTTGGCAGCCATGCTTTTTAGCCAAGCACCAAACCCCCCGCCTCCCAAGGGGCCTAACAGAATTTGTAAAGGAGAAGAGATAATAAGGAGAAGAACAATGACATATGTCCTAATGAGCATGAAAAATATCCTAAAGACCGCAAAGAGAAGGACGATGGCAACTATGACAAGTAATATAACCCAAAATATTTGCCCGACTCCGGACAATAAGCTAAAAAAGCCAAGAGCTCCCGAGAAAAGAGCGTAAAATGAAACCAAAAGAAAAGCCAGAAAGTAAAAAAGCATCAGCTGCATTACAGTTCTATCGTTTGTTAAGGCGCCGAACATAGTTGGCCAGTCGAATCCCGAAAGTCCTGAGTTACTAATAATGGCAGCTATTAAGCCGATGACTACATACATGAGGTCAATGACAAATCCTGCTATGGCATAGGAGAAGGTAATAAGGACAAGGGCGATTATTACCCTGGGTATAGCCGACTGAACGGTTATCACGGTTTGCGGGGACAGTCTTACCCTGAACATTATTGCAAACGCCATGGCTATGATTACCAGCACCAATAGAAAATAGGTGAGATCTCTTACTGTTCTCCAAATCTCGCGCACAGCGCTTGCAGCTTCAAAGCCAAAGCCTTGTGCTTTTGCTTCAGGGATTATATTTAATTTTGTTCCTAAGTCTTTTACATAGGAAACAAAAGAGACGGGTCGCTCTCCAATCATCGCAAGCCAAGCGTTGTTATCTTGTCTTTCGTTTGAGGACAAAAAGCCCATGCTTGTTAAAATAGTTCTAAGTGAAGGGACACACGTTTCAAGATCCCGGGGGTGGGCTATGATGCAGCTTGCTCCCTCTTCCCCAAGAGCTGTTAATACAAAGTGCATAAGACTATAAATTACCCAATAAACCTGTGCGGCAGTGTAGCGCTCGCCGAATATTTCCTCAGGGTGTTCGGTATCATATACTCTTTCTGCCCACTCGGTATAGCTTGGTTGATACCAAGTTTCTTGGGCCCGAGCGACCGGAACAATAACTGAAACAAGGAAGTATGAGGCAAGTATTATTGAAGCGATGAGCTTTTTGAACATGGATTTTAGTTAATTTAATAATAGCATACCCGTTAGGGGAAAATGCAAGCGCATATATCAAGTATCACAAGTATCACGAGTACCAAAAGTACCACAGGCTTAAACAATTTTTAATTCATATCGATACAAAAGATAAGCTGCCTCTGAACGCTTTTTATCGTATTGAAAATACTCTTCTTGTGTCCAGTAATTAAGAATAATACAGATTTCACTTTGTACTTCAAGTTCAAGGAGTGATGTTTCCGAAATTTCTAAAAAGTGTTTTTTCTCCTTCTTGCTTCTTTTTAGGTAACCTTCGACAAAATTAGATATTACTGAAACAATGGCTCTTCTCATCTGGGAGACAAGACCAAACTGTTCTGATGCAGGAAGTTTTGCAGTTAACTCATAAGTTAAGATTAAAAGTTCCCTTAATCTATGCCAGACAATCAATTTATGATAACCTTTTTCTGATTTATCCATTCTTGTGATACTTTTGATACCTTTGGTACTTGTGGTACCTATTGATTTCTATAATTCTTTTTCTAGCTGTATTACCTGTTATCTTTGCCACAGAAAGATAATGAATAATTAATTCCCGACTCGTTGGGGTTGAAAGCTCTGGGAGTGGTTATGTAGACGGCCAGTTTGCAGGCGTCAGCAGTTCCTATTCCCAGCTCGTCTAAAAATCTTTTTTCGGCTTCCTGGCGATTTTCCTCAAAGGGGATACTTGTGATAACTATCAGAAAGGCTTTATCGAGTGGATAATAGGTTATATTGTACCCATTTTCGTCGACAAAAAGGACGTCGTCCAGCTCTCCCACCTTAATTGCTTTTTTGTTAAAATCGTTAACCTTTATCCCATTTAATTCGATTTTTTCAGATTTTTCGGAATCTTTGCTCGTTTGGGTTTGGAGAGCGGATTTTTGCAGAGGTGCCTTAAAAGACTTGTCGAGTTTTTGGGAAAATAATGCTAAAAGGACAAGTATGACAATAAAAAGAGAGATTGGTTTTAGGTTTCTTTTGACTTTAGGTTTAGTTTTAGGTTTCTTTCCCATCTTAATTATTAGAAACAAACTCCGTAATATGCCCAGGGATCCCAGACCGTGCCGTTTTGAGATAACGTTATCATTTTGTTGATATTGGTATCAGGATCTGTCCAGTGGTCTATACACTCCTGGGCAGCTGCGTCCGATTTGGGTATACAGCAGTAGGTTCGGGTCGCCGAGTTACAACTCCAGTTTCCGGGATTCGGACATTGATTAACA
>Ga0209541_10014440_pt1 | contig 11905 bp, 10 predicted proteins | sample RifCSPlowO2_01_FD_184027 | JGI IMG/M metagenome (GOLD analysis project Ga0209541, IMG submission 184027) | Groundwater microbial communities from Rifle, Colorado - Rifle CSP2_plank lowO2_0.1 (SPAdes) (version 2) | ecosystem: Environmental > Aquatic > Deep subsurface > Groundwater | place...
ACTGTTTTATATAGTATAAATCGCCATCGGGGTCTTCTTCTAGTCTGCTTCCTTTTGAATTAGTAACTCTTGAAACTCTTATGACTGGTTTTATTTTTTTCATAAGTTCTTCAAGATTTTTGTTTGTTATTGTTGAAATACTCATAAAAAAATATTATATCTTGTATTTATAAACTTTTATAGAATTATTCACAAAGCTCTTTTTTTAATTGTTCTTCATGACCTAAAACTCTTTTAAGTTCAGAGAGTTCTTTGGCACCATAGCTGTTTCCTTGAGAATCTTTAAATGAAGGGGTTTTACTACAATACCAGCCAATGCCGTCATTGCCGAGGGCGACTACGAGTGCGCGGGCATTTTCATAGGAGAATCCTGCTCCTTCTTCAGTTGGACCGAATTGTACTGAAGATGAAGAATTGAAAAAAGTGAGGTAAGATGCAGTAACAATAATGGCTAATAGAACTACTAAGAAGAATACAAGTGTTATTTTATGTTTTGAATTAGGTTTTATTTCTTTAGAGGATTTAGGGTTGATTTTTATTGCTTTTTTCATGTTATATTAAATTAAAGTTTGTTTAAATACTTTATCATTTCTTTTTTGGAAGAAATAATGCCTTTACCATCGGTTTTAACTGCCAAAAGCTTGTGCCTATGAGTTTTTCTACCCTGATTTTTCCTAATGATTTTTTATGCAGAGGTTCTGAGATAAGAACTTCACCTTTTGAACTTTCTGCTATGCGTTTTGCTATTGATAGTGTGTTGTCTATTGAAACAAATTTTATTTTACCTTGGGCATGTGTTTCTATTGCAACTTTTCCTGAATGAACACCCATACCAAAATCTACCTTATTTGAATGAATGCTATTATAATCTTTTAATACGGAGAGCATTTCTTTTGCAGTATTTATTGCTTTCATATCATTGTCTTTTTCATTTGTAATCATTGGAACAAAGATAACTACTCTATAATCATGGTCAATGTAGATTTTAGCTTTTGCATTTTTTGCGATTAGTAATGCACTTTCTATTGTATCCAGAGAGTTATCTCCGAATTGACTCTTTAACGAGCTTAGATTTCTTATTTTTAGGGCTATTACAGATGCTTCTTGCTTGGTTGCACTATTTGTAACATTCTCTATTGAAGGAGTGGTTGGCGAGAGCGTTTGTTTTAAAGGAGGAGAAGATAATTGCATAGGAACATCTTGTTTTGAATGTATTAATGATAGGGCTCTGGGCATTTTACCTACAAATTTTTTCTTTAGGAATCTCCTTACTAGAACAAGAGCAATAATTAAGAGAATAACTATTATCAAAACCCATAGCCAGATTGAAAAATTGCCTTTAAATAATCCGTTTAAATTATCTATTCCAATGACATTTCCTGTTGGCAGAACAGCTCTTCCTAATTCATAGTTTGTTGTTCCATCTCCTACTCTTATTTCATATTCTCCGCCGTCTGGTGATTTTAGCCTAAATTTTACGTTTTCTCCGAGAGCAATATTGACTTGTTCGGTTTGGGTTTTATTTCCTATTATTATTTCAATTGGACCTTTGAATTGGACGTTTCCGATATTCTCTATTGTTAGGATGCCATTGCTTAGAGAATAATTTATTTTTCTTAATTCTTCCACAAAGAATAGTTTTGAGCTGGACATTTCATTCAGTTTTGTTTCTATTGACCAGAACCCCGATGTAAATTTTGATTCAATAAAGATAGAATTTTGTTCGCCTGTTTTCATTACTTTTTCCAAGAAAATACTTTTATTAGGCTTGTAAATTTTAACTTCTATTTCTGATTCTGCAGAATTTTTGGCTTGGTCATAAGCGATTGGAGTAAATGATAGAGTATTGTCTGGGACAATTCTATCGGATGAGAAAGCAATATCTATTTCTTTTATGACTTGCCTGATTCTTATTGTTGCTTCTTTATCTCCATAATTCATTATGTTATTGTGCTTTCCTGTATCGTAAGCATAGATAGAGATTTGATATGCGCCTGCAGGAGAGTTTTCCGGGAGTTTAAAACTTAGAGAGAATTTTCCGTCTCTTACTTCACTAAATACAGAACCAATTGAGACATTGCTTCCTTGTGGCAGTTCTTCTGGCTGTTCTTCTGGGAGAGTGCTGTTTGAGGTTTCATTATTTTCAGAGGCGTTTAGAGTTTGTTCTATTAGTTCTGTTGTATCTATAATTCCTAAGACAATGCCGCTGCCTTTTGTTGAGAGCTCAAGAAATCCGTTAAGAGGCTCTCTGTTTCTTTTTAGGATAATTCCTGAGATATTTATATTTTCTCCTGGATTGAAAACAGCAGTGTCTAGTGTTAATTCAATGTCTACTTCGTTTGTAATCTTAAATGGCTGGCTTCTTATTTCTCCTCCGTTGTATGTTGCCCTTAGATAACACTCGCCCATCATTGGACCGACGACATTTTCATCAATTAGGGCTATGACTGTTACTCTTTTTTCTTCATACGCACTTAAAGATTCCATGGTTTTGTGTGTTTCAATTTCTCGAACACCGCAAATTAATGATGCTTCTAGGAAGTCAACTACATCTTTATTTGAACTTAGAGTGATATTTGAATTTATTACATCTCCGATATTGTAAACTGAGCTTAATGGATTAAATGACATCTCTGCTGAAACAAATGATGTTATTGAGAATAACAGCAATGCTAAAATTAATACTGGCAATATTCCTCTTTTCATGATATAAAAAGAGGGTTGGCATATATAAAGATTGCTAAATGTCAAATATAATGTTCGATTTAAGGTTGTTTTGTGGTTTGAATAGATTAAATCTAAAAAGGCGTTTTTTTATATTCTTTGAATGGTAGATAAAATTGACAATGAAGAGAAACGGATATATTCTATTTATACACCGAAGGAGTTTGTTAAAAAACCAGCCCATTATTTATTATATTCTTCTGCAATAAGAAGAGTTGATAAATTAATTAGGGATGTTGTACCTCTTTTTCCTGAGGAATATCGCAACAGTTTCGAGATGAGAAGTTATGAATGGGGCGATATGACTGTTCTTGGAAAGACAAACAATGTGCGTGGAAGCGTTAGCTATGCAAATTTCTCTTTGTCTGATGAACCCTTTCCTTTTCGAATTTGTCTTACTAGCGATGCTATTTATGTTAAAGATTGTTTGCATGGGCAAAATAAACAGTCATCTATTCTTTGTAGGGGAATGTTAAATGTAAGTTTTAGTTTTTTAGATAAGGGTCTTGCTGCACGCCTTTTAAATGCGTTTGATTATGCGTTTGAGCCATTTGTTGATAATGAACTTAATCCTCAAATATGCCTTATTGATACTAAGAGAAGAAAGATTGTTTCTAAGGGATATGATGTTTTTGTTAGTGTTTTTGACGGAACAGACATTCCTATTTTTGGTTCACCTTTAAGTTTAGAGAATTTGTCGTTTTAGAGAGGGGTTAATGGAGAAAAGTTAGAATAACTGATTGAACTAAGGTATATAAACTCTCAATTACATACTATATTATAATTAGGCATACCTTTTTAAATAAATCATATAATTTCTTTTAAACTATGGCAAACGAAGAAGAATTCAAAGAAGAACAAGTAGAAAAGCAAGAACTTGGCGAAGAAGTAAATATAGATGTAGATGTAGAAGAATACAAAAGATTAGCTGAAGAAAATATTGAAAAACTTAAGTATTTACAAGCTGATTTTGATAATTATAGGAAAAAATTTGATAAGGAGAAGGAAATTATTATTAGATTGGCGAATGAGAATTTGATAAAAGAATTGATAATAATTCTGGATGATTTTGAAAATTCAATAAGATTAATAGAGAATGATAAAAATAAAGAAGGTATATTACTTTTGAAAAAGAAATTTTTTAGTCTTTTACAAAAGCATGGATTAAAAGAAATTGAAGTTTTGGGTAAAAAATTTGACCCCCATTTTCATGAAGTTCTATGTAAAGAATTAAGTGAACACGATGATGATGAAGTGATTGAAGAAGTACAAAAGGGATATTTCTTGGGGTCTAAATTAATAAGGCCCAGTAAGGTAAAAATCTCAAAAAAAGCCAATTCCCAAAATTTAAAAAGGGATGAGGTGAACTAATAACATGGCAAAAGAAAAGATTATAGGAATTGACCTGGGAACTTCAAATAGCCAGGCTGCTGTAGTAATTGGTGGAAAGCCAACAATAATTCCTTCGGCGGAAGGTGCGACAGTTGCAGGAAAGATGTTTCCTTCTATTGTAGCTTTTACAAAGGACGGTTCTCTTTTAATAGGCGAAGCTGCAAAAAGACAGGCAGTAGTTAATCCAGAGGGGACTGTTATGAAAGCTAAGAGAAAAATCGGCACTGATTTTAAATATCACCTTCATGGAAAGGATTATACTCCTCAACAAATTTCATCTTATATTTTACAAAAGATAAAAAGAGATGCTGAAAGTTTTCTTGGCGAGGAAGTTAAAAAAGTAGTAATAACTGTTCCTGCTTATTTTAATGATAATCAAAGAACTGCTACAAAGGATGCAGGCAAGATAGCTGGTTTAGATGTAGTAAGATTAGTAAATGAACCAACTGCAGCTTCAATGGCATATGGACTTGATAAAGAAGGAGAACATAAGATTTTAGTATTTGATTTGGGAGGAGGTACACTGGATGTCACTATAATGGAATTTGGAGACGGGACATTTAATGTTCTTTCAACTTCTGGAGATACTCAATTAGGGGGAACTGATATGGACGAATATATAGTTAAATGGATTATTGAAGAGTTCAAAAAACAAGATGGTTTTGATTTGAATGATGATGCGACTGCAATGCAAAGAGTAAGAGAGGGAGCAGAAAAAGCAAAAATTGAACTTTCAGGAGTTGTTGAGACAGAGATAAATATCCCTTACATTACTGCAACTAATAAAGGACCAAAACATTTACTTTTGAAAATAACTCGGGCAAAATTAGAGCAGTTAATTGAACCACTAATTAAGAGATGCATTCATCCGGTTGAACAAGCATTGAAAGATGCAAAACTAAAAAAAGAAGATATTCATAAGATAATTCTTGTTGGCGGACCTACAAGAATGCCTTTAATTCAAAAATTTATTGAAGAAAATGTTGGGAAGAAGGTTGAAAGATTAGTTGACCCAATGGAATGCGTTGCTATGGGTGCTGCAATTCAGGGTGCAATTTTATCTGGAGACATTAAAGATATTGTTTTGCTTGATGTTACTCCCTTGACTTTAGGTATAGAGACTTTAGGAGAGGTTATGACTCCTTTGATTGAAAGAAATACAACTATTCCAACAAAGAAAAGCCAGATTTTCTCTACCGCGAGTGATTTCCAAAATGCAGTAACTATCCATGTTTTACAGGGAGAAAGGTCTTTAGCTAAGGATAATATTAGTTTAGGTAATTTTAATTTAGTTGGTTTGCCTCCTGCGCCTAGGGGGGTTCCACAGATAGAAGTTAGCTTTGATATTGATTCTAATGGGATAATTAGCGTTAAAGCTAAAGATTTAGGGACTGGAAAAGAGCAAAAATTAACAATTACTGCTTCAACTAAGTTGTCTGAGAAGGATATTGCGAAAATGATGCAAGAGTCTAAGGAACATGAAGAAGAGGATAAGAAGAAGAGAGAAGAGATTGAGATTAGAAACACGGCAGATTCTTTAGTTTATAGTTTTGAGAAGTCTATGGCTGATTTGGGCGATAAGGTTTCTAAGGAAGATAAGGAAAAGTTGGAAAAAGCTATCAAGAAGGCTAAAGATGCTTTGAAGGGAGATAATATTGAAGAAGTTAAAAGTTCTTCTGAAGAATTACAAAAAGTAATGCAAGAGATAGGGACTAAGATTTATAGCGAGGCTGCAAAGAAGAATGAGGCTGGAGAGAATAAAGCAGAAGGCGAAGAGGGAAAAGAAGAAAGTTCTAAGGAAGAGGCAATTGATGCAGAGTATGAAGTGAAGGATGAAAAATAAGAGGAGTAAGTTTATAAAATTGTATTAAGATTAAGATTATTTTGCATTATATCCTTTTACTTACATTATAATTTCTTGTCCAAGTTTCTCCGAGGCTTTTACCCCAACTTCAACTAAAAATGGTATTATTTTCTTTTCAAAATCAGAGTATTCGTTTTCATTAATTTCTATCAATGTTAATTTAGACTTTTCATCAATTACGCTTCCCTTATTTTTAGTTAGAACGGTTATGTTTTCTTTTATCTTTTTATCAAGTCCTTTAATAAAAGATTTGGAACTAACTATTTTATTTATTATTTTTTCTTTGTCAAGACTTCTTTCTATGTCTATTATTTTTGATATTAAAAAAAGATCAAAGAAATCTCTTTCTTTTATTGCTGGTCTAGTCAATATTGCCCTTATTTTTTCTCCAGCAATCTCTCTTAAATCATAACAAGCAATATTTTTTCTTATTTGAATCTTAATTCCTTCTATAAATTCCAAATCTTTAATTAATTCTGAGTCAAATAGATGTTTAATGTCTTCAAATAAAACTGGATAGATTAATTCATCATTGAAATTGACTTCAATTTTAATTGATTCTTCTGTACCATAAAATGGTTTATAGTGCACTTTGAAAATATAAACATTTTTTCTATCCATAACTCTACAATATTTTTTATCTTTTTTATTTATGGAAAAATCTAGATTAAGTTTCTTGCTTATTTTATCAATTTCTTCTACTAATTCATTAGTGAAAGTTGTAATCGCCTTTTTTCTTTGTTTTGAAGAGAGTTTGTTAAATTTTTCATTTTCTAAATATGTAAAATCAAGATCCTCGCTTATTCTATGATAATTTAAATGAGTTCTTGTTAATAATGTTCCTCCTTTGAAGACTAATTTTGATAAAGGAGATTTTTTGTCTTCTTCTATATGTTTGCTAATTTCGTTTAATAGGAGTGTGAGATAAAAATCTTTCTCAATTGTCGGTTCGTTTATGTTTTTATGCTTTTCTTTTATTTGAGCTATAAATCTTTTTATAATATCTGCTGAAACCATTAAATTGCCTCCTGAATTTTCCTAGAATAATTCAAAGCATATTTTTTAAGCTTGTCTTTTCTTACTTTAAAGTCTAAATTCTTCTTTAAACTCATATCTGTTCTTTTGTAAAAATAAAGAAAGTCTAGATAAGTTTTTTCTAAGTCTGAAAAGTAGTATGTTACTTTGTTATTCGTTTCTATCTTAATCAGACCAAAATTTAATCTCTCTTCTTTTGTTTTAATAAACTTAAATTTAGAATTACCGAATTTTTTAATCCCGGAAAAATGATTGTTAACGATAATTATAACATTTAGAGACTGCCAAGTAATCTTATTTTCTTTTAATGCGCTTTCTAATCCGAGATACCATTTCAATTTCATCTTTTCTAAAATGAGAAAAACTAATTCTTCTTCTGAAAAATTACAATAATGATTATATCTTTCTTCTAAGGAATAAACATAATAATAATCTCTTAAAATGCGTTTTATGTAATTATCTTTTCTTAGATAAGTCCACATACTTATTATATTTAGTTTTATTTTGTAGATTTTACCATACTCTTTTATTGTTTTGATAATCTCCTCTTTAGAGAGAATCTTTTCCCTTTTAGACCTAAGTTTTTCAATAATTGCTCTTGATTTTTTGTTTTTTACAGTAACCATTTTAGTTATTATAAGAAATGAATTATTTAAATGTTTTGGTAGATAAAGTTCAAATTTTGGCAAAATAATGTTTTAAATACCCTATTAATTTCAATATTTTATGGCAGATAAAGATTATTATAAAACTCTTGGGGTTGCGAAAAATGCAAGTCAGGACGAGATAAAAAAGGCATTTAGACAACTTGCCAGGAAGTATCATCCCGATGTTAATCAGAATAACAAAGAATCTGAAGAGAAATTTAAAGAGATAAATGAAGCTTTTCAGGTTTTGGGAGATGAGAAGAAAAAAGAACAGTATGACCATGGGGGCAGTTCTGCATTTAATTATAGGGGCGGGGGTTTTAATAGAGGCGGGCCGAATTTTGAAGATTTATTTTCTGATTTGAATTACGACGATATTTTTAACTTATTTACGGGAGGTAGAGGCAGAAGAAGGGAAAATTATAGAGAAGGGGCTGATTTAAGAAAGGATATAGAAATAACTTTGGAAGAGGCATTTATAGGTGTTAAAAAAACATTTGAAGTAAATATTTTTAGGACTTGCGAAAATTGTGATGGAGTTGGCGCTGAGTCTAAAGATATGAGAGAATGCGATAAATGTGACGGGGCTGGACAAATAAAAATTACAAGAAGACAGGGATTTACTCGATTCTTAAATGTGGTAACTTGCGATAAATGTAATGGTATTGGAAAAATTGCATCAAAATATTGTTCTGTATGCAATGGAAAAGGAAAAATTCAAAAAAGCGAAAATATCGAGGTTAAAATACCTAGGGGAGTTAGCTCTGGGCAGTATTTGAAGCTTGAAGGCAAGGGAGAAGGGGGAAGAAATGCAGCAGATGGAGATTTGTATGTTGTGATACATATAAAGCCGCACTCTGAATTTAAAAGAGAAGATGAAAATTTATTCTTAGATAAAAAAATAGATTTATCAATGGCAATATTTGGCGGGACTTTAGAAATAGCTGGAATAGATAAAAAAATAAAATTAAAAATTCCTGCAGGGACTCAGAGTCATGCTTATTTTAAACTTAAAAAACAGGGTATGCCTTTTTTAGAATCTAAGAAGAGAGGAGATTTATTTGTAAAAGTGAATATTGTTGTACCGACGTTGGACAAGGGCAAGGAAAAATCATTTAAGGCGTTGTTTGAATAAGGTGAGGAGTTTAATTGAACTGGTTGGCAACTTTATTTCCTATCTGGTTTTTTCTCTCTGCGGAAAATGACTGCTTCTATGGGCAAACTTTGGGTGTATCCTTTCTCAAGTTGTATCATGATGCTTTCTCCTTCAAAGGGTTTAGAATTATAAGAATCTTTTTCTTTTGTCCAGTGGAATTCATGTTCTGGCCAATTTAGTTGGGCATGGTATTCAACATATTCTCTTATTGTTCTTGGGTTGGCGGTAAACTGATTTTTTTCTAATTCCATCTCTTCTTCTGATTGATGTCTTGTTGTGACTATATAAGATGAAAGCGTTTCTTTATGCGAATTTGTTGAAACCATTACAAAGTTTGCAAATCTTTCTATTTTCATGGGAACGAGAGAGAGTTTGGGTGTTTTTAAGGGTTATGAATTTGAGTATTTGCTTAGCCGTCTGAAGTAAAATTCGGAAACCATCCACTCCATTATTAAACTCATCAACGATAAAAATACTATCCAGATAATTATCTCTTTGATGGGTGCTATAAGGAAATTAGTGATTAGCCTGCAGCAACTTCACAAAGGTAAGCAGATACGAATTTGAGTATTTGCTTAAGATGATAAAATGAAAAGAATTATCTGTAATTTGATATGCTTCATTAATGATTGGTAGGGGTTATTAAGTTTTATTAGGTGGTTCGCGAGGGGCAATATATATTCATTATTTTTTAGTATCTGCTAGCAATTCTAAAGTAAAACTATAATATGCTCAACGAATTTATGAGAACAATAACTTATTTTATTACATATCAAGATAATTATTTGTATATAAAGTATAAACACTTTATTTATATTAGCAATTTTGGCAAAGTGAATTTGCCAAAATTGGATGTATTAATGGAGACAGAAGAGACGCGAAGTTGCCCCGCAGGGCATTAAATTTCTTTTAGGCTGGTGCTGTGGGGGCTTTAATGATTAGCCTGGAGCAACTTTGATAAAGTAAACAAAAGTAAGCAAGTACATTTTTTAGATAAGGTATTATTTTTTCAAATAGGATTTTAATAGATTAAGTATTTCTTCCTTTTTGTTTGGAACGAAGTTAATTGAACCAGCATTTTTATGGCCTCCGCCTTCAACAAATGCTTCGGGTATTTTTTTGTCAACTTCATTTATAAATTCGTGGACAGAGAAGCCTGCTGCGTCTGTTGCACGGAATGTTATTGCTGAATTCATTATTCCAGCTGTGACTACTTTGTCTAGCCCCTTTTCTTTTTGGATACTATCATGCAGAAGCCCGACGGCTTTTCCAGGTTTAGGATAAAAGCCAAAACCAGGATAAGTTTCTTCTACCATTAAAGTTTGTAATGTTTTATCTCCAATCTTTTCAATTTTAGCTGCAGATTTTGCAATTGCTAAACCCCGTTTTTCTAAGTCACGAATGTAGGGAGTCATTAAATCAACTAATTTTTTTTGTTGTTTTCTTGGTTCTCCAAATAAGACTTCTATATATTCACGCGCTTCCATAAATCTTAATTTAGCTGAAACAAAGTCAATTACTGTTGCAATATTAGAAGACAATTCAATAGAATACCCTTCTTTTTCTGCAAGTTTGAAATATTGTTCCATTGCTTGAGGGTTTTTTATTCTGTCAGCTAAACCTGCCATTGCAGGTATTTGTGAGATGTTAGTTGCATTAGAAATGAAACGAGCAAGTTCAGTGCATAGCATCCCAGCAGAGAATTCAGAGCCAGACTCACCAACTAAGAAAGGATTGATATGCGCCTTAACTTCTTTAGAGATTACGTCTTCTTTATCATATGGATGATGGTCTACAACTATAAAATCCATTCCATGAATTTTTCCTTGCTGTATTCCAAATAAATCTTGTTCTGTTGAACCATTATCTGCAATAATGACCAATGGCATTTTATTTGAAAATTTGGCTGCATTTCTTAATGAGGAGGAAGTATCACGAATAGAATCATCTATTTCATAAAAAGGTGCTTGGCATGGTGCACGCACAAAAAATTCCCAAGCGGCTTTTGCAGAATTATGCTGTTCTGCAACTAAAGGTAAAATCCCTTTTTCTAGAGAGTACCCTGAAGCGTAACCATCTGCATCGTTGTGGTGTCTAATAATGATTGGTCTGTTTTGTATGATTGCTAGTCTTATTTCTGTTGCAGCTTTTATGAAAGCAGGTTTTAATTTATCTAAAATTTTTGATTTGATTAAAAACTCTGTGTTGGTGGGTTTAGCTCTTTCTTTTTGCATCTCTGCAATCTCCTTGAGCAAGGATTCTGCCATTTCAGGATTCATTTTATTTATGGTAATTATTTCTGCTTCTAATGCGCCGTTGTACTCTTTAATTTTAGCTTTAGAAGTGATTACGCTGCCTTGGTCAATTTCCGGGAAAGCTCTTTTTCCTGGAGCAATGAATCCTTTTAATGTGAATGTTGTAGTTCCATCATCAACTTGAAATAGTGTTGGTCCCTCTGTTTGAGAAACACCGTCTACAACGCCTTGAAGCAATGCTATTTTTCCGACTAATTCTAAAGATAGTTCTTTTAAATTATATCTTTTTGGTGGGGTGTTATCAAATTCTCTTCGTGGACCACGAGAAAAATCCTTTTTGAAGGGAGGTCTTTTGCCCCTATTATTTCTGTCTTTCATTTTATCATATTTTATAGGGGGCGGGGTTTTTAAGGATTGTGTGCGGTCTAAGTTAAGTTTAATGAGAAGATTATTCATTACAATAGAAAAACTTTTTTTATAGTCATCTTTTAAGATATATTCCTTAGGAGATTATTTATTATGTTAAGATTGCTGAAAATAGTCAGCAATTATTGAGACATATTCCCTTTATTATAGCTCAACAATTGCTGTAATTATAAAAAATTAATTTTGATTCGCCATTATAGCTGTAGTAATGAATTGAAATTAATTGACTAAATAAATATCATTTGTTTATCTAATTTTAGTGTAATCGGCAGGATTTTTAGTGTTTCGAGCATTAAATTCGTTCGGTATATTTTTCAATAGTGGTAATTATTAAAAAGTTCTAGCTCCTAAATAATATATGAGATTTGATAGTGTTGAAGAACTTGAAGACAGAGTAAAAATAACT
>Ga0209541_10014443_pt1 | contig 11902 bp, 10 predicted proteins | sample RifCSPlowO2_01_FD_184027 | JGI IMG/M metagenome (GOLD analysis project Ga0209541, IMG submission 184027) | Groundwater microbial communities from Rifle, Colorado - Rifle CSP2_plank lowO2_0.1 (SPAdes) (version 2) | ecosystem: Environmental > Aquatic > Deep subsurface > Groundwater | place...
CGATCTTCTTTCCTTCCTTTGCTTTCAAGTGTTGCACCAGCGCCGCAAAATCTGCATCTCCTGACAGGAGACAGAGGGTGTCATAGGCATTCGTGAGACGCATGGCGTCCACCGATATTTCTACGTCAAAATTGCACTTCGGAATCCACACGAAGTCGCCTTTGTCGTCCGAGTGCACCAGACGCGTATTGGTTATCGAATCGCCCGCCGTGAGTATCGTGGCGGATCTGCTGGATGCGTTTCGTGAAGACGCGATGACTGCCGAACACGTGTTTCGCGGCGCGCGTAAAGGCCATCGAGCCGGCATTGGCCGGATCGTGCCCGTAATAAAATCGGACGTCGGTGGAGAAGCAGTCGAGGAAACGTTTCAAGTTCACGATATTAATCTCTACCGAGTGGCCCTCTTGGAGCGACGCGCCCGCCAGGTCGTAGGCCTCATCGTCGAACCAGTGATTGACGTTGGCGAAATCGACGAAGGTCAGAATGCGCGGGAATATCGCCTCAGTAATGCCGAGGGTGTCTCGAAGATTCTGCCGCTTCAGTTCTGATAAATCCATACTGCGTGCCGTTCATCTTCGCACACCGCCCTCCTTTTTGAAAATCAGTTCTCCTCCTTCGCGCTGGGTATGCGTTGCAGCGGCGGCATACCTCCGGAGCGCTTCCCGCAGAAGTTCCGAGCGCGTACGATGCTCTTTCTTCCGAATTGCTTCCAGCTCCGCCGCCATTTCTGGAGGGACAGAGATCGAGAAGGTAACAGTGACCCTGGCCATGAGGGATATTCTCTCGGATGAGGCGAGTCCGGAGAAGACGGGAGAACGTGCCAGCGGGGCAACAACGTAAACATGTAGGCCGTTTTGTCCGAGTCGTACTGCGTACGACTAAGTAATACTCGAGCTGCCGGGCAGGGATTCGGACCCCAATATTCTCCTTCAAAGGGAGATGTCCTACCATTAGACGACCCGGCAATACACCAAAACAGTAGCATTGAAAAGCTTATTCCGGAAAGAGTTCCAAGACGGCCAACTCTAGCGGGAGCGCGGGGATGGGCGCGTAGCGGATGCGGTCGGCGGCGGTGAGGAAGGCGAGCATTGCGGCGTGCGTAATTCCTTTTTCATGTGCGAATTTTTCAAGCGCCGCAAATTCGTCCGTGCCGAGCTCGTCCGCGAGCGAGGCGCGGAGGTCGGGCGCATAGCGAATAAGCAGTGTCGTCCGCAATGCTTCAAGCACGAGCTCTAAGAAGAGCTTCATATCCACGCCCGCCTTCCCCGCCCTCTCTATCGCTTCGAGCGCCTTCCCTTTCTCGCCCGCCGCGAGCGCAGCTATGAGCGTGTGCACCTGCTTGCGCTTGGGTGCCCCTGTCGCTTGTTCTACTTCTTCGCGCGTGAGTTTCTTGCCACTGGCGGTGGCAAACGCCTTCTGCAAGACCGAGAGCGCGTCGCGATACGAGCCGTCGCCCAAGATCGCGATAAGCTCGGCGGCGTCCGACGCAAGCGCGTATCTCTCCTTCTTCGCCACTGCCGTAACCATGCTGGCGAGCACCGCGCGCGTCGGCTTCTTGAATTCGAATACCTGACAGCGCGACTGCACCGTTTCCGGCACTTTCTCAAGCTCGGTTGTCGCGAGGATGAAGACTGCGTGCGCGGGCGGCTCTTCAAGCGTCTTCAGGAATGCGTTCCATGCGCTCTTCGAAAGCATGTGCGCCTCGTCGAGGATATACACCTTGTAGGACGACTCAAATGGAAGCGTGTACACGCCCTCGGTCAAAGCGCGAATATCTTCTACGCTGTTATTGCTCGCGGCGTCAATTTCGTAGAGGTCGTTCTCTTTACATCCTATCGCGCTCGCGAAGATGCGCGCGACCGAAGTCTTCCCGAGTCCGCGCGTACCGGCGAAGAGATACGCGTGCCCTATTTTTTTATTCTTCGCTGCTTCCTCAAGCGGTTTCGTCACTTGCTCTTGCCCCACTACCTCTACAAACGTTGCAGGGCGGTATATCCGATAGAGAGACTGATGCGCCATGAGTGGAGTATACAGGGAAGAGGTTGCCGGAGGTAGTTGATAGAAAGCGGCCGGCTGGTTGCCCAGTCGGCCGTTTGAATTTGGACTGCATCGGCGTCACCGAAATTCCGTCGTAACGGTAAAGTCCTTGACGAGGCCACTATCGGTTTCGACTGGCGTAGCCGTAACGGCTTCACGGACCTTTTCAAGATGGAAAGCCATCTTCGCCGCCAAGCCCTGATACGCGCCGTTGTTGAACCTCTTCAAGCGATTCATCAGCCTATCTAGTTCACTCAGATGACGGATGATTTCCTGCGTGTTCATCGTGATCTCCCTCTGTTGTGCCAGCCCCTACTATACGTACGCCTAGACCGTGTGTCAATGAATGCATTATCCCCTCGAGGTCGGAAGCGGATTCGGCTTGCATAAGCCGGGCGCGCAGGTCGGCGGCGCCGGCAAAGCCGGAGACGAATGCCTTAATGTGTTTTTTCAACAACGCAAAACTTTTCGGCGGAGAGATTTTTTCAAAGTTGTGTGCGAGCTCGACAAGCGCTGCGAGTTTTTCATCCAGCCCATGTTCGGGACTGACAAGGTTAAACCTTGAGGATTCGGATTTAAGGTTTAACCTTGTCAGTCCTTCGAACAACCAAGGGTTGCCGAACATGCCGCGGCCGATCATGATGCCGTCGCAGCCCGTCTCTGCGGCGAGTCGCTTCCCTTCTTCAAGGCTCTTGACGTCGCCGTTGCCGATAAGCAGTACCTCCGGCGCAACCTTGTCGCGGATCGCCACCGCCTTCTTCATCAGTTCCCATTTCGCAGAGACCGCTGACATCTCCTTTCGCGTGCGCAAATGCAGAGTTATTGCTCGAGGCTTAGCCTCGAGAAGCGTTGGCAACCACTCATCGAGCGACTCTTTGTTGTACCCCACGCGCGTCTTCACAGACACCGGCAAATCGCTTGCCTCTTGAGCGACTTTAATGAGTGCAACAGCCAGCTTCGGATCTTTCGTAAGCATCGCGCCCGCACCCTGCTTCTCGACGCTCCTGTCCGGACAGCCCATGTTGATGTCCACGCCGTCGAAGCCGAGTTCGGCGACAAGCTTCGCCGCGTACGCGATCATCTCGGGCTTGCTTGAGAAAATCTGCGCGATGATGGGGCGCTGTTCTTCGGTAAACTGCAAATCCCGCAAAAGCGGGTTGCTGGCGCTTTCATTTTCTCCTGCGGCGGTGAGCGCATGAAGACCATCCGCCGAGACGAACTCGGTCCACATCACGTTCGGCTTGCCGCATCGCGCGAGTAATCGTCTGAAAGCAGGGTCGGTGACATCTGCCATAGGGGCGGATGCAAAAAATGGTTTAGGTAATTTATCCCAAAACGTCTTCATTTCACCACCCTATCAGAATTCCCTGCCCTCTGCCCACTGCTTTCTGCTCACTTCTTCTTCACATACACCTTCCCGTAGAAGCGCAGGTCGACGTAGTCGAGAGAGCCGTCGGCGAGATCGAGGTTCGCGCTCGCGGAGACGAGCGCAGTGAAGGCGTCTTGCTCGCGACCGAGCACGTACGTGATGCGCGTCCCCTGTGTAAGAATATCGTCTACTTCATCGTCGCGGAGAATAATTTTTGTGACGGGCGCACCGAGCGTAGCGAGCTGCCGTGCGAAGTCGAACGCAGAGGGGAGCTGTGAGCTCCGCACGACAGTCGCGCGGAGCGGTTCTAACGTATCCCCCACAAGCGGCGCATACAAGGTGAAATTATTCACTGGTGTTGTCGATGCGACGTTAGCAGCTGCGAAGAGATAGCCATTTGCATCGAACAGGTAGCAGTACTCGTCTACTCCGGCCGTGGGTGTAAAACCGCACCAGCGCGCGATAGGCACGCGTTCGTGTATTTGTATCGAAAGTCCCGTCAATCCTTCTCGGAAGAGTGAGACGGCGACGATATTCGGATGCGCGGCGAGGATACCGGCGCGGATGCGCAACTCAGGGAAAAAGAAGAAGGAGTCGCGCGGGATGGTGCCGAGATAGCTCCCCTGCATCGCACTTGTCGCGATTTCAGCAAGCGACTGGTTGGCGCTTGCTCCGCCGAAGCTTCCGAGCGAAGGGGGGCCGAATATCTGCACGCGCGAGATGCGCACGGAGCTCTGTCTGAACCCCCAGACAAGGACACCGGACAATATCACGAGGAGAATACAGAACGCGACGAAGGCGCGGCGCCGCCGGATCCAGCGCCGCGCCGCGAGCCCCGCCCTCTGCCCCTCAAAGGGCGGGACCGATGGCGGCCTTCTCCACATACGGCACCAGGGCGTCGGGCATCTTAACGGTGCCGTCCGCCTGCTGGTAGTTCTCGACGATAGAAACAAGGATGCGCGGCGTCGGAATCGCGGTAGAGTTCAGAGAGTGCGGGAAGCGCAGGTTCCCCTCCTCATCGCGGTACCGGATATTGAGCCGGCGCGTCTGAAAGTCGTGGAAGTAGGACGCGGAGCTTATCTCGCGGTACTTCTGTTCTCCGGGCACCCAGAGCTCGATGTCATACTTCTTGACCTGCCCGAGCCCGAGGTCGCCGCCGCAGTTCACGACCGTGTGATACGGAATATTCAGAAGCTCGATGAACTCTTCGGTATTGCGATTGATCCATTCGTGCATGCGCACAGACTCGCCGTGCTCGGCCCGGCAGAGGATGACCTGCTCCCACTTGAAGAATTCGTGTACGCGGATAAGGCCGCGCACATCCTTGCCGTGCGCGCCCGCCTCGCGGCGGAAGCAGGGCGAGAAGGCGAGGAACTTCATCGGCAATTTCCCCATCTCGAGCGTCTCATCCATGTAGTAGCCCATCGTTGCGACCTCGCTCGTCCCCGCGAGGTACTCGCCGTCCTGCGTCTTGTAGAGATCCTCCTCGCCTTGCGGCAGGTAGCCGGTGCCCATGAAGGGCTCGCGACGCACCAAGCTCGGCACGCTCATAAGCGTCATCCCCTTCGCGCCGAAGTGCTTGAGCGCGAGCTGCCACACCGCGTTCGCCAAGAGGACGCCGTCGCCCTTGAGGAAGTAGCCGCGGAAGCCGGCGACCTTCGCGCCGCGTTCAAAATCTGCCATGCCCAAATGAGTCATCAGTTCAATATGATCTTTTGTGGGGAAAGAAAAGGTGGCTGGCTCGCCCCATTTTTTCACTTCGAGATTATCCGCATCGCTCTCGCCGTCGGGCACCGACATATCGGGGATGTTCGGCACCGTGAGCATCAACTTCTGCCATTCGACCATCACGCCCTTCAAACGCTCCTCGGCTTCGGTCATGCCCTGCTTCAAGTGTTGCATCTGCTCGATAACCTTCTCTCGCTCGCGGTCCTTCAGGATCTGTATCTCATTGCTCCGGCGATTCTGCTCCGCGCGCTTCGCGTCGAGCTCCTGGCGGATAAGTTTGCGTTCGTCGTCGACCGCGATAAGCCGGTCGAGATCGACCTCGATGTGCTTCTTCGCGGCGCCCGCCTTGATGAGCTCCGCATTCTCCCGAATAAAATGTATGTCAAGCATGTGCTGGATAGTATACTGCACCTATGGAAATTCGGGAATTGGAAAGAAGCGAATGGCCGGAACAGCTGCTCGAGATACCTCAGCCGCCGGAGCGGTTGTGGATGAGGGGGAACATGCCGGCAGAGGGGACGAAATTGCTCGCGGTCGTGGGCAGCCGCGCGATGACGCGCTATGGTCAGGAGGCGTGCGAGAAATTGATAACTGGTTTGGCTGGTTATCCGGTTTCCATAGTTTCTGGTTTGGCACTCGGGGTCGACACCTGCGCGCATAAGGCGGCCTTGGCCGCCGGCCTCCACACTATCGCCATCCCCGGCTCCGGGCTCGACGATTCTATCCTCTACCCGCGGAGCAACCGGCCATTTGCAAAAGAGCTTCTCCATAAAGGCGGCTGTATGCTCTCTGAATACGACCCGATGACTCCCTCGCATGTGCGCTACTTCCCCGAGCGCAATCGGCTCATGGTCGGCATGAGCAACGCGGTGCTTATCGTAGAGGCCGGTGAGAAATCAGGCACACTTATCACTGCGCGCCTCGCGAGCGAGTATAATCGCGACCTACTCTGCATTCCCCATCGCATCGGAGATCCGCACGCCTTCGGTCCGCACCTCTTCATTCGCCTCGGCGCGGCACTTGTCTCCGAGCCGCTCCACATATTAGAAGCTCTACACATTGCGCCGCGTAAAGCCGGAGACGGCCACACGGTTCCACCGAGTGACCTCGAAGACGTCGAGCTCGTTATCTGGAATATGCTCGCGGAGCCGCATACGCGCGACGAGATACTTCGTGCCGGCAGCGAAGATGTCGGCGGACTCCTCACTGCGCTCGTCGCTCTTGAACTGCGCGGCCTGGTGAAAGAAGAGTTCGGCGCGTGGCGCCGCGCATAGTTCGACTACGCTCACTATAAATAAAAATGAAAATTTATTCGTGGAACATGCTCTTCCGCAATCGCGAGCTCGATCGCGCGTTCGCCTTTATCGCGCAGAGCGACTTCGATATCTTCTGCCTCCAAGAAGTGCCCGAGGATTTTCTGGAACGGTTACAAACGCTTCCCTACAATCTGGTAGAAACGGTAGATGCGAATCATTTGTTCAGGATGCCGTCTACTCATCGTGCAGTCATCCTTTCTCGCTACGAGATCGTACGGAGCAAAAAAATTGCCTTCCCAGATTACTGGCAAGAACTCCCGTGGCGAGCAAAAACGCTTGTGTGGCTATTAAGTCCTCTCGGGTGGTCGAAGAGGACGAATCGATCTGCTTTGTTTGCTGATGTAGTCACACCAGAAGGTAGTGTGCGTGTGTTTAATCTGCACCTCGTTCTTGCCCAGCCTGCATGGCGGCTCATGGAGTTCGAGCGCGCGATGGCCGAACGCGATCCGACAGTTCCTTCAGTCGTGTGCGGGGATTTCAATATCATTGAATCACCACGAGTGTCTCTGCTAAATTGGCTTCTCGGCGGCACGTTCGGCGATACCATATTCTTCGGTCGCGAACGCCTGCATATCGAACAGCGTTTCGCCGAATACGAACTCGAGAACCCGCTTCGCGGAAAAAAGACGCACGCCTTCGCGGGCAGCCAGCTCGATCATATCCTCGTTTCGCAGTCATTTTCAATCAAAAGTGTTAACGTGCTTCCCGATCGTGTCGGTTCCGATCATCACCCGATACGAGTTGACATCGCATAGCAACACGCGTTATGAGTTAGAGCGTGAGCAAAAAATTACTCATCGTCGAATCGCCGACCAAAGCGCGCACTATCGGCCACTACCTGGGCAAGGATTACACCGTCCTTGCCTCGGTCGGGCACGTGCGCGACTTGCCTAAGTCCAACACTGATGCAGTCGATATCGAAGGCGGCTTTATCCCGCGCTATGTCGTGTCCGCCGATAAGCGCGAGGTGATCGAGAAGATACGGCACGCGGCGGCAATGGCTGACGAGATTTATCTCGCGACCGACCCCGACCGCGAGGGCGAAGCGATCGCGTGGCACATATCCCAGATCATCCAGAATGATTTGGGAAGCACGAAACACGAAACACGAAACACGAAACCGATAAAGAGAGTCGTGTATCATGAGATAACCAAAGAGGCGGTCGAGGAGGCGCTTGAACATCCGCGAGAGATAGACGAGCATCTGCGCCGCGCGCAAGAAGCGCGGCGCGTCCTCGACCGCATCGTCGGCTACGATCTCTCCGGCCTGATCTGGAAAAAGGTGCGCTATGGGCTCTCGGCGGGGCGGGTGCAGTCGCCCGCGCTCCGGATCCTCGCGGAGCGCGAGCGCGAGATAAAGGCGTTCATGCCGGTAACCTATTTCGTCCTCTCCGCCCTTTTCTCCGCCAGGGGCGGATCCGCCTCTGGCGGAAAATCGAAAGCGTCGGAGCTGCAGACGACCTGCATCGAACAACCCTCTACCAAAGAAGAAGCCGAGCGGATCGTGCAGGCCGGGAGAAGCGCTCACTGGAGCGTCGCCGATATTTCTGAAAAAGCCGAGGAGCGCAATCCGCGCCCGCCCTTCATCACCTCGACGCTCCAGCAGACCGCCTCGACGCGGCTCGGCTTCGCTCCCTCGCGCACGATGCGCGCCGCGCAGAAGCTCTATGAAGCCGGTCACATCACCTATATGCGCACCGACTCGGTAAATCTCGCGAAAGAAGCGGTGGCGAAGATGGCGGGCGTCGTCGAAAAACAATTCGGCAAGAAGTATCTCAAAGTGCGTGTCTATACAACGACGAGCAAGAATGCACAGGAGGCGCATGAAGCGATCCGTCCGACTGATCCCTCGCATGCGCGTGCGGGCGCCACGCCGGACGAAGTACAGCTCTACGAACTCATCCGCACCCGCGCGCTCGCCTCGCAGATGGCCGCCGCGCGCATCATGCGCACGTCCATCTCCGCTAAGGCCGACCCCATTAGAGACCGAGACGGCTCCAACGGGGCAAACATTCCGCTGTTTAGTGCAAATGGTTCACGAGTGATATTCCCCGGCTGGCTTGCGCTTGATACGACTGCGCGCGGCGAGGATGTGGAACTGCCGCACTTCTCCGTCGACGATGCGCTCACACTCCTTTCGCTCTCCTCTCTCGAGAAGCAGACCGAGCCGCCGAACCGTTATACCGAAGCGGGGCTCATCAAAGAGCTCGAGAAGCGTGGCATCGGACGTCCCTCGACCTATGCCTCCATCATGAAGACTATCCAGGACCGCGGCTATGTCGAGAAGCTCGGACGCGCGCTTAAGCCGACGGCGACGGGCATGGTCGTTTCCGGCTGGCTTGAAGAGCACTTCCCGACTTATGTGAGCGACACTTTCACCGCCCTGATGGAGGATGAACTCGACGAGATCGCGCGCGGCGAACGCGGCTACACTGAAACGCTCTCTGCATTCTACGGGCCGTTTGAGAAGGCCGTCCACGCGAAGGACAAGCTCCCGAAGGCGACCTCGCTCGGCGACGCGGCGGCAGAGTTCCCCTGCCCCTTGTGCGGGAGCGCGATGGAGTTCAAGCTCGGGCGCGGCGGCGTCTTTATGAGCTGCAAGAAGTATCCGGAGTGCCTCGGCGCGCGGACTGAAGACGGTCATGAGCTCAAGGGCGATGAACCGATCGGGTACCACCCCGAGACCGGCGCGCCTATTTATGTGAAGACTGGAAGATTCGGGCCGTATGTGGAAATGGATCTTCCAGCCTCCAGTCTCCAGCCTCCAGCACCCAAGCGTGGGAAAGGTCGCCCAAAGAAATCAGCGAAACGTGCCAGTATTCCCAAGGGTATTGACTTGTCCAGTGTTACGCTCGCGGACGCGCTTAAATATCTCTCGCTCCCGCGCGAGCTCGGGCTCCACCCCTCGACCGGCAAGGCGGTCTTCTCTTCGACCGGACGCTTCGGGCCGTATGTCGGCAGCGACGGCGAGTTCCGTTCTATTAATAAAAAGGGCGACCCCTACACCATCACGCTCGATGAAGCGCTCGACCTGCTCTCGGTGCCTAAGAAGCCGCCTAAGGGCGTCGAGGTCGTGAGAGAGCTCGGCAAGCACCCGCGTACTAGCAAAGCGCTCGTGCTGTATAAATCGAAACAGGGTCTTTTCCTGAAAAAAGGCCTCCGCCGCATCTACCTCCCCGATTCTGTCTCTCCCGATTCTCTCACCCCCGCCGAAGCAGCTGAATATTTAAAATAAATCGAAGGGTGTATAGTAGAGACTCATGACCACGCTCAAGGAGATCATCGGCGCGATGTCGGCGGCCTCTCCCGAGGACAGTGCCTATATCGAAAAGGCGTATGAATACTCGAAGAAGGCGCACGAAGGCCAGACCCGCTACTCAGGTGAGCCGTATTTCATCCACGCCGCGACGACCGCGAAAATACTCGCCGAGTACGGTATGGATGCGACGACCATCGCCACAGGACTTCTCCACGATGCGGTCGAGGACGGGCGCGTCTCGCGCGCAGAGATGGAAAAAGAATTCGGCAAGGAACTTCTTTTCATCGTCGACGGCGTGACGAAACTCGGTACGCACAAGTATCACGGCGCCGAGCGGCACGCGGAGAGTCTCCGCCGGCTCCTCGTCGCCACCGCGAGCGACATCCGTGTGCTCATCGTGAAGCTCGCCGACCGGAAGCACAATATGCAGACGCTCGAGTATGTGCCCGAGCATAAGCGCCGCCGCATCGCGCTCGAGACCCTGGAGATCTACGCCTCGATCGCCGACCGCCTCGGGATGGGGAAGATGCAGAACACGCTTGAGGACCTCGCGTTCCCCTACGTCGACCCCGATGCCGCGCGACACACCGCCGAACTGCGCAAATCGAAGCGGCGAGAGACCGAGAATGGGCTCGGGAAGGTACAGAAGGAGCTTCTCCACGCGCTTACGAAAAAGGGCATGACCGCACTGCGCACTGATATCCGCATGAAAGGGCTTTGGAGCCTGCATCAGAAGCTCGCGCGGAAGCACAACGACATCAGCCTTATCCACGACATCGCGGCGCTCCGGATCATCGTATCGAGCGTCGAGGACTGCTACACGACGCTCGGCACCGTGCACGCGCTCTACCGCCCGCTCCCGGGCGAATTTAAAGACTATATCGCCTTCCCGAAACCGAACGGCTACCAGTCGCTCCACACGACGATCGTCACGCCGGAAGCAGGCATCGTCGAGATCCAGATCCGTACTGAAGAGATGCATCGTCGCGCGATGTTCGGTATCGCGTCGCACATGTCCTATAAGCAATTAGGAAAAGGGGTTGAAAAATTGGATACGGAGGTTCAGAAAAGCCGGTTCTCGGCGCTCTCTTTCTCCTGGATACGCTCGCTTATCCCCTCGCTTATGAAGGTGTCGCGGAAGGAGGGCGAACCCAAGGGAGTTACGCAGGTCCCGCCCTGGCTCGCCGAGCTAGCTGAAGCGCATACGAATATCGCCGGTTCTGAAGAATTTGTTGCGGGGCTGAAAGAGGACTTTTTCTCGCATCGCGTGTTCGTCTTCACCCCTCAAGGCGATGTTATCGACCTGCCCGCGGCGTCAACGCCGATCGATTTCGCCTACGCGATACACAGCGACCTCGGGGACCATATCCAGGGGGTGAAAGTGAACGGAAAACTGGTCCCCTTCGAAACGACGCTCGGCAACGGCGAGGTCGTCGAGATCATCCGGCGCGACTCCGCGCACCCTTCGCCGAAATGGCTCGAAATCGCGCGCACGGCGCTCGCGCGCCGGCATATCCGCGCCGCGCTCGGTATGACTGAACCGGCGAAACGCGTGCGCTGGCGGCACCCGCACATGAAGAGACGGATGTTCAGACCGTGAAATTCTTCACCGAATAGAGTTCTTCGTCTTGAGGTTCTTCAGGCGCGGCAGGAGGGACCGGATCATCCGAAAGCTGGGTAGTGTTAGGGTATATCCGCATCGGCGGCTCGGCTGCTATTTCCTTCACTGCCTGCTCGACGGCAAGCATGGCAACCAGCTGTTGCAGGTCATTGGGCGAGAAGAAGTCGATGCGGAGACAGCCGCCCTCGGCATTGGTCTCGATAATAACGCGCGTGCCGAGTGTCTCGGTGAGCGATTTTTCAAGTTCCACCATCTCCGCAGACTTGCGGTTATACTTGTGCACGCGCTCTTGAGCGATGGAACGGGCGATTCGTTCGGCAGAACGGACATTCAACTTTCTTAAAATAATTTCTTTGAAAAGGGTTTCGCGCTCTTCTGGCCGGTCGTTGAGCGTCATAAGCGGCCGCGCGTGACCCTCGTTGATCTCCCTCGCCACGATGGCGCTCTGCATGTGCTCGGGCAAGGAGAGCAGGCGGAGCGAGTTCGAGACATATTCGCGGCTCTTGCCGATTTTCGCCGCGCATTCGGCATGCGAGATACCGAACTCGTCGATGAGCTTCTGGAGCGCTTTC
>Ga0209541_10014444_pt1 | contig 11902 bp, 18 predicted proteins | sample RifCSPlowO2_01_FD_184027 | JGI IMG/M metagenome (GOLD analysis project Ga0209541, IMG submission 184027) | Groundwater microbial communities from Rifle, Colorado - Rifle CSP2_plank lowO2_0.1 (SPAdes) (version 2) | ecosystem: Environmental > Aquatic > Deep subsurface > Groundwater | place...
TCTTCTAAATAATTCTAAAATCTTATTTCCTTCAAACCGCGATGGGAAACTTACAAAAAAAACAATTGGAAAGATAGTTGAAAATTCAGCAAAAAAAGCTGGAATCAAAAAACGCGTTTATCCCCATTTGTTAAGACATTCTTTTGCAACACATCTTTTAGAACAAGGGACAGATTTAAGAATAATCCAAAAATTACTCGGACATTCTTCAATAAAAACAACGCAAATTTATACTCAGATTTCTCAAGCATCAATTAAAAATATAAAAAGCCCTCTTGATAATTTATAAAATGGACATAGAAAAAATTAAATCTCAAAAAACAATTCAGGAACTTCTTGAATTTGGGATAATTAATATTGACAAATCTTCAGGGCCGACGAGCTTTAATGTTTCTGATTTTGTCAAAAAAAAATTAAATTTGAGAAAGACAAGTCATTTTGGAACTCTTGATCCAAAAGTAACAGGAGTTTTGCCTGTTGCATTAAATCGCGCCTGCAAACTTACCGGATTTTTTCTTGGAGAAAACAAAGAGTATATCGGGATTATGAGGTTGCATGAAGATGTTGAATTGGAAAAAATTAAAAAAATTATTAAAGAAAAATTTACAGGAAAAATTAAACAAACTCCGCCTGTAAAATCAAGAGTTAAAAGAGTTGAAAGAGAAAGGGAAATTATTTCTTTTGAAATTTTTGAAAAAGAAGGAATGCAAGGACAAGAGTCCTTACGTGCTTCGTCTAAACATAGCCAAAGCAATGATATTTTATTTAAAACAGAAGTTCAGGGAGGAACTTATATCAGGAAATTAATAGACGATTTGGGAAAGGAATTAAATATTGGCGCGCACATGCTTGAATTAAGAAGAATTCGCGCCGGAATTTTTAAAGAAGATTCAATTGTTAATTTATATGATTTTGAGAAGGCAGTTGATGAATATGAAAATGGAAATGAAAAAAATTTGAGAAAAATTATAATTCCCGCAGAAATTATTTCAGAAGTTTATCCTGTTTTGAAGATAAAGCCAGATAATCTAAAAAAGATATTAACAGGAAAACCAATCATGTTTGAAGATTTAAAGAAAACACAAAAAGAAGATATTGGAAAAATAATTTCTATTTTTTGCGAGAATAAGTTTATAGGAATGTATAAAGTAATAAATTCTGGGGAGATGTTTGCAAAAGCTGAGTTTGTGATGCAGAAGATAAAAGGATAATTAATAAAAAATCCTGCTCGGATTTATTTATTTTCCACTTAGACAGCTCAGATAATTTTGATTAAAGAGTTCCATACATAGATTATTTTCCTAAAATTTTTCCGTGACGCAAGTCTGGAAAAATTCAAACCAATATTTGCGAAGCAAGAAATTTTTCAAAGAAAGAAAAGTTTTTCAAGAAAAGTTTTCAGAGATATTTCAGTAATGGTTAGCTTATGCAAAATGGAGCAATAGTTATAATCTTAAGAAAAAATTAATTAAAGGCATTTATCTTATTTAACTTATGAAACACCTAATTTATTTTTCAAATTCAGCAGTAACCTCTGGAAATGCTTTAGCTCAAAGAGATTTGATGGGCGCTGGAAGAATGGATATTGCAATTCACAGCTTTATTCAGGGAGTTTTTCTTTCGCATGATTTTAGAAAAGATGTGAAATTTCATTTTATTTTTTATGGAATGCCGGATCCTCCAAAGCACATTGAAATTCAGATTACAAATGAATTAGAAATTTCAAAAAAAGATATTGGAAATTTAATTAAAAAAATTCTTTACAAATATAAAAAAGGAGAAAAAACCCATCCTCTTCCCGGCTGTTTTATTGAAAAAAAGAGTTTTTTAAAAGTTGTGGAAGAACTTGCAAATTCTGGATGTGAGATTTTTATTTTAGATAAAAAAGGCGCGGATATTCGCAAAGTAGAAATCCCAAAAGATTGTGTTTTTATCTTCGGTGATCATGAAGGTTTGCCGAAAAAAGAATTAAAGAGATTAAAACAAACAGCAACGTCTGTTTCAATAGGAACAAAAACTTATTTTGCAAGCCAGACAATTGCAGTTGTAAATAATGAGTTGGATTACAGAGGGATTTGAGAGTTATGTTACATTTGTCATAAATTATGTGATTTATAACATCTTAATAAGTGATAAGTAACATAAAAAATGTGATTTGTAACAGAAAAGTATTTAAATGATATTCTTTTTTTAATTTTATGACTACAATAGATGAACATAAAAAAATTGTTAAAGAATTTGTAGACGATATTAATGAAAAAATAAAGGCCGGGCTTTTAGTGGAAAGGCAGAAAATAATCGGATTTTCTGCTTCTGAAGCCGCAACAAATCTTTTTGCAATTTTCCTTCATTCTAAATCACTTATTGAACCCAGTTTTAATTTAAACCACAGATTTTTCGCTTCAAAAAGAATCGCAGAAAAAAAATTTGATTTTGATATTCCCCATAAAGAAAAATTATTGGATTTATTAGTTAAACAAGAGGACTATAGAAATAAACTCTGTTATGGAAGAGATAAAAGCGCTTCAATTGTTAATTCTGCTGTTAAGACTTTTTTTGAAATTAAAAATTTAATTGAATCTGAATTTGGAGGTCAAAATGAGTAATATAATTGCATATGTTTATGATTTTTTATCTATGGTTTTTGAAGAAAAAGAATTAATAGAAAAGATAAATGAAATTTCTTTATTTGGAAGCATTGCTAAAGGAACTTATGATAAAAAAAGCGATATTGATTTGTTTTTTAATGTGAAAGATAAAGAACAAACTAAAAAAATTGAAGAAGAATTAAGAAATATTTTAAAAAGTTTTGAAATAAAAGCAGATAGAACCTGGAAATTGAAAAAAATTTATTTTCCTATTAATTTTATTGTTGGTTCTTTAGAAGATAAAACTTGGGAAAACTTAAAAGATGAGATAATAAGTTCAGGAATTATTTTATATGGAAAATATAAAGAAATGCCTTCCAAAACCGAGCATTATTTTTTGGTTTATTATTCTTTAAATAATTTAGAAAGAAAGAACAAAATGAAATTTATAAGGGATGTTTTTGGTTATACTCTTAAAAAAGGCAAGATTAAATATGTTCAAGAAGGTTTGCTTAAAAAAATTAAAGCATTAAAATTAGCTTCTAATGCAATATTAATTCCTTCTATTGAAATCTTGAAGATAAAAAATCTTTTTAAAAAACATAAAGTTAGTTATAAAATTTTAGAAACTTGGATAAGGTCGTGATTTATAAGTTAGATTAAAATTATGAATGATGAGTTGGATAGGAGAAATCTGTGAGACAATAATGCTTATTAATCTAATTTATTTAATCGAAAAAATTAACGATTGACTCCCCCTTTCATATGTTCTGGGTTCATAATCACTTTCGTGTTTTTTAATCATTTTATTTATGGGTTCAATAACTGAATCAGCAAGTTCATCTTTACTTAATTTTTTAGTGTTGTCATTGTAACATTCCTTGATTTTTTCAGGATTATTTGCGCAAGTTTTAAGAAATCTTATTTGCGGGTCTTCTAATTTTATCAGTTCTTTCTGATTAAGGTATTCTTCAAAACAATTTGCGATTGTTCTTTTTCTAAGCATTTTTTCATTTGTATTTGTAATTTTATAGAGGTTTTTTTGATAAAGATCATAAGCATTATCACGGCCAATTAAGTTTACTATGCTTTTTATAAGGACTCCCATTTCAAGAGAATCAAATTGTTCCATATTCTTTAGTGCTTTATCAATGATTTCTTCAAGATTTTTACTTTCCATAAAATATCTTTTCAAATAAAGTTTTTAAACCTTTGTTGTATATAAAATATACTAAACTATATAAATAGATGTTTATTACACAGATCATGGTAAACGAAAATTTGTTATTGCAAGCGGGTTTGTCCCAAAGAGAGATTTCTTGTTATTTGACTTTAATAAAGCTAAAAGAAGCTAAGGCAGGAGAACTATCTAAATTAACAAACGAGCAAAGGACAAATACTTATGACACACTAAATTCTCTAATCAAAAAAGGATTAATAACTTATGTAATTAAAGATAACAAAAAGATTTTTTCTCCAAATTCTCCAGACAAACTTTTGGATTTATTGGAACAAAAAAAGAAAAATATTGAAGATTTGGAGAAAAATTTTAAATCGCTTATTGTAAATTTGAAAGAAATTTCTTTACCTTTAGAGAAAAAACCAATAATAGAAGTTTATGAAGAAAAAGAAGGAATGAAGACTGTTTTTTTACAATCTTTAAGAGAAACATTAAAAACTAAAAAAGAAATTATCGCTTTGGGCGCCCATCAACAAGAATGCAAAAATTTGGACCCCTTATTCTATGAAAGATTTTATAAAGAGCGTGAAAAATATAAAATTAAATCAAGATATATTATCACGGAAGACATAAAGCCTCTTTCTCACAAATTGATTAAATTTAAAATTCTTCCTAAGAATTATAAAAGTCCTACTGCAACTTATATTTATGGATATAAAGTCTCTTTTTGGTTTTTTTTATCAAGATTAACAATTATTGTAATTGAAAGCAAAGAACTTGCGAATTCTTATAGGGGTTATTTTGATTATCTTTGGAAAATCGCTAAAAAATAATTCTAAATGGGAATAATTTAATTTCCATAATATAATTCAAACAACATAAATCAATATAAATAAAAAATTTTTTTAAGTTTTATGTTAGAAGAAGATGTTATAAAAGATAAATGCGGGGTTTTTGGAATTTGGGGTGTTGAAAATGCTTCTCAATATGTTTATTTGGCCTTGCATAATCTACAGCATCGGGGACAGGAACATTGCGGGATTGTAACAAAATCACCAAGAACATTTTACAGATATTATGGGGAAGGAATTGTTCAGGATGCATTTTCAAAAGAAATTCTTGAAAAATTAAGAGGAAACGCAGCGCTTGGGCATGTGAGATATAGGACAAAAGGCTCTTCTAATATAAAAAATGCCCAGCCAATATATGCAGATACAAAAAATGGAAAAGTAGCAATTGCCCATAACGGAGAGTTTGCAAATTGGAAGAGAGCAAGAGAAAAAGTAAAAGAACTTGGACATATTTTTCAGACAAACAGCGATACTGAAATTGTTCTCGCTAATTTTGCATTTGCTCCTAAAGAAAGTATAGAAGAAATAATTCGTTATAGTTTTAGAAAAATTAAACCCTCATATTCAATAGGAATTCTTACAGAAAATGAATTAATTGGAATTAGAGATCCGCGAGGAGTTCGCCCACTTGTAATTGGAAAACTTGGAAATGCTTATGCAATAGCGTCGGAAACCTGCGCATTTGATATAATTGGAGCAAAATATATTGATGAAGTTAAAAGAGGAGAAATGGTTACAATTAATGACGCTGGATTAAAAAGAATTCAATTATCTCCTCCGGAAAAAGAGCGTCTTGCCTGCATCTTTGAGCATGTTTATATTGCAATGCCAAATAGTTTTTCTTTTGGAAGCAAATATACAAACAGCGTTATAAGAAAAGAATTTGGAAAACAATTAGCAAGAGAACATCCTGCTGACGCTGATGTCGTTGTTCCTGTTTCAGATTCTGGAAATTCTGCTGCTTTAGGATACAGCGAAGAATCAAAAATTCCTTTTGATTTTGGATTAACCAGAAGCCATTATATTGGAAGGACTTTTATTGAGCCAACTCAGCAACTAAGAGATGCAAAAGTAAAAAAAAAGCATAGTGTAGATAAATCAGTAGTAGAAGAAAAACGCATTGTTCTTGTTGATGATTCTATTGTCAGAGGGACTACCTCAAAAAAATTAATTCAAATAATTAGAGATGCAGGCGCAAAAGAAATTCATGTTAGAATTAGTTCTCCTCCATATAAATACGGATGTTATCTTGGAGTTGATACTCATGACAAAAAAAAATTAATAGCATATACACAAGAAGATAATGAAAAAATAAAAAAATTTATTAATGCAGATTCTCTTGGATATTTAAGTCTTGAAGGCATGTTGAAAAATGAATTTCTTTCAAAAGAAGGATTTTGCACGCATTGCTTTGATGGAATAAAAAAAATCTCAAGAAGATAAAATTATAAAAGCTAATTTGATTAATATAATAAAATGAAAAAATCAATAAGAGCATATATCACTGGGAATATTCAGGGAATTTATTTTAGAAGTTTTATTAAAGAGAATGCTGAAAAATATAATGTCAAGGGTTTTGTCAGAAATTTGGAAGACGGCAGAGTGGAAGTTTTTTTAGAGGGAAATTCCGAGGATGTCAACAAAATGATTGAGATTTGCAAAGCCGGCCCTAAACATGCCCAGGTAAGAGATGTTCAGACAAAACAGGAAAAATTTCAGGATTTTAAAAATTTTAAGGTGTTGCATATTTAGTTTGAGGAATTAATCCATTCTTAGAATTATTTATTCTTCTTCAGTTTTTTCTTTATTTTCTGAATCATTTTTCTTAATTAATTTTCCGTCTTTAATTTCAAATCCATGTTCTTTAAGTTCTCTTTGAAGTTTTGCAGTTTGAATTTGCAGAACTCTTGCCATTTCGTCGTATGCATGAAGTCTTCTTGCCAATTCATTTAAAATGTCATTCCACCCGTTATTTGACAACGCAAGGAGTTCCGGTTCAATTATTTCTATATTTGCGGGCATATATTTAAACATTAAAATCGCAATCTGGAAAATTTCTTCAGCTTCAATTTCAATTTCAGCAAAAGTAGTGTAAAAATCTTTATTATTTTTTAATTCAACAGGCTCGTTAATTTTTCTTTCAATTAGTTTAACGCCTTTTTCTTGGCTGATTGATTCAATTATCTTTTCAAGAGTCTGGATTAAATGTTCTTTTGGTCTGCCAATTATTTCCAATACGAAGACAGCTTTTATCTTTTTAGTTTTCAAATCATCTTTCTTGGAATTCATTTTTGTATTCTTTTTTGAAAAATTTATTTTTTAATAAAAACAATAGCGCAAGCAAAAAAGCAAACGCAATTAAAATATATTTTGCGTAATCATTTTTATTTAATTTTTCTGTATTTTCTTTGCTTTTTATATCTTTTGCATTGGCTGTTGCGCTTCCAGTAATGCTTACTGCCTCATCTTTTGAATTGTTATCTTCTATTGTGTTTTGGACGATGGATTCTTCTTCTGTCAAATTTTCAGTTGTTTCAGTAATTATTTCAGTTGAACGAGATATTAAATAACCCGAAAATATTTTTGTTTTTTCTGATGAATCTTTTATTTTAATTGTAATTTCAGCGCTTTCAAATTCTTTTGTAATTTTCATTAGAAATTCTTTTTCTTGGTTTGGACTGAGCATGTTATTTACATAATATGAAGTTGATTTCCACACGTTTTCATTTAAAATTTCTGAAATTCTGTTTTCATTGGATAAAATATCAATTTTCACGTCATAAATATCTTCATCAAAATTAATTAATTTTATTTTAAAACTAAATTCCTGAGCTAAAGCTGTTTGATTTGGATAATTAACTTCTATAGATGGAGAAAAAGTTGCATTTGTTGTTGTCGTATTTATATTTTCCTGTGTTTCATTAATTGAATTATTTATTTCGTTGCTGACACATGCAAGTCCTTGTAATTTTATATTATTTAATGTTACCTCTCCAATTCCATTTACATTTATTAAATCTTCAACAGAGCTAAATGGACGCGTATCAATTATTGCCTGCGCTTTAATCTGGCCAATTCCCGATAAGAGATCCAATTCTTCCAGTGAAGCAGTATTAATATTTATCTGAGTTTCATTGCATATCGCAGAAATATTTGGCAATAAAAAAATTAATAAAATTCCCAAGATAATAAAATAATTTTTAAATTGAAGTTTTGGTTTTTCAAATTCCCGCTCCAAGTTCGAGCTAAAGCTCGAAGACCCGCCCTTTATTTTTTGAAGTTTTCCAAAACTTAGTAAAAACCCAAAACTCCAGATATTTTTATTCGCCATATTTCTCCTTAAAATCAATATATTCAATTTCTCCTCTTTTTTTTCCTTTTTTTGCTATTAATATTCTTGGAAAGATATTATTTTCCAATAACCAATGACACATCCCTTTTTCAATTTGGTTAAGATACCCATTTTTTTTTGCTTCAACTGCGATTACTTCATAATTTTCTTTTGTCGAACTTTGTGAGGCATCTATGAAAAAATTTCCCGTTTTTTCTTTTGCTTTTTTGAAACAAATAAAATCAGGAAATCCTGTTCCAATAATCATTGTTTTTAAAAAAGGATTATATTTTCTTTTTGCAGGAACTAATTTTCCGAGCTTGTTGTCCCGTTCATAATCAATAGTATTCATCCATTTGCTTAATGTCCAGCCCATATTTTCCAGTTCATTGCGGACTTTTGTTTCAAAAACCATTCCTGATGCCCGATTTTTTTTGCCCTGCTTAGAATAATCTATTTTCATTAATTTGACAGGAAAGAGGAATATAAAAATATAATGATTTTTGAAGAGTTAGTTAAGTTTATTAATTCTTTCTATGTTTAGTTATTATGAAAGATAAAAAAGGAATTATTACAGAATATCTTCCCTGGCTTTTAATCAGCCTTGCGGTTTTGGCGATAGTTATGCTCACAATTTTTTTTCTAAAGCAAGAAGGAACTTTGCTTATTGATAAAATTAAAGATATTTTCAGATTTAAATAAAAAATGATAAATAAAATACCATGGCAGAATTAGAAACAGGAACCTTAATTAAAATGATTTTGGGAATTATCGTAGTTGTCGCTGTTGTTTTTGGATTGTATCTTATTTTTAAGAATCAGGTAATTGATTTTTTTAAAAATATTTTTTCAAGTGTGGGGTAAAATGATATACAATAAAAGAGGGATGCTTTTGGCGGAAGAAACTTTGAAGACATTAATAGCTGTGATTGTTATAGTTTTTTTAGTTTATTTTTTGGCAAATTTATATCTTGGAAAACTAAAGGATGATACAATGAAAAAATCTGAACAACTGCTGATTAGCTCAGACCAAAGCATAAAAAATGTTATTGAAAGTTTGGAAGAAGGAGAATCTAAAAATTTAATTTTGCAGAGAGTCAGCGCTTTTGGGGATAACTGGCATTTATTTAGTTTTACAGGAAGCGAGGAAAAGCCAAATGCATGCGCAGGAAAAAATTGTTTGTGCATTTGCGACGATGTATCTTCAGAAGATTTTTTTAGCCAGGCAAATGAATGCAATAAAGACGGGGTCTGCGCGGTTGTTTCAAATCTTAAAAACGAAAAAATAAATTTAGAATTAGAAGAAATTTTAACTGAAATTTCAATTTCAAAACAAAACAACGAGGTTTCAATAAGATAATAAAATGGATTTTGAAATTTTAATAAAATATTTAATCTGGATAGTTGTTTTTGCTATAGCTGCCGCAGGAATTTATTTACTATTTGGAAGGCTTGGAGTTTTATAAAATGAAAAATAAAAAAGGCGAATTATCAACACAGCAGATAGTTTTAATGATTATCTTAATCGCGAGTTTTTTAGTTATTTTCTTTTTTTTGTTAAGACTCAGCATTGGAGAAAAATCTGAAGAGCAGCTCTGCCGTAATTCTGTTCTTCAAAAAGCTTCTGTATTTTCCGACGCTCCATTGCAATGTTATAGAAATTACATCTGCATTACAAAAGATGGAAGCTGCGAGGAATTAGTCAAGCCTGAAAAAATTAAAGTAAGCTCTTTAGACGAAGTTTATAATGCTCTTGCAAATGAAATGGCTGATTGCTGGTGGATGTTTGGCGAAGGGAAAGTTGAGTATGTAGGAAAAGATTTTATTAAGAGCAATTATTGCTCTATCTGCTCTCAAATTTATTTTGACAATAGTTTAGAGAGTCTTGAAGGCGTTGAAAATAAAAAAATCAGCAAGGACGAACTTTATGGTTATTTAACTAAAAATAAATATTCCAAAGAACAAACTTACTCTCAGTATTTGTTAGGAACTACTGATCTTTCGCAGATTAGCTCACAAGGAAGTTTTGGAAATATAGAAATTGGAAAACAATATTTTAATGTCATGGGAATTATAAGTGAAGTAAAAGATCCTTGGACCACAAGTTTGGCGGCGGGGGGCGGCGGCGGCGCGCTGACAGGCACTTTTGGTTCTATTATTGGGTTTCTTAAAGTTATTCTCCCTGTTACTACAGGTATTGCTGCTCTAACTCCTCCGGGATGGGTTTATGGAGCAGTTATTATTGGCAGCGCTTTAGTAACCGGGGCAGGACTTACAATCTCCGATTTAATTGAACCGGAAATTGGAGCAATAGTCGTTGAGGGAAGAGGAATAGAAAATAAATTCATGAGCCCGACGCTGCAGGAAGCTGAAAGTGATAAATTCAAAGCGCTTAATTGCGAAGAGATTTTAACTTATACTTAAAATGGAAAATAAAAAAGGCGACATCTTAATTGAGAATGTTCTTTTCATCGTGTTGAATGTTATTTTTATCAGTATTCTTATTTTATTTTTGTTTAAACAAAGTTCAGGAGCTGCGCTTTTAGAGCAGACTTATTCAAAGCAAATAGCGTTGATGATCGATTCTGCAAAACCTGCAATGGAAATTAAATTAAACATGGAAAAAGCCCAGAAAATTGCAGAAAAAAATAAGATTGATTTTAAAGAGGCGGTTAGCATAACCGGCAATGTTGTGAATGTTAAGCTGAGCCAAAAAACGGGTTATGAATATTCTTTTTTTAATAATGTTGAAACAAAAGCATTTCCAGAAACAAATTCTAAAAATGAATATACCGGGATTTATATTTTTACAATAAATCAAAAAAATGAAAAAATAAAATGATAGTTAAAAATAGAAAAGTGAAACATACCCTAAGGAATACCCCAAGGAGGGGCATAAAGGGTATAAATACCCTAAGGAAGGGCATAAAGGAAATTTCTCATTGCGCTTTTTTTCCAAAAAATCGCAAAGCCGCAGAAAAAATAATTTCTATTTATTGGTTTGCAATTTTAATTATTATTGCCGGAGCCGTCGTTGCAATGGTCAGTTTGTTTTATGGAGCGCCCTATGATGTCCGCAGCACAGAAGCAAATATTATGATTAATCAAGTTTCAAATTGTTTGTCTGAAAATGGCAAACTCAATCAAAAATTATTTAGTGAAGATAAAACTTTTAATGAAAATTACAATTTAAAAGAGGAATGCAATTTAATTTTTGAAACAGAATTTAAAAATGTTGGAGGAGAATATTTTTTAGAAGCTGATTTTTATGATTTAAATAATTCCTCTGGAAAAGTTTTTGAATTGTCTGAAGGAAATTTTAATTTAAAGGCAGATTGCAAAATAGCTGAAGGAGAAAAAGAATATAAGCGATTATCCAAATGCGTTGACAGGGAGTTTTATTCTTTAGGTTCTTCTGATAATGTTTTCAAAATAAAAATAACTTCTGCTGTGAAAAAAACTGAAAAAAATGTTAAATAAATTTATGAAAAGCAAACAAGGTCAGACAAGCGAGGCAATGACCTGGATAGCTGCGACTTTGATAATAATTGTTTTGCTTGGGATTTCACTTTATGCTGCAAGTCTTTTGTCTAAATTAAAGATAATAGATTACGAAACAGAGGAGAGAACTCAGGATATTGTTATGGAAGAGTCTTTGTTTTCTTATTTTTCAGTTCAGGATTCAACTGTTCAGAATAAACTTTTTGAAAATCTGGATAAAATGAGCCAGGAAGAAAAATTTTATTCTGATTTTAATTCAAAATTCCAGCAAATTAAATTTAATTTGGAAAAAAATGAAAAATAAAAGAAAATGGGAAATTTTCATTTGTTCGTTTAGGACGCCGAACAAAAAAGGAGATGTTCCCACAGCAATTTTGGTTTTAGGAACTTTTGCAGTTTGCGCTCTGGCTCTGATTAGTTTTTATGCTTCAAGTTTTTTTGTTGAAAACACT
>Ga0209541_10014446_pt1 | contig 11900 bp, 15 predicted proteins | sample RifCSPlowO2_01_FD_184027 | JGI IMG/M metagenome (GOLD analysis project Ga0209541, IMG submission 184027) | Groundwater microbial communities from Rifle, Colorado - Rifle CSP2_plank lowO2_0.1 (SPAdes) (version 2) | ecosystem: Environmental > Aquatic > Deep subsurface > Groundwater | place...
CTATAGCGGCGGTTTTTTATTTGACATAATTTCCTTTTTTCGCTAGGGTATTGGCAGAATTTGAAAATGAGGAGTGTATGGATAGACTAGAGAAAAAAGCGTTCTTATGGTTCTTTGGTTTTTTCGGATTAGCCATCGGTATCGGAGAAGCACCAAAATACCTACCCGATAACTTGCTTGGGTTCGCTTTTGTGTCCCTGATGGTATTTGTGTTTTTGTTTTGGGGCTCTTTTTGGCTAGTATGGTCCTTGTACGACTTCAAAAAATCTCTGAGAATATTCTACAAAGCCATTTTTTTAGAAATGAATTGATAGTTAATTTTAAGCCGGACTTGTTTCGGCTTTTTCATTTTTCACGCCCCCCGCTTGTACTATTGACATAATAGCGTCAAACACGCTACGTTGTTTATAGAATTTAGGGAAGGGGTGTTATGGCAAATTCTGAAAAATGCAGTAAATGCGGAGGAATAGGAAAGTGGTTGTGCCGTAATTGCGATGGGAGCAAAGTTAACCCCAAATATTATGAGCAAAATGGCGGGGCACTATATATATGTCCTGAATGTCCTGACGACAGTATGGTCAAGTGCAGATTTTGTGGAGGATCTGGTTTTGCAAAAGACGAAGCTTTGTTCTGTAATTTTTGTGACGGACGAGGCGAGGTTCGATGTAAGGAATGCGGCGGAATAGGAAGAATCCGGATAGGAACAATATTATTGATTTTTAGTCGTTACGAATCTTGTGCCACATGCTCGTCTTGCGGAATGGTAGCCTGCAAAGACTGTTTGGGCAAAGGGAGAAAATAGACATATTAAGCACTGGCGAGTTCCAGTGCTTTTAGTTTTTGCTAGCACTATATACATTTTCACGATCGTGCGATTTTGTATAGTCTAGTTTGTTGTTGGGGCGATGTGTTGACACCATTTCTTTTTTTCGCTAGGGTATTGGCAGAATTTGAAAAGAAAAAGGAGGCAGAAAATGCTTATTGAAAAACCGCACGTGGGTAAATTGGCGCGCCCGGTTTATTTTATTGCCGGGGGCATGACCGATTTTAGAAAACAGCACGAAATGAAAGCGGAGGAGCTGATTTTGCAGGCGGCGCGCATGGCGGTGCTGGAAAATCATTTAAAAATTGACGGCATCGCGGAGTTTAAAAAAAAGGCATCGCCCTCGTTCGCTGTACACGGGCAGTTCGCAGACTCTTTTAGCGACCAACTTTTATTCGCCGCGAAAATGCATGATTATCTCGGTTTGGAACCCGTCGGCAATATCGAAGTAAAAACTGGCGGCGCGACCGGCGGATCTGCGGTTATGGCGGCTGTGATGGCGGTAGCTTCGGGGCTTCATGACGTTGTGTTGGTGGCTGGGTGCGAAATGATGGACGAAGTTTCCACAAGGCAGGGAAATAATTATATCGCGCACGCGGCTTGCAAGGATTTTGAATGGCGCCATTCGCGCTCTTACACCAATTACTACAATCTTATGGCGACCGATTATGTGAAATTGCAGGAAGACCGCGGTTTTAGCAAAGAACTTTTGCGAACCGCGCTTTCCAGAGTTTCCGTGAAAAATCACCATTACGCAAAATTCAATCCTTTCGCGCAAGCGCCGGCTGATTATACGGAAAGAGAAGTCGCGAATTCCATGCCGGTTACGGAACCATTGCGGATTTTGGATTGCTGTTTGATGAGCGTCGGAGCCGCTGTGTGCGTTATCGCTTCGGAAGAAGCTGCGTACAAATTAACCGACACCCCGATTTTAATTGACGGAGTCGGCGCGGGATCCGACACTTTGCGCACGGGCGATCGCTTGCCTCGGCCGGTATTGCTTCTACCTCACGAAAATGAGGAGATGTACAAAGACTTTACTAATTGGCCCGGTTTTACAAGTTTTTTGGCGACTCGCTACGCCGCTTATGTCGCGTATCTCATGGCAGGCATAAAAAATCCTTTGGAGGATTTTGATTTAGCTGAAACGCATGACGCTTTCACTATTTCAGCCTTGCAAAGCTATGAAGACCTGGGATTCCGCCGCTACGGAATGGGACACGATTTTATTCTTTCCGGAGACGCGTATTTGAGTGGAAAATTACCGGAAAATTTGTCCGGTGGACTCATCGGGTGCATGCACTCTGTCGGAGCGACCGGCATTATGCAGGTTATAGAAACTGGTTGGCAGCTTCAGGGAAAATGGGATTATTTCCACGCGAATCCCGCAATCTGGGCGCGGTTCGGCAAAGAAAAGCCGACTGATTTTAAGTCGCTTCAAGTGCCAAACGCCAAGCGCGGAGTGGCAGTAAGCCACGCGGGCACAGGATCCCACGTAACAGTGCACACGCTAAGGAGGCCGCGATGAAAAAAATAGTGGTAACCGACAATCCGTTGCGCGTTCGTATTCCTAGAACCGCTGAACACATTCATAACTACGGAAAAATTTCGCGATATTTCCAAGGATTAGCGAAACACCAAATTTTCGCGACTTCCTGTGTAAATCCAAAATGTCATCGGAGAAAGACGTATTTGCCTCCCCGCGCTGATTGCCCAGAATGTTGGGAGCCGATGGAATGGAAATTAATCGGCACAGACAAAGCCCGAGGAAAAATTGCCACTTTTTCGGTCGTGAATTATCCTGGCGCCGGGTACGAGGAAGATCTCGCGCGAGTGGGGAGTAAACTGCCGTCAATTATTGTTTATGTTGAATTTCAGGGAGCGGATACGAAAATTATGTCTCGTTTGGAGGGTTGTGAACCGAAAGACGTTTTTATTGGGATGGAAGTTGAAGCAAGATTTTGGCAAAATACAGTTCCTAGGCGCGGAGCCACCTATACCTGCCTGGATTTATATTTCGTTCAGGCTGATAAAAACCACGGGGGTGAACAATGAAAGAGGCTTTAGGAATCATCGGCGTTTTGGCTTTGCTGGGATTGTTCTTAGTCTTTTTGGCGCCGCTCGTCATTATCAGTTTGGTTTTCGGGTTTATTGATCTTTGCACTAAAAGGATCTCGGGAAGAGAAGAAATTAAAAAAGTTGTGGAGGAAGAAAAGAAAAAAATCGGGATTCCGGATTCCGCGTCCATTGCCGTCAGAAATACTCCGAAATATGATTTTAGCATTTTTGGAGGATACGGAGGCAAAACGCAAGAGCTTGGTGAAAATAAGTATTTGATAAGCTTGGGCTATGCGACAAACCGCAAAACTATCGCGCACGAGATTTTTCACGTTTATAGATATTTGGCGATTAAGGGCGAAGACGATTTGCCAATTTACGACGAACTTTTAGTCAGAATCTACGAACTTTGCAGAATTAATCTAAGCCTCAAAAAAATCTAAAAGCCGCTTGCGCGGCTTTTTATTTTTTGCTTTCGAAAATATTCTTACGCCGGGGTTTCCGTACAGCATTAGAAAAATCGATTAAATGGCGTTTCAAACAACAAACAAACTTGTTTGGCGCAATACGATCTCTTTAACGGGCGCGCCATACGCTTCTACAATAGCAGTTGCTTCTATCAAATTGACATACGGCTGTAAAGCAACAAGACGGTAACCACCTAGTTGTTTAATTAAGCGCACTATAACTTCGGAAGCATTATCATCAAAACTTGCAATGCTTAGCGTGCACACTACCGCTCCTTTTGCGTCCTTTAAATCTGCGGTGTAGCCAAGTATTCTGTCCTGTACGCTCATAAATTCTCCTCCTTCTTTTCTGCTTCAATCTTATCACGCCATCAAAATCTTGTCAATAGTGACATTTTGGGGCGAATGATATAAAATTTAAGCATGACTTACAAATCAACTATTGTAATTAACAAAGAAAGCAAGTGGTTTGTTGCTCATTCTTTAGAATTAGGCGTTGCCAGCCAGGGTAAAACCGTTGAAGAAGCTCAAAATAATTTAAGGGAGGCGATCGAGCTTTATTTGGAAGATCAGCCAGAACTTAAAAAACAACTATCGCAACAAGATTCTGCGCCAATGGTGACATCTCTAGAATTTAAGCATGTCTAAAACATTCTCCGGAAAAGAACTTGTTAAAATTTTAAGCCGCCAGTTCGGCTTTTATTTTGTTTCACAAAAAGGAAGCCATGTAAAATTACGCAGAAAAATGGATAACAAAGTATTTACCACGATTGTTCCTCTCCACAAAACACTCGCCCCCGGAACATTCAGAGCTTCGCTCAAACTCGGCGGGCTCGACGAGAGTGAATTTTGGAAAATTATTGAAAAATAAAAAACAACCGCCGAGCAAAGCCTCATCGCCTCGCTTGCGCGGCTTTTTATTTTTTGCTTTACTTTGAGCAGATTGAAAAGGGCGCAGATGCCCAGACAAAAAGCGTTTCAGGATTATTTCCCTGGGAATGGCTGCCATGGTTGCGGGCCCGCGAATGAAATGGGGCTTAAAATAAAAAGCTACTGGCTGGACGAAAGTCTTAATTGGCTTGGAAAAGATATTGCCGTATGCTCCTTTAAGCCGCGGCTTTATCATGCCGCCGCCACGCCGGATATAGTAAACGGGGGCATAACTTATTCTTTAATGGATTGCCACGCAATCTGGACGGCTATCGCCGCGAGGCATCGTTTTGAGAAGCGCGAAGAATTCGGATCGCTTCCTTTGATATGGTACGTGACCGCGGGCGCTGATTGGATACGCTATCTCGCGCCCACGCCGCTGGAAGCAGAACTTTTGGTAATGGCTAAAGTTAAATTTATGCACGAAAAAATTTGCACGCTTGAAACCGCCGTGATAGCGAGAGGCATAGTTACGGTCAAAGGGCAATTTACTGCTTATAAAGTAAAAAAGGAGGTTTGAAAATGGAAGAATTGATTGTAAGGCAAGGGTTGAAAGATGTCGGTTATTCTCCAACGGAACTCTGCTTTTTGGATGAAGAAAACCGCAAAATATTTTATCGCGGGTATGATCTCGCGGATTTGGCGGAGCATTCCACATTTGAAGAATGCGCCTATCTTCTGCTTTACGGCGAGTTGCCAACCAAAGAGCAATTTCAGAAATTTTGCAATAAAATTGTGGCCATCCGGTCGGATATAATCGGAGAATTCGCGCCATGGGGCAAAGGTAGCGCCCGTAAGTTATTGGTTTTAATGAATCAAAACGCGCATCCAATGGATATGTTGCGCGCCTTGGTTTCGGTTTACGGATGCAACGGATTGGCTGAAAAAGTAAAAATAGAAGACAGGCTGTTTCATGCTATTGCCCTTATGGCAGCTATGCCGGTGTTTGTCGCGGCGGTTGGACATTATCAAAAAAACGGAAAGTTTATGAGAATTTCTCACTGGGACGCCGTGGCGGAGAGAGAGATCGCTGAAAATCAAAACGCGTCGGCGGCAAAAACCTTTTTGAGGCTACTGCATAATCGCGAGCCCCAAGATGAAGAATGGCAGGCGCTGGATGTTTCGCTGGTGCTTTATCTGGAGCACGAATTTAATGTAGGCGCACACGTCGCGCACGCGGTAACTTCCGCCAACGCCGATATTTATTCTGCGAACATCGGCGGGGCGTGCGCTTTGAAGGGAGACGCGCACGGCGGAGCGAACGAGGCGGCGCTGACCTTGCTGGAAGAGATCGGGCGGAAAGAAAATGCCGAAAAGGTCATTAAAAAAATAATGAGCGAAGAGGGAGGAACCGTAAAAGGATTCGGGCATGCTGTTTATAAACACGGTGACCCGAGATGCGCGGTTATGAAACCGCTGGTTCAAAAACTCGCGCGTTGCAAAAAAGAGAAAACGCTTTATGAGTTGGCGGAGCATGTTGAAGAATTGATGCTGAAAATAAAAGGGCTTCATCCGAATATTGACTATTGGACCGCCCCGCTTTACTCGTTTTTAAAAATTTCAAAAACACTGGCAACGCCAATTTTTGAAATGTCGCGCGTTGTAGGCTGGTCGGCGCATCATTTGGAATATTTGAAATTAAATCGCACCGAAAAAGGCAGATTGATTTTAATTAGGCCTCGGTCTTCCGCGTATATCGGTCCCGCGCCCCGGCCTTATGTTCCAATTAACAAGCGAGATTAACCTCTCGCTTTTTTAATTTGCTTTTGTTTTGGTTTTGGGCTAAGAAGTGAGTAGATTCGGGATGTTTAATGGAGCTTACGCACGCGAATTTATTGGAGCATTTGGCCGAATTTTCCTGTAATTTGAAATACGAAGATTTTCCGGAAGAGGTTGTCAGGGAAGCAAAAAGGCATTTTTTGGATTCTTTAGGATGCGCCTTGGGCGGCATGAAAGACCCGGCTACTATTAAAATCAGAAAACATTTGGGAGAAGAGCGCACCGCTTTATGCAACAGTTTGGCGTTGGGGCTTCCGTCGCTTTCTTTAGAGCGTGCCGCTTACGCCAATACTCACCTGATCCGCGTTTTGGATTTTAACGACACATATTTGTCTTTGGAGCCCGCCCACCCTTCGGATAATTGGGGAGCGCTTTTAGCGCTCGTGGGATATAAGAATGGAGTTTCCGGAAAGGATTTAATAACAGCCGGAGTTTTGGCTTACGAAATTCAATGCCGGTTTTGCGACGCGGCTTCTTTACGTAAAGAAGGCGTTGATCACGTGCTTTATTTGGCGCTTTCATCCGCTTTTGCTGCCGGAAAAATTTTGGGACTCGGGGAAGAGGAAATGCGAAGCGCCGCCTCATTGGCTCTTCGCTGGAATCCATCGCGCCAGGTGCGCGCGGGTTCGCGGCTTTCCGAATGCAAAGGCCTCTCGGCCGCGGAGGCGGTTGAGATTGGAGTAAAAGCCGCGAGGCTGGCTTCTTTCGGCGCTACCGGGCCGAGCGAGATGATCGAGGGCGAATTCGGATTGGTTAATTTGGTTTTGAACGGAAAATTTCTTGACCTTGAAGCGTTTTCGTCATTGGGCGAGGAATTTAAAATTTTAAAAACGCACATCAAAAAATGGCCGGTAGAATACCACGCGCAGGCGGCGGTTGACGCGGCATTGGCGGTAAGAGAAATCGTGGGCGATATAGAAAAAATTAAAACGGTTGAAGTTTTTTCTTATGAGGCTTGCAAATCCATCATTGGCGATATTTATAAAAGACTGCCCGATACTAAGGAAACCGCCGATCACTCGATTTATTTTATTTTGGCTGCAGCTTTGCTTCACGGCAGCATAACATTGGAAGATTATTCTTCGGAAAAGTATCTGAATCCGGAAATAACGCAATTTATTTACGGCTGCGTAAAAGACATTGAGGTTTTGCGTAGCTACGATTTAGATTACCACGACAAGAGTTCTCCAACATTTCCTATAATGCTGATTCCGAGAGACAAAAATAAAAAAGCGCTTTGCATTGTTGAAGTCAAAAAACCCAAGGGGCATTTTTTAAATCCCATGACCGATCTGGAACTGGAAAATAAATTTTGGTCTTTGGGCGAAGGAGTTGTCAGCAAAACGGATACCGACCGCCTCATTTGCCTTTCGCGGGATCTCGAAAATGTGTCGCCCTACGAGCTTTATTGGAAATTCAACTTCATTTTAGGAGACGAAAAATGAGTATGAGTTTCAAAAACTTGATTGATAAAAAAAAGCAGTTGATTCTTGTGGGCGTAACCGAACCTATTGAGGCTCTTATGCTTAAAGTGGCGGGGTTTAAAGCGGCTTACATATCCGGCGCGGCGCTTTCCGCGAGTTTGGGGTTTTTGGACGAAGGGCGGATTACTTTGGATAAGATGATTCAAACAGTCAGCGATATCAGAAAAGTTTCAGATTTGCCGCTTTTGGTTGATTGCGACACGGGCCTTTTGCCGGAGGTGGCGGAATTGCCTTTTGATAATACAGCGTCAATGAAAGAAAACGCGCATATTATGACTCACCTTCTCGCAGATGCAGGCGCGGACGGAGTGCAGATAGAAGACCAACTCCCTACCGAAAAACGCTGCGGGCATCTCTCCGGCAAAAAACTTATTTCAACAAACGATATGTTTTGGAAAGTGCGTATGGTCGCTCAGCAAAGAAGGAGCAAAGATTTGTTGGTTGTCGCAAGAACAGACGCTCGCGCTGTTGAGGGCTTGGACGCCGCGATTTTCCGGGCACACAGATACATAAACGCCGGAGCTGACGCGATTTTCCCGGAGGCGTTGGAATCTTTGGAAGAATTTAAAGAATTCCGCAGGCAAGTCCCGAAAATTCCGCTTGTCGCGAATCTGGCAGAACACGGCAAAACCCCGCCGCTTGTTGCTGACCAGCTCTTTGACGCAGGTTATCAGATTGTTTTAATTCCGGCGACTCCTTTTCGCATGATGCTCAAGACTTTTGAAACCGCCTTGGAAGAGATCCGGCGTTTCGGCTCTCTGAATTTCGCGGTTGAAAATGATGAGCTGATTTCCAGAAACGAGCTCAACAAATTCATCAAAAAACGCTCAAAGATTTATAAAAAAAAGACCGCCTAACTCCGGCGGTTTTTTACGTTAAACTGATTGAAGTCGGACTTCGATCAATTTATCAATTTACTTCGATCAATTTAATCGGACTCAAGAATTTAAAGCTTTATGTAAAGTATCTACCAATGACGGGAAATCGCTGAATTTATTTTCACTAAATACGCTGTCCCCTTCGAGAAACCCTATTGCAATGTATGCTCGCACAATTCCCTCGTTTGTTGTTGGAGCGCCTGGCGCTTTTAACAGTGACCATTCTTTGATACCGTTTCCGTCTTCGGCCAACTTAGAAACAAAATAATATTCTTCGTATTTAGCCCCATCTTCGCCTTCCACGCCAGTATGTTCGCTAATAATGGCCTTTTTAGATTTTTTATCAAGAGCCTCAACCCGCCAAAAATAATAACCCTCGGACATAAAAACCTCCCTTTTAGATGTTCTCTCTGCCTATATTCCTAGCATATGCCCATATATTTTGTCAAGCCCACCCCCTTGCTATTTAAGCTAAGGGGGTTTTATTATGGTGACAGAACGCTTGAGAACTGAATATGCCTAAAGTAGCTGATTTTACTCCGACACGGCAGGTCTTTATCCCTACCAAAGAAGAATATTTGAAGATATATAAGCTTCTGTTGTTGACAACTGTTTTGGGACAGGAGTTGGATAAAAGAAAAGACGAATTTATCCCGAAAATTTTTACCGGACTTGGGCAGGAAGCTGTTTACGTTGGTCCGGTTTTAGCCGCGGAATCTTATGATTGGTTTGCTCCAGACCACCGTTCTATGGGCGTGCTTTTGGGCAGGGGACTTACTCCCAAAGAAATTGTCTGCCAGGACGGAACTTTTGCCGAATCAATTTATAGCGGATATAATTTCGGAATTCATATTGGAAGCCCGGAGCACCATCTTATTCGTTTTGAGTCTGACATGGCTTTAAACGTCGCGATTGGCACCGGTCTTATTGACGCGCTTTATTACGTCCGCGATGCCATTGAAAAAAAAACTTCCGAAGAAAATCCGGCGCTCTTGGCGTTTTTAGGAGACGGAGCGACAGCGCACGGAAACGCACATTCGGCTTTTCTTTTTGCTTCCACGCGGAAGCTTCCTGCACTTTTCATCATCAATAATAACGGGCTTGCTATCCGCACGCCTGTTGAATATCAAAGCGCGCACGCGCGCTTGGGAAGAATCGCGGAAGGATACGGAATGAAATTTTTGGTTGTTGACGGAAACGACGCGGTGGAAGTTTGGCGAACCGCGAAAACGGCTTTAGCGGACATTAGAAACGGCGGAGGGCCTTGGATAATAGAATGCTGCACTTTCCGGGTATCGGGACACAACGCTCATGAAACTTCGGAGATGGCGGGCTATGTCCCCAGAGAGCTTCGTTTGGAATGGCAGGGGCGGAATCCTTTGGCTCATTACACATTGCAGCTTAAGCTGATGCATTTGCTGGATGACGAAATGGAGCGTGGATTTAAGGAAGAAGCCGAAAGGATTATTGCCGAAGCTTTTGACGCGACAAAAACTTACTCAGCGCCTTCCAAGCTTCATTCGGTTTTCGCCGATCGCAAGACCGATGAATTGCCTAAGGCCGCAAAGTCTAACCGGATTATCACTTACGAAGCCGCGATAAACGAGGCTTTGCGTCAGGCGATGGAATTGGACGCGCGCGTTAGAGTGTTTGGAGAAGATGTTGAGACGGGCGGAGTACACGGCGTTACAAAAGGGTTGGTTAAAAAATTCGGCAGAGAAAGAGTTTTCCACACGCCATTGGATGAAAATGGCATTTTTGCTTACGCCATCGGCATGGCCTTGGCTGGGTTAATACCTTCTCCAGAAGTTCAATTTCTCCCGTTTTTGAAATACGCCTTTGGTCCTTTGCTTAATTACGCGACAATTCATTTCGCGGTTACAGGACAGAATTTGCCTTTGGTTGTGAGGGCGCCTTGCGGCGGCGGATTTCCTTCAAACAATTGCCATGAAGAAATGATCGAAGCGATGCTGGCGCATAGCGGAGGCATCAAAATTGTTGCTCCCTCAACCGCTTACGCGGCCAAAGGGCTTTTGCTTTCGGCGTTTCAAGACGGCAATCCGGTAATTTTTTTAGAGCAGATTTCCGCTTATGGCAAAAAAGGAGAGGTGCCGGCCGAGCCCTACCTACTTCCTTTCGGAGAGGCGCGGGTATTTCGCGAAGGCAAAGATATTTCAATTATCACTTATGGAGCGATGATGGTTGAGCGGACCTTAAAAGCCGCGGAAATTTTGAGCGTGGGGGATGGAATTTCGGCCGAAGTTATTGATTTGCAGACAATCGTGCCAATGGACAGAGAAGCTATTTTGTATTCCGTAACCAAAACCAACCGCGCGCTAATAGTGCACGAAGCGAAAAAAGATTTTGGAGTAGGAGCAGAAATTTCTGCGTTTATTAACGAAAACGCTTATGAGTGTCTTTGGGTGCCGGTAAAAAGGCTTGGCGCGAAAGACGGACCGGTTACGGCGCATCCCGCGTTGGAGGCCTTGCGCTTGCCGCAAGTTGAAGATATAGTAGCGGCTGCAAAGGAGATGGCGCGATGAGTTTCATTGAGGTTCATGTCACATTCCAGACGTTTGAAGAGGATAAAACAGAGGCTTGGTTTAAGGTCCTAAAAATCTTGGTGAGCGCGCGGCAGTTTGTTAGAAAAGATGACGCGCTGTTTGAAATTGAGACCGAGAAAGCTACGTTTGATTTTGAATCGCCGATTGATGGTACAGTGAAAGAAATTTTCTTAAAAGAAGATCCGGACCAGGAGCATCTCTATGGTACAGTATTTTGCACGATTGAGGCTTCTCCGTGAAAACAGAGGATCCTTCTCACATCAGATTAACTACGGCAAAATATCTGGCAAAGTCGCAAAGCATTCCTTTCACTCCGATTTGGTCAAGTGCCAACGCCTCCGAGCTCATTGAAATCCACTCGGGGTGGAATTACAAATTTGACGCGATAGTCCTTTATTTGCTCGCGAAGTCTCTACTTCGGATGCCGGAAATGAACGCGAGCTGGGACGAAAAAGAAGAGAAAATTATTTTCCATGATGATCTGAATCTCGGTATTTCGTTAAACACGAAAGACGACAATGTGGTTGTGGCGCGGATTGCCGAGCCCTACCGCATGAATCTCAGAGAATTGGATAAAATAGTGATTGGGCTTGCGGAAAAAGCCAAATTAGGCAAAATTCACGAAAAAGATATTTTCCCCTTGCCCAACATAGTCCTTAATAATGTAGGAATGATGGACATAGAGGGAAGCGTGCCGATACCGCTTCCGTGGAACGCGCTTATGCTGACGACTTTCCGGATAAAGAAAATAGTTGTTGCGGATCAAGACCAAGATTTTTCAATTGGCGTTTTGCCGATGATGAATATAGTTTTGACTTTTGATCATCGCCTTTTTGACGGAATGAGGGCGGCAAAATTCCTCACGCTCTTTAAACAAAAACTAGAAAACCCCCGTTTTTAACGAGGGTTTTTAATTT
>Ga0209541_10014447_pt1 | contig 11900 bp, 14 predicted proteins | sample RifCSPlowO2_01_FD_184027 | JGI IMG/M metagenome (GOLD analysis project Ga0209541, IMG submission 184027) | Groundwater microbial communities from Rifle, Colorado - Rifle CSP2_plank lowO2_0.1 (SPAdes) (version 2) | ecosystem: Environmental > Aquatic > Deep subsurface > Groundwater | place...
AAAGTAGCGTGGTTAACAACAAGAAATACTAAATTTTTAGAAGCCTGCAGGGCTTCTTTTTTTAACTATGAACAAAGCTAAACTCGTTCTAGAAGACGGCACAGTTTTCGATGGAGAATCAGCAGGTTACAAAAAGTCCACTGCCGGCGAAGTCGTTTTCGCAACCGGCATGGTAGGTTATGAGCAAAGTCTAACCGACCCTTCTTATGCCGGACAAATCTTAACTTTTACTTATCCCTTGATTGGCAATTGGGGAGTACCAACAAGAAATTATTGGGAATCAGAAAAAATCCAGGTTAAAGCCGTCATCATCAGCGATCTGACCACCAAACCAAACCATCATGCATCAACCCAAACCCTCAATGAATGGCTTGTCTCCCAAAAAATACCGGCTCTTATTGGTATCGATACACGCAGACTCACCCAGAAATTAAGAGACAAAGGGGTCATGCTCGGCAAAGTCATAACGGATGGCGAAGACACAGCTTTCTTCGATCCAAACCAAACTAATCTCGTTGCCACCGTTTCACCTAAAAAACTTAAAATTCACAAAGGCGGGAAAATTAAAATCGGCCTCCTCAATTGCGGCGCAAAAGATAATATTAAAAATAATCTCCTGATGCGGGGCGCTACCGTCTATGAACTTCCATGGAATTTAGACCCTTTCGAAAAAAACTTACCAATCGAAGGCCTTGTCATTTCCAATGGTCCGGGCAACCCCAAAATGGCTAAAAAATCTATCGACATTATTAAAAAATCTCTTTCCAGAAAAATCCCCACCTTTGGCATCTGCCTTGGCAATCAGCTTTTGGCTCTAGCTGCAGGCGGCGACACTGACAAACTTAAATTCGGTCACCGAGCCCAAAATCAACCAACAATTCAAGTCGAAGATACTGAGAAAAGTCGAAGTGTCAACACCAAGCGTTGCTACATCACCACCCAAAACCACGGCTATACAGTTGACGAAAAAAAACTACCTGCTGGTTTTAAACGCTGGTTTTATAACGCCAACGACAATTCAAATGAAGGTTTAATCCACCAAAAATTGCCCTTTTTCTCCGTTCAGTTTCACCCCGAAGCAACTCCAGGACCAACGGATACAAATTGGTTATTCGATTTTTTTATGGATAAGTTTAAATGAAAGTTTTACTGCTGGGATCAGGCGCGCTAAAAATTGGCCAGGCCGGAGAATTTGATTACTCCGGTTCGCAAGCCATCAAAGCCCTCAAAGAAGAAGGAGTCAAGGTCATTCTAATCAATCCCAACATCGCCACCGTTCAAACCTCACATAACCTTGCCGACAAAGTTTATTTCCTGCCTGTTGAACCGCATTTTGTCGAAGAAGTAATAAAGAATGAAAAACCGGATGGTATCCTGCTTTCCTTCGGCGGCCAAACAGCCCTCAACTGTGGCCTAAACTTGTCTAATTCCGGCGTATTCAAAAAATATAACGTTAAAGTTCTAGGTACTTCGGTTAGCTCTATCAACCAAACAGAAGACCGAAACTTGTTTGTTGAGTCTCTAAAATCAATAAAATTAAAAGTTCCCAAAAGCCAGGCAGCAGCAACATTAAAAGAAGCAGCATCCGCTGCCGTTAAAATCGGCTATCCGGTCATGATAAGAGGTGGCTTTTCACTGGGAGGCCAGGATTCGGGAATTGCCATGTCGCAAAAAGACCTTGAGGAAATCGCCGGCCGGGCACTATCTAAAACGCCTCAAATTTTAGTAGAAGAATATCTTAAAGGTTGGAAAGAAATCGAATATGAAGTCGTTCGCGATAAGTTCGACAACTGCATTACGGTCTGCAACATGGAAAACTTTGACCCGATGGGCATCCACACCGGTGAGTCAATTGTCGTCGCCCCTTCTCAAACTCTCAACAATTTTGAATACCACACACTTCGCGAAATATCCTTAAAAGTCATTCGCCACCTAAAAATAGTCGGCGAGTGTAACATTCAGTTTGCACTTAACCCCAAAACTTTGGGTGACACGAGTAGGGGACCCCGTCGAGCGACCGCAGTGTCCGAAAAAATACAATCTACCGACAAACATGCGATTAAAACGAGGACGTCGGACGGGGATAACTCGTGGCAGGACCCAAACGAGCTCGACTACAGAATCATCGAAGTCAACGCCAGACTCTCAAGAAGCTCAGCTCTGGCCTCCAAAGCAACAGGCTACCCGCTGGCATACGTTGCCGCCAAACTCGCCCTTGGCCAATCACTCGTCGAAATTACAAATTCTGTTACCAAAAAAACCATTGCTTGCTTTGAGCCGGCCCTTGATTATTTAGTCGTCAAACTGCCTCGCTGGGATCTTTCCAAATTTATTAAAAGTGAAGCGACGATAGGATCTTATATGCAGTCGGTCGGCGAAGTTATGGCAATTGGCCGCAAATTCGAAGAGGCAATTCAAAAAGCAGTGCGCATGCTGGATGTTAACTTAGAAGGTTTAACCGACAAAAAAGCCAAAAAAACTGACTTTAAAAAACCAACTCCATGGCGTCTTTTTTCCATCGCCCAAAAATTAAAAGCAGGAGAAAGTAGCCAGAAAATTAGTAAGTTAACCGGCATTGACCCTTTCTTCTTAGAAAAAATTAGAAACATCACAGATCTTGAAAAAAAGATCGAAAGCTCTCAAAAACTTTCTAAGAACTCATTAACGTTAGCCAAAAAATATGGCTTTTCCGACAACCACCTAGCGAATCTAGTATCATCAAATCCCCAAGAAATTCGCAGGCTTCGTAAGAAACACAAAATAATACCTTATGTTAAGCAAATCGACACGCTAGCCGCCGAATATCCAGCTCAAACCAATTACCTTTACCTCACTTATAACGGAGACAGTGATGACGTTGACTTCGCGGGTGGCACGACAGGACCCGCTCGAAATTCAAAAAATGATTCCGTCATCATTCTGGGCTCCGGCCCTTATCGCATCGGCTCATCAGTGGAATTCGACTGGTGCAGTGTTAATGCTGCCCAAACCGCAACCAAAAACAAAATTGCCCCCATCGTCATTAACTGCAATCCGGAAACAGTTTCAACTGATTACGACATGGCTGAAAGGCTCTACTTTGAAGAACTTACCGAAGAAACTGTTTTTGAAATTTATGAAAAAGAAAAACCGCTGGGCATTATTGTTTCCATGGGCGGCCAAAGGCCCAACAACTTAACACCGGATCTTGCCAAACTTAATCTTAAAATTCTCGGGACTACCCCAAAATCAATTGACAATGCTGAAGACAGGAATAAATTTTCCGCTCTGTGTGACAAGCTTGAAATAAACCAGCCTCCGTGGGCGATGCTCAAAACAGTTAAAGACGCGACAAAATTTGCTCAAAAAATCGGCTTTCCGGTTCTAGTCAGGCCTTCATACGTTCTCTCAGGCGCGGCTATGAATGTTGCGGGCAACAGGGAAGATCTCAAAGAATATTTGGCGCAAGCTGCCAATGTATCCGAAAAATATCCGGTCGTCATATCCAAATTTATGCAAAATGCCAAAGAAATTGAAATCGACGCAGTTGCTGCTGGTGGCCGGATTCTCTGTCATGCAATTTCCGAACACGTGGAAAATGCCGGAGTCCACTCCGGTGATTCAACGCTAGTTTTACCAGCCCAAAAACTCTACACCCAAACTGTTGGCGAAATTCAAAATATTGCTCAAAAAATATCAAACAGCCTAAAAATAACCGGCCCATTCAATATTCAATTTCTGGCAGTTAACAATAAAGTTTCGGTTATCGAATGCAATCTTCGTGCTTCCCGCAGCCTACCCTTCGTATCCAAAGTCACCGGCATCAATTTTGCTAAAGTTGCCACAGAAGCAATACTCGGCAAAACCCTAAACCCTTTACCCTATACCCTAAACCCTAATGGCTATGTTGCTGTCAAATCACCTCAATTTTCATTTGCCCGCATCAAAGGTGCCGATCCTGTCCTTCGGGTAGAGATGGCTTCAACCGGCGAAGTTGCCACTTTTGGCGACGATATCTATGAAGCTTTTCTAAAGTCAACAATTGCAACAGGAACCAGTCTCCCCAAAAAATCCGTTTTCATTTCACTAGCAGGGGAGGAAAGCAAACTCGAATTTTTGGAAAGTGCCAAGATTCTTTGGCGCCTTGGGCTAAAAATTTACGCAACCGCAGGCACTTCGAAATTTTTAGAAAAAAACGGTATCACTAACTATAGACTTTATAAAATTTATGAAAATAAAAAACCAAATGTCTTGGATGTGCTAACTGCCAAAAAAGTCGATCTGGTCATCAATATTTTCGATCCTTATTTCAAAAAAGAATTTGATGATGATTATCAAATCCGCCGCTACACAATAGATTTCGGCATTCCGCTTCTGGTCAACCTGCAAACCGCCGAGCTTTTCGTCAAAGCAATATCTTTAAAAAAACTCTCCGACCTTAAAGCTCTGCCTTGGGATTATTACGTGAAGTTTAAAGACTAAACGAAAAACCTTTCAGCCTTAAATCTTGTTTTAAAACCATTACTCAACCATCGAAAGAGAGGGAAGTGGGAGATTTAGCCTCAACTTTAGTTTGACTTTTCTAATATAAATGCTTATAGTTCCACCAACTGACTCTTTTCTAGAATGAAACCATCTACAGAGAGTGATCCACGAGGCATCGAAACCCAACCGAAAGAACCGCTTACCATTAATCAAGTTCTTGACTCAGTTTATGATCAATTAATAAAAGAATTTGGAGAGACAAAGGTTATACGTCAATTTGATAATGAATTCTTTGAATGGGATAGCTTTCATGATATCAATGGTACGAGACATATTTCCTTTGAATTATCAGGAGCTCTTTTCGAGATTGAGGAAAACATAGGACTTTTAATTGTAAAAAGTGGTGAAAGAGAATCCTCATGGTTTTCATCACTAATAAAAGTAGTGGCTTGGACAAAATTAGAAATAGGTGGAGATGGTAAATACAAAGTACAGATTAAGGACTATCCCTCCTGGGACGAATTACCAACTAAAAAAATGATTTCTGCATTGCCAAAAAGCCATTCCGAGAGATCTTTTCTCAAAGGTGGGCTTTTAGTCAATCAAGGGCAACGCTTGGCACTTAATCATGTCATTCAAATGCAGCCAAGATTTGTAGCACAAAAAGAAGCCTTAGACCCAAATGTTATTCGCGGTCCTGGAGGAGTACCGATCCTTTTGGACAAATCTAGAGGAAAAACTGACGGAATGTCCAAAAATGATGTTGTAACTTCAGGCAGTTTATACAAACCAGAGATTGTATCTTATCTTATTGGACAAATTAAAGAAGATTTTGTTTAAAGATCATCCTAATATTAATGAACTTCCTATAAACACTATCTACTGGACAGCGAGTTGATTTAATTTTGTTACTTATTCCCCGAATGGAACGCCTGATGTACCCTTCACATTCGTTCAGCCAAGACGGGCAGGCATGTAACCCTGCCCTCATGATTCACACCCTCAAAACCACTAAACTTTCTGGATAGTGAAGCTGGGGTGAGAATATTATATTTCACCGGGCAAGTCGGACACTTGGAACCGTAGATTCGGCATTTAGGTTCGAATCCAGATTGAGGAGCAAAATGTACCATTGAGCCTCTTAGTATAACCCTTTTGACGAATAATGTTGTAAAGATTAATATAGGGGTGGGGGTATATGGATAAAAGACAACAAGACCATAAAGAAACACTTCATCACATTAACCGCATTCAGGGTCAGATAGAAACCTTGAAAAGGTATATCGAAGGAGATAAGTCTTGTGAAGAAATTTCTTCTCTTACTACCTCAATTGCCAAATCATTTGATACGCTTAGGGCGCGAACGCTCCGAGGATTTATAAAATACGACTTGCTTGAAGGGAAAGAATTGACTGAAAAAAGGTTTGAGCAGCTTGAAAAATTACTCAACTTACATAAAAAATGAAAAACAATATCCTAAGATGTAGCCGTTTACCTCTCCTTTTTCTTATTGTTTTTGTCATAGGAGTTGCCGGAATATTTCTGTACGAAAATCGTCAGTCAGCGCTTTCAGAAAGACAAGCGATGATACACCAAAAAGGGACAACAGTTATGCCGTTTGATCTTTCCCAAACAACGCATATCTTCAAGAAAACATCTGATGGAGGGATACAACAAGTCATCGCAAAAGATCCAAAAGACACACAGCAAATTTCTCTTATCCGAATGCATTTACAAATGGAAGCAGGGCTTTTCCAAAAAGGTAATTTTTTAGATCCATCAGGACTTCACGGAGAAGAAATGCCTAGTTTGAAGGAACTTTCGCAAGAAGCAGAAAACATAGTCGTGTCATACTCTGATTTGCCAAATGGAGCGCAAATAAGTTTACGCACAAAAGAAACAAGTCTGGTTAGCGCAATTCATAAATGGTTTGACGCGCAGGTTTCTGATCATGGAAGTGATGCTATGGAAATGTAGGCTGCAATCTTATCAACTTTTTTTTGGTTGAAAGAAAGTTTCCATCTTCTTTGTATTACATATAGAAAGGAGGTGGAATACATGAATAAAGCATTATTGATAGCATTAGCTGCGGTGGGAGTAGTTGGTTTAGCAGCCGCAAGCGGAAACGTATTTGCGCAAACCCCAACTTCCAACACCAATATGCCTAATCACTCAAACGAGCGGCATCAGGCAATGGAAAAGGCATTTGAAACAAACGATTACGAAGCTTGGAAAAATGCCCTTCCTGCTCAAGCTAAATCCATGATGGGTCAAGCAATTACCAAGGAAAACTTTGCCAAGTTTTCGGAGATGCATGAGCTCATGGAGCAAGGAAAGTTTGATGAAGCAAGCAAGATCCGAGAGGAACTTGGTCTGCCATCCCATAACGGCATGGGTATGGGAATGATGAGAATGGGTAACGACTCTAGTCAATAGAGAAGCTCTTTTCTCAAAACGCCAACCCCGATTTCAAGTCGGGGTTTCGGCGTATTTAAAAATTGATGAAAGAAAATGCGATACTTGATAGTATTACAATATGTGATATGTCGGAACTTTCGAAACTTACAGACGAAAAATTGGTTGAACTGGTCCGTAACAAAGACAGGGAACTTTATTCCGAAATTATCAGAAGATATCAGGATAAGCTTATGAGATATTCGCGATATTTAATAAACGATGAAGATATGTCGGCAGATGTCGTTCAGGAAACATTCATCAAAGCATACATCAACCTTAACGGCTTTGATGTTAAAAAGAAGTTTTCCAGCTGGCTGTACCGTATTTCTCACAATGAAGCAATGAATGCTGTTAAAAAGTATCACAGAGAAGTTCCTTTAGACCCCGATTTTGATACACCAGCAAAAAATAATGTTGAGGAAGAGTTTGATAAAAAAGAAATTGTGCAAAAAGCACATAGTTGTTTAGATCAAATGCCAATTCTGTATTCCGAGCCATTGGCTCTTTATTATTTGGATGAAAAGTCGTATGAAGAAATCAGTGATATCCTAAGAATACCAATGGGAACAGTGGCAACGAGGATTAACCGAGCTAAAATTTTAATGAAAAAAATATGCCAGAAATAAACCAAAAACCCAAAAATAAAAGGTCAAAAGTAAACAACCATAAATCCGATTTGGGAAATGTGGTAATGGAAAGAATTAAATCAGGACAGGTGAAAATGCGACCGAGGATACACTTTGTCGCGGGATCTTTATTTATTGGAGCTGGTTTAGCGGGAGTGATTGTGCTGGCCGTCTTTTTTGTAAATGTCGCCTCATACAAACTCCGAACTCTTGGTCCTTTTGGATATTTATGGTTTGGAGAATATGGTATTAGGCCATTTCTTGCGACTTTCCCCTGGGCGGCGTTTGTGGTTGCAATATGCGGTTTAGTAATCGGGATTTCCCTTTTAAGACGCTACGATATTTCCTACAAGAAAAGCTTTGTGGGGTTAATACTGGGACTCATAGCCGTTGTTTTGACTGCCGGGTGGCTTATGGACTTAACCGGTATTAACGAACGCTTTGTTCGCTTTGGTCATATGCGCGGCCTTTACCAGGAGCAGTTTGTGGGTAGCGATTGGATAGCAGGAGAAGTAATTGCAGCAGAAAGTAACCAATTACAAATAGAAACTCCCAATGGCGATCAAGCTACGATAGAATGGAATGACAGAACACTTCTTCCCTTCGGTTCAGATTTTAAGGTGGGAGATAAAATTCGGGCAGTTGGGAAGTGGTCCAGTGATACTACTTTTGAAGCGGTTGGTATCGGCCGTGGTGGGATGCATTGGCAAAGAGGTGAAAGAGGAAACGGTATGTTTCGAGGTGGTAGAGATTTTAACTGATTTTTGTTTGTGTTTTTATAATCCTTAGCTCTCTTCCCTCAATAAGCGCCAGCGAGACTTTTTTGTAAGCTTGGGAAAGTATCCGCTGAAACGTACTTTGAGAAACACCCATTTTTGCGGCGGCTGCGGTTTGATCGAAATTTTTGATATTTTTTAAACGTAGGCTTTCAATCTCTTCAGGAGTAATTTCCACAAACTCACAACACGAAGAGCCTTCAGGTTTATAGGTACTAAACCTGGGGCAAAATCCGATTTTGTAGTCACAACGTGGTCGACCCATATTATTTTTTAATGAAGAATTAAAATCTTTCCTTCGACACCCTCCTCAAATTTATTATGCGCTTGCTTATATCTATCCAGAGAAAACTCAGCGGCTTTTTTTAATCTAAATCCTTGCTCATCAATAAGTTTCGCCACTTCAATCATTCCTTCGTGTGATGGCATAGCAAAGTTAGCCTTAAATTTTTTAGAACCACCTCGAATTTTGTTGGTCAAAAGTTCTCCTAAGTGTCGAAATGGGTTGGTAGTTACCGCTACGCCCCCGGATTTCAGCGCTTTGAAAAGTTCATCTCTGGGAGTATAACCATGTGCATCGTAGACTACATCATATTTAACCGGCAGTTTATTCCATTCAAGGTCTTTATAGTCAAATACCTCATTAACCGGAAGCTGTTTTATAGAGGCAAAGTTCTTTTTTGAGGAAGTTACATCAATTTTTGATGCGCCAAGCGAACGAGCCATATATACGGCGGCACTTCCAACACTACCGACGCCGTTGATTAAGATAGTCTGACCAGTCTGCAAGTTAGCTAATTTCTTTACGGCTTGTATAGCAGTGAGAGTAACCAGTGGGTAACAGGCGGCATCTTTAATATTAATTGTATTTGGAGCGTGGGATAACATTCTTGGTTTTACCGTGATCAACTCCACACTTGTTCCGGAAAATTGTACTCCAAAGACTTTATCCCCCTTTTTATATAAACCATTTTTTTCCTTTGACTCAACAACTTCACCCGAAAAATCTCTTCCCAGTAAATGGGCTCTTGGCGCAAAAAAACCTCCCAGCAACCGAAATTCTCCCCGTCGCATAAGTATATCGACATGATTTATTGAACTAGCAATAACCCTGATAAGAATTTCGTCATCCTTTATATTAGGATCGGGATACCCATAATCAAAAATGAGGTTATCCACACTACCATATTTCTTGTACGTTACAGCTCGCATTGTTTATCCTTTCTACAACTAAATTTTCCCCGCATATTATTTTATACATGCCCAATCCAGCTCCCTCTAGAAAAGAGCTGGAGGCATATGTTCATTCTTTTTCCTCTTTGTCGACGGTCTCAAGTAAATGTTTGATTGTGGCTAATTTCGCTTCCAGAATCACTTTCTTTTCTTCAAGCAAGGCTTTTTTGTCAGCTTTAGACAAGACCTCGGCTTCTGGTTCACAATAGCCTCCGCAATAACCGTAATGCATAATTACTTTCACCCCCTTTCATTTAAAAACCTAATTTCTCTTTGACAAGAATAATGTAAATCCTATTAGGACGTATCTCTTTATTTATGATGAGGATCTTATTAACTCCACTTCCCGCACCATAGGCTTGCTGTGCTCGTTCATCTTCAAGGGGATAGGCATATTCATAAATTCTTTTGATTCCCTCCGAAGTATCAGTCACAAGCTTTTGCGTTCCCACCACAAAGATAACTTTTTCTCCTGCATAAGCTTCAGGCGAAAGCTGACTGCCAGTGGCTGAAGCAATCAAAATATGCCCCTCCTCTGTGATGGCGTGAACACTGGCAACTACCCAGTTAGGAGAAGTGCCTAACTTGATCATTTCCCGTTCTTGGGTATTTCTATCCATGGCGTAGAGTTTGGGGCGGAGTGCATCATACTTATTTGATTCATTGATTTCTTTAGCAATCCCTGTTTCTTCAAGAGTTTGTGAGGTCATGGTAAATACTTCGGCACCCTTTGGTATGACGGCTAAAACTTTTTCCTTTGCTTCCTTGCCGTTTTCTACCAGTTCCACGGTAAAGCCATTTTCTGCCAACGCCTTTATGGTTTTTTGGAGTTGTTGGGGAGTTGCTAATTTGGAAAATTTAGGATTGGGATTCATAAGTATTATCTATGTTATGAATATATACCCAATACTAGAGAGCTGTCAAGGGGTGATTGCTTTACACAGAGGGTTTGGGTCCTTCGACAACATGGATATTAAACATGGGGTTTTGCAGTGCTCCCCAAAGTCTGGCCCAGAGAGGTAAGTACATCTCAGTTCCGCGGGACGCACTGATGTCACCCAAATCAATGACATTTTTCCACCCAAACCATTTCATAAGCAGTGTGTTTTTTACCCACTCTTTTGCATTCTTGTCATTTCCTGCTATAAAAAGATCGTGTTCGCCTGGGATAAGAGATGGATTGACCATTGCAAATGCATTAACTGTGTTTAGCGCCTTGACTACTCTTGCTCCGGGAAACATTGATTGAACCTTTTCGCCCAATGATTCTGTATTACAGATTGTTAGAGATGGAGGCATACCTTGGGAAAAATCCAATGGATTAGCCACGTCTACCAAAGTTTTACCTTTTAAATCGTCTTTTCCTACAAATTTCAGAGCCTCCAAAGTGTGTGCGCCTGTGGTGCAGTTAAATACCACTTCGCCAAACTGAGCGGCCTGAGTGAAGTTTCCTCCATAAGCTTTTTGACCGTTTCGGGTATGTTCTTTTGCCCAAGTGGTAACAGATGGAAGCTTCCCAAAATTGGTTTCCTTGTCAGCGTCTACATCTCGCGCGCTTATCATAACTTCATGCTTAAGCTCCAAGAGTTTGTTTGCAATGGTATGTGCCACTGGTCCTGAACCGATTATCCCTATTTTCATAACTATAAAATTAACATACTTCTATAGTCTATACAAGGGCTGTCATAAATGATAGTATTACCTCACAATGATTATTGATGGAAAAGAACTAACGATACAAATAAACGGGAAGGCTTATCATTGTGCTCTGGATGTTACGATGGGTTTTATTGGGGGGAAGTGGAAAACAGTTGTTTTATGGTACTTGCGAAATGAGCACCAACGATTTAGTGAACTCAAAAAACATATTCCGGAAATAACCGAGAAGATGCTCTCGCTACAGTTAAAGGAATTGGTAAAAGACGGGATAGTCGGGAGAAAGGTTTATGCCGAAGTTCCTCCCCGAGTAGAATACTTTTTAACAGAAGAGGGGAGAACCCTTATTCCCTGCCTAGAAGCATTGGCAAAATGGGGACGGGACAGAGGCAAAAAGTACGGAAAGGTAAAAGAGTTGAATGAGAAGAGTGCGAATATTGGGTAGAAAATTAGAGATCCAAGACAGTTACTTAGTAAGCAGCACTGCAATACCTTCCTGTAGTCCACCATTGAGAAGTTTCTTGATTTCGAGCCATCGTTGCCTCAATTCTCCGATGTAGCTGACGTTCTCAAAGGTCTTTAGAATCGCATCAAAACTTTGCTGTATACTGAGCTCAGGTGCGGGGAGCAAAATGTACCAGCAAGCCTCTTAATATAACCTCGTAGTGGAGGGAGTGGTTTTAGGTTA
>Ga0209541_10014448_pt1 | contig 11899 bp, 10 predicted proteins | sample RifCSPlowO2_01_FD_184027 | JGI IMG/M metagenome (GOLD analysis project Ga0209541, IMG submission 184027) | Groundwater microbial communities from Rifle, Colorado - Rifle CSP2_plank lowO2_0.1 (SPAdes) (version 2) | ecosystem: Environmental > Aquatic > Deep subsurface > Groundwater | place...
TTCAGAAGGTCTAAACTCCTCTCTTCTTTCTTCAAATCTTCTGCTACACTCTTCAGGACTCAATCCCCCACATCCTTGAGGAGGCCTAAACTCCTCTCTCCTCTCCTGAAACTCCTGCCTTTGTTTTTCTCCAAACTCTCTCATAACAGCTTCACAAGACTCTCGTGTAAATGCCTTAACCTCTTCACATTGTTGTGGCCATCCCCCTCTTTGATCTTCTCTATTCTCTCTATTTCCTTCTAAAGCACCATCATAACATTTCAATCTCTCTTCAGCATTTTCTATTCTTCTGCAATCTGGATTAAATCCTCGCCTCTGTCCCTCACGATCTCCTTCCTGGCTTCTCATTATTTCTTCACATTTTTTATGATCATTTCTGTTCTCTCCAGTCAATCCAGCTTCTACACATTCTTCTGGCGCGTTTTGTTTAAACATTAATTTCCCGCACTCTTTAGGATCTTTCAAGCCAGCATCAATACACTCTTGTGGAGCATTTTCTTTAAACATAATTTCTTCACAAGCTTTCCTTGCCTCTCTTTCATTGCTTAAATCAATTCTTCCCTCATCTAGCGCTTTAATACATTCTTCTGGAGCATTCAATCTAAACATAACCTTCATGCACTCTTTTGCTGTTTTAGCCCCTTCTTCTATGCACTCTTCAGGTATATGTAAATCAAACCGATCTTCTCCATATCTTCTTTCAATATCAGCCATAACATCTTGCAAATAATCTGGCAATAAATCTTCCATTCCTTCACTAGCATCATCCATTGCCTCACAGGCAGATTCATCTCCATCCTCGCATTTTGCAGCTAAAGGTGCAATAACACTGCATCTGTTTGCAAAAGGTTTTACAGTTATATCACTACACCTACACTCTCTTCCTTGTGTTCTGAAACACTCTCTCATAATCTCTCCAAACTCTCGTGCCTCTTTTTCTTGCTCTTTTGTTAATTTCTTATCAAGCTTTTTTTGCCAGTTAGGAGAATCTTCCTTAGTTCTGCAAATACGAGCATACTCTGTCGGATCTAAAGAAGAAAGTTCTTCACAAAGTTCTTTAATCCTGGATGCAATTTCTACTGCTGTAAAAATCGCTTTTTCTCTTTTCAAAACATTATCTACAAACTCCCCCCGATCTTCTCTAGGAATATCATTTTCTATCTCACGAATAGCATTTCTTATAGCAGCCACACTTCTTTGTGCTTCATCTCTTTGTTCTGGATCTACTTCTTTTTCTAACTTATCAGCATAATCTTTATAATTTTCCAAAGCTATCTTGGCAGCTTCTATATTTCCTTCACGAATCATCACTCTTATCTCAGCAATTTTCTCTTCCCTTACTTTTATATCATCTCCAAACTTATCAAAAAATTCATCAACAAAATAAAATCCAGAATCAGGAGTTATCCCCTCATCCGATTTCAATTGAAAATCAGAAAATTCATCATTTTCTACTTCTCCATCATCGCTTTCTTTTTCATCTAAATCCTCTTCCACAGTACTGTTTGCCTCCACATTGTTTTCATCATTCAGATCATCAATTACATTTTCTTGAGCTAAAACAACAACACTCAAACTAATTATTAAAAAGATTACAATAAGAACTGCTAACACACCTCTTCCCATGCACAATCTAAAAAACCAGTGTTTATAAAATTAGCGTTAGTCCAAAAAACACTTAAACATCAAAAACCTTGATTTTACATCGCATGGCATCAACAAACCAGTCCCCTTTTTATAAAAAAGCAGAGTTAATGTTCCTTCAGGCAAAAACAAATGAAGAAAAATTAAGATGCATGGAAGAAATGATAAAAGAATGTCCTAAACATAAAAGCAGTGAAAAAATGCTTGCAAATCTTAAGACGAGATATATCAAACTAAAAGAAAAAATTGAATCGCTTTCAAAATCTAGAAGAAAATTTTCAGGTGAGAGTATAAAAAAGGAAGATATGCAGGCAGTGATTATAGGAAAAACCAATAGTGGAAAATCCTCTCTAATCTCTCTGTTAACAAATACCCGTCCAGAAATAGCATTTTATCCTTTTACAACAAAAAAACCAATAGTTGGAATGATGCCATTTCAAGGAGCGCAAATCCAATTAATAGAAATTCCTGCAATAGGCTCAGAATACTATGACAGAGGTGCAGTTAATACAGCAGATACCATATTAATTTTAATAACTAATGTCTCTCAGATTCCAGAAATAGAAAATTCAGAAGAATTAAGTAAGGCTCGTGGAAAAAGAATAATAGTTTTTAATAAAATAGATGGATTTAATGAAAATGAAAAAAGAAGAATAGAAGCAACACTAAAAAGCGGAAGATATAACTTTGTTATGATTTCCACAAAAACAGGGGAGAACACTGAAGAATTAAAAGAAAAAATATTCAAATCTTTCAACAAAATAAGGGTTTTTACAAAAGAGCCAGGAAAATTAAAAACATTAGAGCCAATAATTCTCAATGAAAATGCGACTGTCAGTGATGTAGCTGAAAAAATCCTAAAGGGATTTTCAAAAAATATAAAAGAGGCTCGTATTACAGGCCCTTCAAGCAAATTTTCAAACCAGGTTGTTTCTCTCAACCATGAATTAAAAGATTTAGATGCAGTGGAGTTTAAGACAAGATGACTAATCTATTTGATTTAATTTCTCTATAGATTGTTGTATGCTAAAAGATTCTCCACTTGAAGTAGTGTTTCCAAAGAATAAGATATAAACATAAATTCCTTTTACAGGATCAATTTTTACATTTTTAGAGTAACTTCCAGAAAAAACCTTTAAACTAAATTCATCTCCACCAACATTAACAAGCTTACTTTCGCTTCCACCACTTCCACCAATATTTGTAGGGGAGCCATTTAAATTGCCATTATAAACTTCTTTATTATCAACATAAGCAATTATGTTTGCATCTTGATTAATCTGATTAGAGAAAGTTAAAGTCATTTGAACCAATCCATCATCACCATATGGAATTTTGTTACCATTATTTTTATCCTGATTAAAAATAAAAAAACCAATTACTACTCCGATTATTATTCCAGCAATAACCACTATAACTATTCCCTTATTCATAAGGTATGAAGAGAGAGAGAGTTTATAAATTATTCATAGAGTTCAAATGGATTAGAAGTTAAAACAAAATGGATGTATGTTTTGGAAGATAACGATTTATTTAAAAGATAAGGGAGTAATATTTTTATGAAAAACCCCCTTGATAAGATATATATCTTTCTTGCAGTTATATCTTTAATAGCCAGCTGGATTCCTGAAATAGCATCTTCTTATAGAATCGCGCTTCTGATCTCTTTCATAATTCTTCTAGTCATAATCTATTACTCTAAATATTTTAAGGTCTCTGATAAAATAAAGGGTGAAATGGAAGAATTGGAAAATAGATTAAATAAAATAGAAGATTTAATAAACATTAAAAGCGATATTAAATTTATTAAGGATAAATTAAAAATAAGATGAAAAAAAGAGGTCAGATAAAATCTGATGATGTTTGGGAATGGATAAAAATAATAATTGCGGTTATAATAGTCTACATAATAATTAAAGCACTTTTATCTGCGACTTAATAACTACTTATAAGCTTTATCCGCCAATTTCTCTAATTCTTTTCTCTTTTTCTGGATATGCAAAAGAATTGCGCTAATTTCCCTGGCAACAGCATTTTTTAAATCAAGAGGATGTAATTTTTTAATTAGACAATATATTATTTAATAATTTTCTTTAATTCGTCGTATCTACTTACCTTTGTAAAGTAAATCCATCATAAAATTCATAGGATTATCTGATTGCAGTTTTGCTGTTTGCAAAACTGACAATAACTTAGCAGTTGTTTCTGCTCCATCTTTGCTTCTACTTCCATTTGAGATTTTTCTTTCACTAAACTTTCAAGTTCTTCAATTCTTTTCAGAGCTTTTTGTAATGCTTCTCTTGTCTGCTTTAGTTCTTCTCTTAACAGTTTTACCTCTTCTTTTATTTTCATCTTGAGCGATTAATATGTAAACTCTTCTTCCGATAAATCTTTTTGGGCAGTCTACTTTTCCACTGTTTCCCAAAGGGGAAACAGTTCTTTCTAAGAATCCTTCTATCTTGTCTTTTAATGTTAGATTTTCTTTCTTTAATTCTATTATTCTCATAGGATAACTATGGATATCCTATATTTTAAACATTATTATACTCAAGAATACATATAAAATAGCTTTACAAAGCTAAGCTATTACCTTTTGGCTTTTCAAAGAAGGTACTCAATAGAATATTTTATGGAACCAAATAGAGAAAAAATGCAAAAAAGAAGAATTATTGGACGATGATCAGTTTTTCTATTTCTTCTAGCATTTGTTTAGGGTTCCCCTGAGAAAAATGTTTTCTTGCTGGTTCTAAAATTTCTATTAAACTTTCTGTAACTGATTTCTTTAAATCAAGAGGGTGTAGTTTTTTCTCTTTGTATATTTTTTCTAGTTCAGTATAATTGTCAAATTTTAAATTTCCACCAAATTTTTTTTCTCTTATTATCTCTAATCTTTTTTTAATGGGAAAAACAACATATTTGCACCAATCTAAAACTGGATTAAACTCAATTTCTCCTTCAGGACAAAATGCTTTTTCTATTTTCCTTTTTATTTCTGTAGGAGAATCATGAATAAAAATACATGTATCTGGCTTACTTTTAGACATTTTTAGAGCAGACCAAACTTCTTGCATATTGTCTTTTGAAACTGGCCACATAGGGGGTTGTCCCAATCCTAAAAGCAAATGACTATGAATAGCAATTGGTTTAATTTGTTTTCCTTCTTTATTGATTAATGGGCTAAATGAAAGTTTCAAAGCAACATCTCTTGCTATTACTTGTGCTTTTCTTTGATCTAAACCTCCATGAGCTAAATTTATTCTTTGAATAAAAATATCAGCAACTTGCATTGGTGGATAAATTAATTTAGCAAAATCAACTGCTTCTCCTTCTTCTCTTCCCATGATTGTAATGCTTCTTAACATCCTAGATAAAGAAGTATGCTTACTTATTTCAATTACAGTTGTCCAATATAAATCATTCTTAGAATATAAATCGCTCCCCAAAATAAATTTCAATTTTTCTGGATTGCCACCACTACATTTTAGACTTGCCTTCAGGGCTTCTTTAAAATAGCCGACTGCAATTTTTTTAATTGTTTCTGGATTTCCCCCTAATTTGTCATTAATCCAAGTATGCCAATCAGCCAAAAAAATACTACAATCCACTCCCGCTTCCATAAAATCTTTGACTTTAGACATGCAAACAATTCCAGTCCCTAAATGAACTTTTCCAGAAATTTCAAAACCAATATAATGTTTTAGCTTCTCCCCCCTCTTCAACATTTCTTTCAGTTCCTCTTCTCCGATAATTTCATCAGTATTTCTCTTAATAAGAGCCAGTCTCTCATCCACACTCATTACCATAAAAAACAGAGATTTTTTCAATTATTAAATTTAACTATTTAAAGAATTAAGAAGATTTAACAATTCCAATAATTCCACCTATAAGAATCAAAACAGCACCGAGACTCAATCCAGTAAAAAGACCAATGCCACCAAGAACAGTAATTATGGTGAAATTGGTTTTAGAAAAATCACGATTAATTCTAGCTGTATAAAAAGCAAGAATAACACAAACAATAAAACCAATAATGCTTACAAATAAGCTATATGTAATAATTAAATCAGATTAATAAACTCTTTTCTAACTTTGTTAAATGTCTCTTTATTTATTTTTCCTATCTTCTTAATTATGATGCTCTGTTCTAAAGTAAATAATTTATCCACCTTAATCCTGCTTTTAACAGGAATATTGCCTTCTACTAAATCAGAGTTATCAATTAGTATAGAGTATTTAGAATCCTTTAAATTAGAAGTAACTCCACAAGTAATAACATCTTCGCATTCCATTAGATAACTGCTTTTGGATAAAATCAAAACAGGTCTTTGTCTAACTCTCGTCAAATCAGAAAAAGGAAAAGGAACAATCAAAATATCTCCTTGGTTAAACCCTATCCCAGATTTCATCCTCTTTATTATCCCAAAGTTTACTTGCAACTCTCTCAGAATGTTTTAATAAATCTCTAAAATCCTCTTTTTTAATTTTCCTTAAGCAGAGTGTTTCTCCATTTCTAATTGCGATTAATTCGTCTCCAATATTAATTCCAGCTGATTTTCTAATTTCAACAGGAATTGAAATCTGCCCCTTGTCTGTTACCTTAATTATTTTAGTTTCCATAGATAAGTAAGAATTTCCTTACTTATAAAGATTTCTATGTTTTGCCAAATTATCAAAAGATAATTACAATTTCCTTACAACTTTTTTAAACTTCTCTTTCTTTATTTACCCTAAATGCTACTTTCACTAATCATCTCCCTTTTATTCGGCATCCTCGCCGGCACCATCACAGGCCTCTCTCCTGGCATTCACATAAATCTTGTTGGAGCAATTCTTGTTTCTTCTTCAATAACTTTATTCTCATCAATTCTTCCAGTATATCTCATCGTTTTTATAGTCGCAATGTCAATAACACATACATTTGTTGATTTTATTCCATCGATTTTTTTAGGCGCTCCCGATACAGATACAGAACTTTCAGTTCTCCCAGGACATGAATTATTAAAAAAGGGAAAGGGCTATGAAGCTGTAATGCTTTCAAACTATGGAAGCTTAACTGCTGTTTTTATTTTAATTATTATTTCCATTCCATTGATTTTTGTTGTTCCAAAAATTTATCCCATTCTTACAAAATCTATTGTGTTTATCTTAATATTCTTCTCTTTAACTTTAATCCTCCTAGAAAAAAATAAAATTTCTGCATTATTTGTGTTTCTTCTCACTGGTTTTTTAGGATTAGTTGTATTAAATCTAAAAATAAAAGAGCCGCTCCTTCCCCTCCTTACAGGACTTTTTGGAGCATCAATGCTGATATTGAGTATAAAACAAAAAACAATTATTCCGCTGCAAAAAATTAATGAAGAATTTCAGGTTCCGTTAAAATCTCCGATTATAGGTTCTGCAATCGCATCTCCTCTTTGCGGTTTCCTTCCTGGCCTTGGAAGCGGGCAGGCAGCCATAATCGGAAATCAAATTTCTAAAACAGATAAAAGAGGATTTATTGTAATGATTGGAATAACAAACACCTTAGTAATGGGTATCTCTTTTCTCTCTCTATATGCAATTCAAAAAGCAAGAACCGGTTCTGCTGTTTCAATTCAGCAACTTCTAAGCGTTATAAGTTTAAATATTTTAATTCTAATCTTAATTGTCTCTCTAATTTCCGGAATTATTGCATTTTTTATCACAAAAAATATTTCAAAATTCTGTGCTCAAAAAATTAACAGAATAAATTATTCCTTTCTTTCAATAACAATTCTTGTAATTATCTCAATAGTAGTCTTAATTTTTTCAGGATTTTTTGGATTTATTATTTTCATTGCTTCAACATTCACAGGAGTTTATTGTATTTCTCTCAATGTAAGAAGAACAAATATGATGGGATGTTTGCTATTGCCGACAATTCTCTTATATTTATTCTAAACAAAACCTCTTTCCCACCCGCCCAACCCATAGAAATTGTTAATAGACTAAAATCTGAAATCTATTTTATCGTGATCAATGGTTTTAAGCGATTAAAAGTTATTCTTATATCAAAAAATCCTTGTGTTTTACCACACACTAAGGTGTGTGGTTTGTTTAGGATTTTTGGAGACAGAAATTCTGACAATTGCCATAGGCAATTGTCCACTGCCTAAATGCAGTGGTTTCCAATAATTTCTGTATAAAAATTCTTAGCGAAGCATTGTGTCCGAGTGTTTTGACTTTAGACAAATGCTCATTATACCAATAACTAAAATCAGGGCGCGAGTTGAAGGCCGATGCGGAGCGATAAAATCCACTTTTAACAAGTGGTTTTCTTGTCGCAGACTAAAACCACTTCTTCAGCGCTTCTTGTTTCTCTAATTCTTTTCCAAAAACACTGTCTATATATCTTCTTGTCAGCTCTAAACTTTGTCTGATATAGGGAGATAAGTTATATTTATTCACCAAGCCCATTGCTGGCTCTAAATATTTTTTTATTCCTCCCTCATGAATTGTAAATATTATTTTTCCTCCACAATTTGGACATACTCCAGTTAATGGCGGCCTTCTCAGGCTCTCATTACAATTAACACACCTAAATCCCTGCATTGAAAATTTTCTTAAATTACCCCTCATATCCCTGATAAAATGTCTTTCAATAATCAACCTAGCAGTATCTGAAGTATCTGCTGCGCGAATTTTCTCAACAAGCTCCATCTGATGCTGGACTTTTTCCTGCATTGTCGGTAAAAGTTTGTAAGAAGAACAAACAACACCATCGTTAAAATCAGAAGTGTCATGAGTAAACCCAATATCGATAAAGGGGTTTTTCCCCTCTTTTAAAATTGTTTTAATAATCGGCAGTTTAATCTTAGATGAATGAATTCCACTCTCTGCTTTTCTATAAAGCTCTAAGGGATATTCCCACAAAACTTCTAAATCTAAAATTTGTTCATCAACCTCTCCTGCATCTATTTTCGCATTTAAAACCAGCGGAGCATCTTGTGTTCCTCCTCTATGGCTTGGTAAAAATTTTCTGGAAAAATTTATCAAAACATCTCCTAAAAGCATTATAGCTATTTCGTCGCCGTCGCAGTCTCTTCTGACTGCTGCGTGCATATAAGGGGAAGCCAATAAACTCTGTGTTCTTGAAAATCCAATAAACCTGCATATGACCCCTGCACAATTATGTGGAGCCATGCACACTCCAAGCTGTCCAACCAAATCCTCTTTATTTTTTAAATTATAAAAACCCTTAAGCCCATAAATTTTTTCAAGCTCATCATCTACAAAGTTTGCAACTTTTATGAAAACATCATCAGCTTTTTCATCCAACGATTCAGGAGCAGCAGGCAGTAAAATATCGTGTGGCATTAGCTCTAAAATCTGCTCTTCATTTTCCAATAAATTTCCTTTTATATCTTGAGTATATCCAATTTTCTTTAATTTTTCAATACTGACAGAAATTTCTTTTGGTTTAAAATGAGTCAATGGGAGCTCAGTGGCATCCATTCTGATTGTCCCATCTTTATTTACCTGCAAATCATACATTGCTCTCAAAATTCCCTTAGCTAAATACTCCATATCGTGCTCTTCAGAAGATGTTCCTCTAACACCTTTAATTAAAACAGGAATTTCATTGCGATTAAGTCCGAGTTTTTTAACAGCCAGATTAAAATAATAATTAATATCCAATTCTCTATTTGAATAAGAAACATTTTTATGCTCCTTGCATGGTTTGTCTTTTGTTATTTTACATTCACTGCAATAGAATATTTTTTCAGTTTTTTCATTGCACTGCTCACATGTATTGTAAATAGTTTCCTTGTTGCACTTTCTGCAATATCTCAATGGAAAACTGCCCCTTATTTTTCCCAATTCAAGAGTTGCATTAAGGCTCCTTAATCTTCCACCTTCACTTCCAACAGGAAAAAGAACATTCGGGCTTCCAGTAAGTTTTCTGAGTTTAGCTTTTTCTGGTCTTCCCATTCTCGCGCCAATAAATTCTCCTGCCTTGTCTTTAATAATAAATTCAGAAACCTCATTGATTTTTTCTAAAACACTCCCATCACCCTCTAAATAAAATTTTTTTTCATTTATAAAATCTCTAAGCAAAATATCTTCTTCAATCAGAACATCAATTCCCAGATTAATTAACAGGGATTTAGAATTTTCTGGATTTAAAACAACATTTTCAATTGTAACTTCATGCTCTATTCCAATTAGCTCCAAAGCTCTTTTCCCGGGGTTAAACCTCTCCTGTTCTGTTTTATTATAAGGGAGTATAATTTTTTTTTCTCGAATAAAAGAGTTTTTAAGCCAGCTCACTAATCCTAAAAACTGCTCTTGACTTATCTGGCTCCAGTAAAAAATATATTTAGGATATAAGGGGGTTTCATACTTTTTGCTTAATTCAATTGCTTTTTCAAGAGTTACATTAAAACAGTCTAAAATCTCTCCTGTTTCTATATCAAACCCCTTTTCCTTCAATTCCAAAAACCACCACTCTTCAACATAGCCTGGCTTTATTAGGCGATAATTTCTATTTGCTAAATCACTGAATGGAAAAAGAATATCTCCAAGATAGATTATCTCTTCAACATCAGGATAAATTTTCTTTGCTTCTTCCTTGCTCTTAACTTTTCTCACACTTCCGCTAAAAAGCTTGACTATTGGGCCGTCTATAGAATCACAAACAGTTACTGCGCACCCTTTTGTTGGTTTTTCAATTTTTAATTGTGTGCCTGTTGCAATAAAATCATCAGTAATTGCCATTGTAGCTGGATGCAGCGACGCTGCACTAAAACCAGAAACTCTTCCTCGCCCATACCTGAATCTAAATGCACCGCTTCTGGAAGGATGTCCAAAAATTGGCCTTCCTGCAACTAAATCCTGAATATAAGTTGGTGAAGAATCTACAATCTTTCCAACATTTCTTCTCTCATGCAGTTCAATGTAATCTTTTATAAAATCAAATCCAGTTGATTTAATTCCATTCTCTTTTGCATGATTTAAAAGTCTAAAACCTTTTGCAGCTTTTTGCGCCAGTCCCTCAGAAAAAATTAAACACATTCCTCCCCGAATATTATTTGTTTCAACTCTTGCTAAATTTTTATAATTTGAAACTTCTAATTTTTCAGTCGGCTCTCCGGAAATTTGGATTGGAAGATTCTTTGCTAAAAATCCTATCTCTTCTTCAGTCGGAAGATATTGCAAATTCGTAACCCTTTCATGATAATCATAATTTTCCGAGATATATCTTTTAATTTCTTCTTCAGTCGGGTCATATTTTGCATAACCAAACAATTCTCTGAGATAATCAATTAACATCAAGACTAGACAAGAAGCTGTAGTCCCTGCACTCCTTATTGGCCCAGAAAAATAAACCACAAAATATTCCTTGCCCTCTTTTGTTTTTGCTAATTTTAATTGAGTAAAGCCCTCTATAGGTGAAGAAACAACACCAAGAGTATTATAAGCAAAACCTACTCTTATTCCCGCATCTATTGCTTCAATCAAAGATGAAAACTTGCAGAATTTTTGTTTTGCGACCTCTTCTGCAATCTTAAAAACAATAGTCGAATCTAACTTTCCATATTCTTTTTCTAATTCAAGAATTCTTTCAGCAATTCCACTTCCCTCCATCTGGGGATAAATTGTTGAAATCAGGCTAACGACTTTTTCAGCCATAGACATAGCTAAAGGAATTTCTACCTTGTTTACAGGATCTAATCCTTTTTCTCTAGCTGCCTCTGCAACTGAATAAACTTTCCTGACTTCTCTCTCAAGATTTTGGAAATATTCGTTTGTGTTCATTTTAGAATCCTCTCCATTACAATTTTTCTCTGACAAGAATAATTTTTTCTTTCATCTTCAAGAAAAACCCTATAATCATCATCAATCTCGCTTAATCTTCTCATATTTCCATTAACAGAAATTTCTGGATCAACATATCTAAATTTTTTTAATAGAACAATTCCATTTTCTGATTCTCTAACATTAAACCCATTTTTCAACAAATTCAATTTATCTAAACAATATTTATCTTCGTGTTCTATGAGTTTATTAATAACAAAATTATCCTCTTGCTTTAAATCATCCATAGAGATTATTTTTTCATTTAAGCCATATCTTAAAATATCTGCTAAAATAAAATATCTTGCTCTTGCTTGGTCTCCTGCCCAATGAACTCTTTGAAGTTCAGCATATTTCAATGCAAATTTTCTAGCAATACCCCCATCTAAAAAAGTCAATTGCCCATTTTTATTTTTTAAGTTTGAAATAAAACTCTCTG
>Ga0209541_10014449_pt1 | contig 11899 bp, 8 predicted proteins | sample RifCSPlowO2_01_FD_184027 | JGI IMG/M metagenome (GOLD analysis project Ga0209541, IMG submission 184027) | Groundwater microbial communities from Rifle, Colorado - Rifle CSP2_plank lowO2_0.1 (SPAdes) (version 2) | ecosystem: Environmental > Aquatic > Deep subsurface > Groundwater | place: Rifle...
CATGCTCTGGGCGCAAGCTTGGAGATGACGCTCAATATAGTTCTCGAGCGTTTCTCCGTTCTTGGGGGCTGTATTTTTTTTGAATCCAGTTGCTTTTTTGACGGCCTCCATTGCCGTCTGATAAGGGAAGTGCCCGTATGCGACTCCCCTTACCTTTGCGTTATGGTGCTCGATTAGCACCATAACGCAAAAGATACCATGTCTTTTGATAACCGAAGCCTCTTTTAGCTTCATCTCATCATTCCCCTTTTGTGAATGTGCGTTGGCTGTGTTCGGCTCGTGTCTTTCGCGCAAGACATGAACCGAATTCAAACAACAAATACGATTACAATAAACAAAAAACCCCATGATTAGGGGCTGTTTTTTCTTTTGTTTGTTACTATTATCAAAAACCCCTAACCGTTTGAAGGAAGCATAAGGACGAGGCTAAGAATCATTGACGTTGCTCTAAACTTTTTCATGATGTTTCTAGTATATTTATTTCTTTTTTTGTTGTCAAGCGTCGTTTTCTTATTGTGAAAATGTAAAAAAACTGCGAAAATGGCGGTATGGAAAAAGATTTTGATGGGTGGAATGAGAAGAAAAAAGAAATACATAATCGCAATTGCGCACCATTTTTCCATGCTCGCGAGATTTGGTGGTGTTCTTTGGGTCTTAATGTGGGTTTTGAACAAGATGGGTCGGATGAGGAATATCGCCGTCCGATTCTCATTCTAAAAGGAATGAGCAGGGAGACCTGCCTTGTTGTACCGCTTACCACCTCTACTCGAAATCACGCGCTTCGCCCTTCTGTTGGTGTTATTGGAGGGAAGCAGGCGCATGCATTACTTTCTCAAATTAGAATTATTGACGCAAAACGTTTAGTTAGAAAATTGGGGTATTTAGATAAAGAAATTTTTGAACAAATACGAAAAACCATCAAAGACATGCTTTGACGGCTTTTCCAGTTTGCCCCTTGCGGGGCGAGGCCGAAGCCACTTGTATTTGTATTATAGCATATGTCTCAAAAATTTGTCCACTTGCATACGCATAGTCACTATTCCCTCTTGGACGGGCTCTCAAAGATTGATGACCTTATCGCTCGGGCGAAGGAGCTTGATATGCCCGCTATCGCGCTTACCGACCACGGAAATCTTTATGGCGCAGTTGAGTTTTATAAGAAGGCTTTGAAGGCTGGAATTAAGCCGATATTAGGATGCGAGTTTTATGTAACACCTACCTCGCGATTTAACAAACAGCCGAGAGTTGATGAGATACGGCATCATTTAGTTCTTCTCGCGAAGAATGAAGACGGATGGAAAAACCTTCTTCAGCTTGTTACGAAATCAAACCTTGAGGGATTTTATTATAAGCCCCGCATTGATAAGGAGCTTCTTGCGCTTCATAAGGATGGGCTTATTTGCCTTTCTGGATGTTTTTCGGGCGAGATTTCCAAGCTTATTTCTTTGGGGAAGACGGACGAGGCGGAGAAGGCTGTCGTGTGGTACAAGGAGCTATTTCAAGAGGATTATTATCTTGAGATTCAGCCTCACGCCCCCGAGATTCATCAAACGATTATCGGGTTTTCGCGGAAGCTCTCCGTTCCTCTTGTCGCGACACAGGATGTTCATTACGTACGAAAGGAAGATAAGGAGGCGCATGAGATTCTTCTCGCGATTCAGACGAACGCGAAGATAGATGATGAAAAGCGGTTTAGCATGAAAGGATGCGAGGTGTATATTACCTCTTCCGAGGAGATGAGCGAGTTTTTTTCCGAGGTTCCGGAGGCAATTTCAAACACCCTGAAGATTGCCGAGGCGTGCAACGTTAAACTTCAGCTTGGCGTTACTCGTTTGCCGAAGTTTCCGATACCCGATGGAATGACGAGTATGGAATATCTCAAAACATTGGTTGAGGAGAGAGTTTCGGAGCGTTTTTCGGAAACTACTTCGCAGATTTCCGAACGACTTTCCATAGAAATTTCTCTTATTGAGAAGACCGGGTTCGCCGATTACTTTTTAATTGTTCAGGATTTTATCCGCTGGGCGAGACTTCACGGGATTATCGTAGGCCCTGGAAGAGGCTCGGCGGCGGGCAGTTTGGTTTCATACGTTTTAGGGATTACGAGCATTGACCCTTTGCAGTATGACCTTCTTTTTGAGCGGTTTTTGAATTCCCAGCGCATTGAGATGCCTGATATTGATATTGATTTTACCGATATTCGGCGAGATGAGGTCATCGCGTATGTTCGGGAAAAGTATGGCAACGACCGCGTGGCGCAGATTATTACGTTTGGAACGATGATGGCAAAGGCGGCGATTCGGGATACGGGGCGCGCGCTTGGCTTGCCATACGCCTTTTGCGACCAGATTGCAAAGTTTATTCCCTTCAATTCTTCCCTGCAGGAGGCGGTAGATTCCGTAACGGAACTGAAGAAGATGATTGAGGAAAACACAAACGCGAAGAAGCTTATAGATTTGGCGCTTCGGCTTGAGGGAACCGTGCGGCACGCTTCGGTGCATGCCTGCGGAGTTATTATTGCCGCGGAACCTTTGGTTTTGGTTTGTCCCCTGCAATACGCTCCCCAAGGGGAAAAAACCATCCTTACCCAGTTTGAGATGCATAGCGCCGTGGATGTGGGGCTTTTGAAGATGGATTTTTTGGGATTAAAAAACCTTACGATTATTGAAAAAACGATTCGCCTTGTAAAAGATATTCACGGGGTTTCCATTGATATTTCGCAACTTCCGCTGGACGACAAAAAAACCTTTCAGCTTTTTCGGAACGCGGATACGACGGGCGTGTTTCAGCTGGAATCTTCCGGCATGAAGCGGTATTTGAAAGAACTGAAACCGACGGAGCTTGAGGATATTATCGCCATGATCGCGCTTTACCGTCCGGGGCCGATGGAACTTATTCCAAGCTATATCGCCCGCAAGCATGGGAAGGAGAAGGTGGAGTATTTGCATCCAAAACTTGAACCTGTTTTGCAAAAAACATACGGCGTGGGGATTTATCAGGAACAGATGATGCGTATTGCCCGCGACCTTGCCGGATTCACGCTCGCGGAGGCGGATACGCTTCGCAAGGCGATTGGAAAAAAGATTAAGGAGCTTTTAGACGAGCAGAGAGAGAAAATTGTAAGGGGCATGATTGCGAATGGGATTGAGGAGAAGACGGCGAAGCAGATTTGGGAACTCTTTCCGCCTTTCGCGCGATATGGGTTTAATAGAAGCCATGCCGCCGCCTATGCCATGATCAGTTATCAGACCGCGTATTTGAAGGCGCAGTATCCCGTTGAATTTATGGCAAGCCTGCTTAATGTTTCGGGCGGAGACGTTGAGCGAATCAATTTTTTAATCGGCGAGGCGCGGCATCTCGGAATACGAGTTCTTCCGCCGGATACGAATCAGAGCTTTGAGGATTTTTCGGTTGATACATCGGCTGACTTCCCCACTATCAGATTTGGCTTGTTTGCCGTGAAAAATTTGGGAGCGACTATCGTGAAAGAAATTATTGAGGAGCGAAAGCGGGGCGGGCCGTATTCCGATTTAGCTGATTTTCTTTCCCGTATTCAGCATAAGGATATGAACAAAAAGTCTCTTGAGAGCTTGGTTAAGTGCGGAGCGTTTGATTCCTTTGGCGTGAGTCGAGGGGAGCTTATCATAAATCTTGAGGAGCTTTTGCGTTTTAATCAGGCCGTGAAACAGCTCTCATCAAACGGGCAGAGCGGGCTTTTTGGAAAAACGATTCCGAAATCATCCCTCCGTCTGAAGGAGGGCAAACCGGTAGAGCAGAGTATTATGCTCGCGTGGGAGAAGGAGTTGCTTGGCTTGTATATTACCGACCATCCTTTTCACGCTTATTTGGAGCATCCGAAGGTTAAGAAATTTTCAGTACCGATTAAACAGCTTCGGGAAGAGGCGCCTAAAGGAAGGACGAGACTTGTTATCGCGGGCATTATTTCCACAATTAAAAAGATTTCCACGAAGAATGGCGACCCTATGCTTTTTGTTACGCTTGAGGACCATACCGATTCTTTGGAGATGCTTGTGTTCGCGAGCGTTTTGGGAGAGACCGGCTCGCTTTGGGAGGAGGGCAGGGCGATTATTACACGCGGGCGAATGTCGGCGAAGAACGGAGAGTCAAAATTTGTGGTGGATGAGGCGTATGAATTGAGAATTGCGACAAGTTGAAAGTTGTAAGATTAAAGTTGTGAGTTACGAAAATAAAAAAACTCGTGTCTTTGTGGAAGACACGAGAGTTGGCAGTGCCAACTTTGGACGAATGACATAGGATTCCTTAGCTGCAGATCCTTATTTCATAGGCGCTCCTTTCGTGAGGGCGATTGAGCTCCTTGAGCTTTTCAAGGAGGCTATCAATCGCCAACTCGTAGTTTTGCCCAACACCGACCTCAAGAAGATTTTCAGTTCTTGCTTCCCAGCGGAGGTTGGGGTTACGAACTTGGGTTACCACAATCAGTGGTTTCAAAGTACCCCACCTCCTTTCTAAAGTTAAAAATACTTTGTATAATCCTTTCATGTCAAACGCCGAACAACATGACCACAAGATTTTGGGGCGGGAGTTGGATTTATTTGTCTTCTCCGATTTGGTCGGAAGCGGACTGCCTCTTTTTACGCCCAAGGGAACTATTATTCGCAATTTGCTTGACGAGTATGTTTGGGAACTTAGAAAAAACTATGGATATGAGAGGGTAGAAATTCCCCATATTACGAAAAAGGAACTTTATCAGAAGTCGGGTCATTGGGATAAGTTTAAGGATGAGCTTTTTAGAATTAAAACTCGCGAGGGGCATGAGTTTGCCCTAAAGCCGATGAACTGCCCGCATCACACGCAGATTTATGCCCGCAAACCGTGGAGTTACCGAGAGATGCCGCAGAGATATGCCAATTCCACGATGTGCTACCGCGATGAACAGACGGGCGAATTAGGAGGAATATCAAGAACGAGAGCGTTTACCCAAGATGATGCCCATGTTTTTTGCAGGATGACGCAGACCAAGGAGGAGTTTTTGAAAATTTGGGATATTGTTCACGAGTTTTATAAAACGTTTGGGTTTACATTAAAGACGCGCCTTTCATTGTATGACCCCAAGGAGGCAAAAAAATATCTTGGCGATAAGGATGTTTGGGCCGTGGCGGAGGGGATTCTTCGGGAAATTGTTGAGGAGAAGAAGGCTGATTACTTTGAGAGTATTGGAGAGGCGGCTTTTTATGGGCCGAAGCTGGACTTTATTACAAAGGATTCTTTGGGACGCGACTGGCAGGTAGCGACAATTCAACTTGATATGAATATGCCGGAGCGGTTTGACCTTTCGTGTGTTTCCGAGAACGGAAAGCCAGAGAGAATCGTGATGATACACGCCGCGATTATGGGTTCTATTGAGAGGTTTATGTCTGTTTTAATTGAGCACTATGCCGGAGCCTTTCCTCTCTGGCTCTCTCCCGTTCAGGTCGCGGTATTACCTATTGGCGAGGGGCATCAGGCATACGCGCGGGAGGTTATGAAGAAGTTGGTGGCGGAAGGAATTCGCGCGGAACTTGAAGATTCTAACGAAACTTTGGGGAAGCGTATTCGCGAAGCGGAAACTCAAAAGGTTCCTTATATCGCGGTTATGGGAGACAAGGAGGTATCCTTAAACACTCTTGCTGTAAGAAAAAGAGGCGCGGGCGATACGGGAGCGACATCGGCGGAAGATTTCTCACAACTTATCAAAAAAGAGATTCAGAGCAAATTGGGCTGATCCTGTCGGTGTTGACTTTAGATGAGATTTTAGTGTTAGATGTTTGTGGTGTCCCCTTTGAAGAGGTTGTAGTTTCAACGCGAGACCGTGGAAACTACAGCGAGTACCCTTTCTCTGTTTTTTGAGAGAGGGTATTTTTTTACCTCGTTAGAAGCTCAAAGTTAAATTGTGTTAATAAGATAAAATGATTTCAACAAAGAACAGCCTTGGGGCTTCTAACGGGGTAAAAAAAAATAAGATTGTTGTTGTTTTAGGGCCGACGGCGTCGGGGAAGAGCGAGCTCGCAATACGGTTGGCTAAATGTTTCAGCGGTGAGATTGTTTCGGCAGATTCTAGACAAGTTTATCGGGGAATGACTATTGGCACCGCAAAATCTTCTAAAAAAGACCTAGGGATGATTCGGCATCATCTGGTTGATATTAAGAATCCAAACCAGAACTATACGATTTCGCAATACAAAAAAGATTCCCTGCGAGCTATTTGTGGCATTATTAAAAAAGGCAAGTTGCCTATTCTCGCGGGAGGAACGGGACTTTATATTGACGTTCTTACCAAGAATCTTGAAATTCCAAATGTACAACCAAACGCAAAACTTAGAAAAAAGCTTGAGGAGGAGCTCGCGAGAGACGGCTTAAAAGCTTTGTATGAAAAACTCGTAACGCTTGACCCCGAGGCCGCTTATATCGTTGACCACCACAATCCTCGCCGAGTTATTCGGGCTTTAGAGATTGTTCTTCAGACAAATAAGCCCCTCTCCGCCCAGAGAAAGAAAGGAGAGGAGCCTTTTGATTCTTTATTTATCGGCATTTCTCTCCCCTCTTTGGAATTAAAGGAAAGGATTTTTAGGAGGGTTGATATGATGATACAAGACGGGTTAGTAGAAGAAGTTGAAGCGCTTGTAAAGAAGTATGGACCAAACCAAACTGCCTTTGACGCAATCGGTTATCGAGAAATTATACGTTATTCGCAGGACGCCACTTCTCTTGATACGGCTATTCAAATAATAAAGAGGAATACGTGGCATTACGCGAAGCGACAGATGACATGGTTTAAGAGAGATGCGAACACAAATTGGGTATCTGATTATGCCGAAGCGGAAAAGTTGGTGAGGGAGTTTTTGCGACCCCCATCGCACTCTTTCTTACTCGAGTGCTCCGCCGACAACAAACCCAAATGCCTCAAACTTTAACGTACGTTAAAGTTTGAGGCATTCTGGAACTGGAATATAGAATTTAGAGTATGGAACTACTGCGTTGAGACTTAGAAATTGAAAAATTCTAATGTTTGGAGGTCTAACCTCCAAACATTGATTTTTGGGAGTTCGGCTTCCAAATTTTTGTTTCTCCCATTGCTTGAGATGTTAAAAAAGTTTGAGGGAGTCCGTCGTAAGCTAGGACTCCCTCGCATGTTACTTCCGTCGTGGCGTTCCACGCCGACGGAAATACTTCCGAACGCTGAACTTGGGAAGGAGGAATTCTACCTCCCCATTCTGTGTTTGGCGGGTTTCGGACTGAAACCGAAACCCGAGATTCTGGAGACGTCCCATTTCTTGTGGCGGAATCAGTTCCGCCTCAATGGGATGCCTCATGAAAAGTGCGACAATTCCGTTCATTCCCCTCTCCTTTCAGGGAACGAGGGAAGACTATCGCACCCGTAGGATACTGTGTATTGTATATCATATTTTCTATTTTTTGTCAATTTTTTCGTAATATCCCAATAGCTTGGAATCACCTGTTGCGGGTAGAATCCAAGCTATTGGTTAGAAGACGTTTTTTTGTTATGGTTTTGTAAAACTTTGAAGGAGGATTATTCAATCCTCCTTCCCCCCGAATCAACTAGCTCGATACTTTCTGACCGAGCTGTTATCTCAAGTTCCACCTCTTCTTTCTTATTTTACACTTACGTCAAGCCAATTCCTGTTTCAATGTTTGCTGAATAAGCTCGGGGTTTCCCCGCCCTTTTAGTTTTTTCATGGTCTGGCCGACCAGAAACTTTAAAGAATTTTCGTTGCCTTTTTTGTAATCCCCTGTTGCTTTTGGGTTTTCGGAGATACTTTCTTTCACTGCCACTCTTACGGATTCTTCGTCCGATACTTGACTCATATCCATTCTTTTTATTATGGCGCGAGGATCTTCGCCTGATGCCTGCATTTCAACAATAATATCCTTTGCCATTCGCGAGGTAAGATCGCCGTTGGAAATTAAGACGATGAGGTCGGCAAAATTTTCAGGTGTTATGTTAAGGTCATCCCAGCCGATGTTTTCGTTTTTCATGAGACCAAAAAGGTCGCTCGTGAAATAGTTGAATAACAGTTGAACATTGGAAGTTGGAAGTTCGGATTTTAGTTCGGATACTGCTTCCTCAAAGAAGCGCGCCGACTCCGGGTCGTTTATCAGCACATCCGATTGTTTTTCGGATAGATTGAATTCTTCCGCGAATCTTCGTCTCTTATGTTCGGGAAGTTCCGGCAGGTGGCGTTTTAGATCTTCAATGTTTATGAGGTCGGACTTCGTGAGATTGAGATTGGGAAGGTCGGGTTCCGGGAAGTAGCGATAGTCGTGCGCTTCTTCTTTTATTCTTTGCGATTCCGTTTGTTTTTTAAACTCATTCCATCCTCTTGTTTCGGGGATAATCTTCTCTCCTTTTTCCAAACGCTCTTCCTGACGTTTTAGTTCATATTCTATCGCTTCTCCAACCGCTTTGAATGAGTTGATATTTTTTACCTCTACTTTTGTCCCCAGGACCGCTGATTTACGCGGACTTCTGTTTGACGCGGATAAACGCGGACACGGAGCGATTGAGACGTTTGCCTCAATTCGCATATTTCCCTTCTCCATATCGGCGTTTGAGATTCGCAAGTAGCGAAGAATAAGGCGCAGTTCCTTTGCGAACGCCATCGCCTCCTCCCCATTTTTGATTTCTGGTTCGGTAACAAGCTCAAGAAGCGGTACCCCCGCGCGATTGAAATCTACCAATGAGCTTTTAACTTTTAGCTGATAGCTTTCAGAACTTTCTGCGTGCGCGAGCCTCGCCGTATCTTCTTCCAGATGGATTCTTCGGAGACTGATTCCTTTTAAACTTCCTCCGCTTACAAGCGGAAGGTCGTATTGTGAAATTTGGTATCCCTTTGGAAGATCGGGATAAAAGTAGCTTTTTCGGTCAAAGCGGGAGTTTTTTGCTATGTCGCCGTTTAACGCCAAACCGAGTTTTATCGTTTCTTCCACCGCTTTTTTGTTTATGGTCGGAAGCGCTCCCGGATGAGCGAGGCAGATGGGGCAAACATTTTTGTTTGGCTTTTTTTCATCCGGGTCGTTCAGGCATGAGCAGAACATTTTTCTTTTCGTGTTCAACTCAATGTGAATTTCCAGGCCGATGGTTGGAAGATACATAATTTTTAATTTCTAATATCTAATTTCTAAACAATATCAAATCGGGGTAAGTAAATTCAGCGAATATATTTATTTAAGATATTTATGATTTCTTGATGGATTTCTTGGATGGGTCGTTCGCCGTTTATGATTTCTATACTTTCAAATTCTTTGGCGAGTAAGTTGTATTCTTTTCGTATTTTTTCCAGCTTTTCTTTTTCCTCAAAAAATTCTTTTTTTTCTCCGCGTTTTTCCATTTTTTCCATTCCCCACGCGGGAGATACATCTATCATAAAGGTTTTAGTTGGAAGAATAAAATTTTCGTTTATCTGAATTAAAAATTGTTTTTCGCACTCCTGCAGTCCGTAGGCGAGGGAAGAGAAGACGTAGCGGTCGCTTATGACTGTTTTTCCGCTTTCCAGGGCGGGAATGACGCTGTTTTTCAGATGAGCGCGCCTGTCTTCCGCGAAAAGAATTTGAAGTTCTTTTGTGGAAATCATCAGCTCTTTTCGCAATACTTTTCTTATTTTTTCACTTTCTGGTGTTTCTTTTGTCGGTTCTTTTGTGAGAAGAACCTCCACGCCTTTTTGTCGGAGATATTCCGCGAGCATGTTTGCCTGCGTTGTTTTTCCCGAGCCGTCTATTCCCTCAAAAACGAAGAAAGAGGCGTTATGTTTTGTTTCTAAAGCCACTTCACCCTTGAGGTTTTTGAATATCATATAAATCTCTCCGAATAACGAATTTGTACGAATAAACGAATCATATCCGAATCTACGAATCTACAAATTTACTCCTGTACAAAGTGTTTACTTAGACGGGGGCCGGTTTGGTTCGCGTAGTGCGACCCAAGCTCTTCCTCGCCGTATACGATGTCCGGCATTTCGCACAATTCTTCAAAAACAACCTTACAGATAGGCTGTTTATTGGAAAGGACAATGCTGTTTTCAAACGGGCGAACCTCAAGAACGATGGATTGCCCGTTTATTCTTCCTTCTTTTCCGTATCCGAAGCCCGGGTCAATGAATCCCGCGTAGTGAGACCGGTACTCTCCGCTTCGCACGTCCATTGGCGCGATTTCCGCCGCGTATGTCGGAGGCACGCGTATTTTTTCTCTGGTGTGGAGAATATAAAAGTCTCCTTTTCTTAACGTAACCGTTTTTTGGGGAGATTTATGTATCGGCGCGAAGAAATCTTCCGGTTTGTATAATTTCTTTTTTGAAAAATCAATATATTTTTGCGTTCCCTCGCATCTCCATCCAACAAGGTCATACCTCAAATCTACCGTCATAATTACGCTTCCATCCTCGTCGTTTATTTTCATCTCCTTATAATCTATCGGCGTTTCATCAAAATAGAGAGGGTTGTGTTTTCGGTAAAAATTTTCAAGTACGTTTTGATTTTTAATTCTTGTGTCGGAGTAGAAAAGGCGAAGCTGTAGAAGCGTATCTCCCGGCTGTATTTTTACCCGAAATGATTTGGGTTCCACGATTGCCCACAGTTCTCCTTTGTAGCCGTAATGCCCTGCCGCGTCAAAACGGGCGACATAATCCGCGAGCATTGAAACCTTGAGGTCAATTCTGCCCACCGAGCTTTTCGGGTTAGAATATCCATACACACTATCCGGCAAATTCAGCTGTTCTTTTAGTTTTACAAGATAGAGCGTGTTGATTTCCAAGGGATATTCAAAGGTATAGGCTTCGGCTCCTATTTCTTTCGCGACATCTTCCACGCGCTCTTCCGGTTTTGGAAGGAAGATGTGCGGGAGGCGATAAATTTTTCCGCCAACCGTGAGGTCAAGACTTGCTGGCTGAACATTATTTTCATTTCCGTTTACGATTCCGCCGTCGCGGATAAGCGTTCGTATGTCTTGAGACGGAAGAGTTCCCTGTTTTTCCATGTAAGTAAGGATACTGAATTTGAACGAAGGACTCAAGGCTTTGGATAAGGATTAATGACTAACGATTAAGGATTAGGAGTTGGGGGATTAAAAAAACTTACATGAGATATGGAAAATGAGACGTGAGAAAATATTTGAACATCTGACGTCCAAATATTAACTTTTGGGAGTTCGGCTTCTAAATTTTATATGATGCGCAAAAAAAACAGTCTCATAATAGTGAAACTGTTTTTGTTTTTTTTTTCTAACTTTCTAATTGGTCACCTCTATCCCCATTGAGCGGGCTGTGCCTTCTATGATGCGCATGGCGCCCTCAATGTTTTTCGCGTTTAAGTCTGTCATTTTCTTTTCCGCTATCTGCCGTATATCGTTTCGCGTTACTTTTCCCACTTTTTTCTTCAATATATCTCCCGATCCTTTTTCCACACCCGCCGCTTTTCGGAGCAGGTCGGAAGCGGGAGAAGTTTTCAGAGTAAATTCAAATGTTCTATCTTCGTATATTTTGATTTCAGCCGGAATGATATTGCCGCGCATTTCTTTTGTCGCTTCGTTAAATTGCGCGCAAAACTGCTGGATGTTTACTCCATGCTGACCGAGAGCCGGGCCGATTGGAGGCGCGGGATTTGCCGCGCCTGCCGGAATCTGAAGTTTTAAAATTGTTTTGAGCGGTTTAGCCATATTTTTTATATTTTTTGGACTTGCAATGAGTCAAGCTCTATCAATGTATCTCTCCCGAAGACGGGAATGAGGACTTTTACTTTGCCGCGTTCGGTGTCTATTTCCGCGACCCTCCCCTCACTATCTTTGAATGGGCCGTCTGATATGCGCACCACTTCGCTTACTTTCAAATCCACATTGAAGGTTGGTTCCTTCTCGCCCATTCTAAGATAG
>Ga0209541_10014451_pt1 | contig 11898 bp, 9 predicted proteins | sample RifCSPlowO2_01_FD_184027 | JGI IMG/M metagenome (GOLD analysis project Ga0209541, IMG submission 184027) | Groundwater microbial communities from Rifle, Colorado - Rifle CSP2_plank lowO2_0.1 (SPAdes) (version 2) | ecosystem: Environmental > Aquatic > Deep subsurface > Groundwater | place: Rifle...
TTGGGCAACGTTTTGGGGCTTTTTGACTGCACTCATACGACCTTTAAACGGTGAACCGATCTGGGACTTTGTCGAGCGCTGGGCAAACTGGGCTGCACCATTGGCTTTGTTGTATTTGGAAGGTGTTCCAAGAAAAATGAAGGATTGGTTTACCGAAAAATAGAGCCGATGACCTAAAGGTAAGGTTTATATAAGATCAGTTTTTCACCTTGTTCATGGATGCGAATCAACGCAAACTTCATTTTCACAGAGTGGCAAGAGTTTATGACTGTACGAGAGACACCGATAGGTCGATCATTAATTATTTGGGCGGTGTTTTCTCAAAAAAGACCTCTCCTCAGCATCCTGTTCTTGATCTCGCTACAGGAACAGCACGTTATCCTCTTGCCCTTGCTTCTACATTCGGAATCCACTTTATAGGTGTAGACGAAAATGCATCCATGCTTGCTGTTGCACGTCGAAAGGCAAAAAAACTTAAAGCTGCACTTGCCATCGTGCAGGGCGATTGTCTCTTTCTTGACGGCACCCTTGACGCTTATCGTCCCTTTTCTTTTGCAACGATGTTCAATGCCCTGCATCACTTTTCCAACATTCCTTCAATTGCCTATGCTATTCAATCTCAATTGCGCCCTGAATCCGGCAGATGTTATTTTTATACACGGGTAGACAATGATAATGCTGAAACGATCTGGGGAAAATATTTTCCGGGTTTTGTTGAACGCGAAAAGCATTATCTCGAAGAAAGTAGTTTCCCACGTTCCCGCTTAATGTTGGAACTTTGTCAGGGAGGGTTGGCTGTTCAAGAATGGGTCCGATTTGTGGTTCTTGCAGAACATACCCTTGATGAACTTCTCGAAAAAGTTCGTGCACGCCACTTCTCTACTTTTTGTGCGTATACACCTGATGAATTAGAAGACGCTCTCGCCGTCTTCTCTGATCGCATCCAACACGCATTTCCAGAAGCGAGAAACGATCCTTCTTATCGTATTCCCTACAGTTCCCCTATGACACTGGTTGTCTGTACTCCGCGATAATCGTGTGCGAAGCAAACTTTTCAATAGGGTCGACTGGGAAGGAGTAAGACTTATATACTTCTTCTTTTTCTTATTTTTCTATGTCCATCCTTCCTGTACTTGCTGCTCTGTTTGGTTTAGCAGGTTGCGGATCTGAGAAAGAAGTCCAAGTTGTTCATATTTACCATTATCCTGACGCAGGCGAAAGAGGATCCGGCAATCCGGGCGAACTTCCTCCTGGAAGCGGTTTTAGCGAGGGAGAAGGACAAGGTGGTGGAGGCGGTGGCGAAGGTCCATCTGAACATCCTGATGCTTCTCATGATTCTCGTTTTGATGCAGGTTCAGGAAGAGATCGTGATGCTGGCGTTTCTGGATCCGGCGCTGATGCAGGCAGTGGTGCGGGCGATGGTGCACCTCCGCGAATAGAGTATGACCGTATCGAACAATTTTTTGGTCAGCGACGAGAAGCTTCTGCAACAATCTATGATGCTTCTCCTGTTGATGTTGATTTTATCCTTACCAATGCACGCGGTCTCGAAGAGAAGGTCACGGTGCGTTATGAACAAGTAGCACAGCGAGGACGCGAAGCTGAGCTTGGCGGAACATCAGGCATCTACCGTGCAAACTTTGGCAATGTCTGGGATCAACCTGGAAGATACTGGCTTACGATTATTGCGAGTGCTCGTACAGAAGATGGCCGAGATGAAGCAAGTTCTGATCATGATATCCTTGTTCTTGATGAACTTGTTCTGACGATGGAAAGAAATCTGCGTGACGCTGCTGTTTACAGTTTGGATTACAACGACTGGAAAGCAAAAATTGTTGAAGGCGATCTCTTTCGGGAAATGTTCAATCGCCAAAATCAAAATCATCCTGGGAAAACTGATGCAGATGCGGTATTCAATTACGAGCACCTCCTCGGAAGACGTGTAGCTGGCGGCCGCGAGTACCAAAAAGTTCCTATTCAAGTTCATCTGTTGCGTTCAGGAGATGAACGAGGAGCTCTTGTTCCTGTCTACGAATTCTTGAATGAAGAAGGTGGATGGCATGTGAATTTTGCTGGATTAGTCTATGAAGACCTGGGTGTCCGTGCAACAGGAGAACGGATTGAACAAGCGTTGAGGAACAATTGAAACGTATGGCAACAACTCCGGCCATCACCTACGAAGATCTTCTTCAACAAACCCATGATCAGTACATGATCTTTGATACGCGAAGCCCCAAAGAATTTGAAGAATCCCATATCCCTGGCTCCATCAATCTCCCTCTTTTATCCAACGAAGAGCGCGTGATTATTGGTATTCTCTACAAACAGCAGGGACGAGAACCTGCACTCAAACGCGGGTTTGAAATGATCTTCCATAAATTTGACACATTCTTCAGTGCAATCCAAGGCCACACTCAAAAACAGCTGATTATTCAATGCTGGCGGGGTGGTCTTCGTTCTCAGCTTGTCGTTGATATGTTTCTCAATAAAGATAACATTATCCAGATGATCAAAGACGTGGGAGCAGACGTTCCGATTGATGCGTTTGCAAAAAAACTTGATGCTCTCCCGCCCTTACAGCCCAAACAATTAGTCGGTGGGTATAAGAAGTACCGCGAATACGTTCGCACAAAACTCGAGCAGTTTGATTATTCGTTTCAGTTTGTTGTTCTGCACGGGTTGAGCTGCACCTACAAAACCCATCTCCTTGATCAGCTTGCAAAAAAAGGCTACCCTGTTTTGGATCTTGAAAAGATGGTGCAGCACCGTGGTTCGGTGCTGGGTGGTATTGGTCTTTCCCCTCGGAGCCAGAAGATGGTGGAAAACGAGATGGTTGAACAGCTTGAATCCTGGAAACATGCAGGCGTTCCCTTTGTTTTTATTGAAGGGGAATCACGAAAGGTTGGACAATTTATTATTCCTGAAAAATTGTTCCAACGCCTTCTCAGTGGAATTCCTGTTTTGGTCACTGCAACGGACGAAGAACGGATTCATCTTGCCATGAATGAGTATTTTGAGACACCAGAAAAACGTGAAGGCTTAAAGAAAGAACTCCCGCGTCTCACTAAATTTCTTGGCAAGCAAAAGATTGACGAGTTGATTCAGCACACTGATGATAAGCATTATGACGAACTCTTTCGTTTGTTATTCAAGCAGTATTATGATGTCTTATATAATAAAACCCTGAAGGCGCTGGATTTTAAATTGACGGTGCATTGGAAGGAAATCGAGAAACTTGAGCACTTCTTCGATCGATTACATAAACAATAAGCTTTATCGTGTAAGCTTTCTCACTATTTTATTGAAAATTTGTGCAAGGGTCGAAAACCCCGCACTTCAGTGCGCAAATTTTCAATGCTCAAAAATCTTCGATTTTTGTTATAGCTATTTTACCGTTTCTATCGTTATTTTATCACTTATTAGTAGTTAATAAACGAAAGGTTTAAATAGTAGTAATTCTTACCACTTTGTGGTATGAAAATCAAAGTCAGCGTTTCAATGGAAAAGGAGTTATATGATATGGTAAAGAATAAGGTAGCTCATAGTATATTTAGGAATAAAAGCCACGTCATAGAACATGCTGTTGAGACTTTTCTAAAAGGAGAGCAAAAAGGAGAGTAAATGGAGAGTAAAATGGTTCTTGGTTGGTTGTTCAAAAGAAAAAGAGAAGAGAGTATCCCTATACAGGAGATACCCGTAGATTTGGAAGCTAGATTAGCAGATGCTTCTCCTTCTGTTTCTCAAAGAATGAGGTTAGCTGATCAGTATGAAACTTTCAAATATTTAGGAATTCTTGATACCTATGGTGTTGATTGGCCGTTGGAAAAATCTGCAAGAGACACGTTGCAGAATTTTTTTGATGGAAATAAGAGAACTCTTGATGGGGTTGATGTTAAAGTAGCCCAAAAAGGAGAAGATTATGTAGTTAGAATTAGTAATCATGCTGAATATGACTTTAGACTGCTTATGCATTTAGGTGGAACAACTAAAGCAGATGACCCATTCTCAGCTGGTGGACTGGGCGAAGGAACAAAGGTATTGGCGCTTTCATTACTTAGAGATTATGGATTTTCACAAGTAAGATTCGGTTCACAAAATTGGGAATTGGATTTTGTGTTAGATACTGTTCCGGAAGGGGAATATGTTGAGCAAAGGAAAGGATTATTTGCTGGTTTAAATCAAATAAAAGAGAGTAGAAAAGGAAACTTCATTGAATTCAGAACAAAAAACCCAGAACATGCTCAAGCATTTGTAGATGCCAAAAAATTATTTTATAGCTCTGATAACCCTGATTTTCAAAATCCCTCGTTGGATATTCCGGGAGTTGGCGGATTCAAATATCTTCCAAGAGCAGAAGGCTCAAGAGATACTCCTGAGGGAAATTTCTACTATGCTGGTCAGAGAAGACATTTTGAAAAAGAAGAATGGGGCACGGTTGAGCATGTCAACCTCTGGACTCATATTGATGATACTCTGAAAAAAGATAGAGACAGGGGGATTGTAACAAGAAGGGAGATAGATGATCAAGTTATTCCGAGAATTTTGGATGCCACATCAAATGATGATCTTTCAAGATTGGTTTATGAAATGAACCCTATTTGGTCTGGAACATGGACGTATGAAGTAGGATACAAACTTTTAGAAGGTATTGCGAAAAGATTAGCAGATAAAGGAGTAAAACTTCAGTTTGATGACAAATATCTTGCTTCAACCTCGTTTATGTCAAGTATGACCATGGGTAATCTCAAGAAACAAGGATACATAATCTGTTCTGGATTTTTAGGAGATATTGGAATGAAATCTGCTCAAGATAAATTTAGAGAGATGCAGCAACATTATAGAGTTGACACAGCTTTTGATGAAGAAGAAAGGATTAATATTCTTTATGAAGCAATAGTTCCATTCCAAAGAGATAGGAAAGATGTTTGGGTTTTTGATAGAGAACATGAAAATAGTATTATCCAAGGACAATATGACGAAGCTTTTGTTTGGTTATCGAGAGATACTTTGAGAAAACCATTTCCTGATGCTTTGGCAACATATTTACACGAAGTAGATCATAAGCATGGTTCTGACCATTCCGCAGAATTCAGTGAAGCATTAACTGTTACTTTGGGAGTAGTTATGAGAGAAATAATACAACAGCCACAATTGTATCAGAAACTAGAACAAAGATGGAATCAAACTTTGCCCCAACCTCCAACAGAGACAGGAATGTCACCATCTCAATAAATTTTGATCATTCAATCATCACATAAAAAATCCTAGAATCTGGCTGATGATCAAGAATGCTCCCAGCAAGAGCGCAAGCGTTGGCGGAATCCCCATTCCGCTGATTGCGAATTTAATCATGATAATTCCGATCACAATAAGCAGGCCTTTAGAAATCAAATCGACGGGTCCGTGGGCTTTTTTGTAGTGTATGAACAGCGTTCTTTCCATAACAAAGAATAAACTCTATCTCTTTTTAAATTATTTGCATAAACTTATCTGTAAAACTCTTTCTGCATCATGCATTTAATATCTTTTATTAACCCATTTTATATTGGTCATCCGTGTCAAAGCACTCATGTTCAACCAGGTCGTTTTCTCCCAGGTATTCATCCTCCAGGAAAAAAGCTCGAATCCTTTGACCTCGTTTGCCATGATTCAAGGCAATGGAATGACGTTCTACTTCGATGCACGGTATCATCTCTAACACCCCCAACAAAGAGAAAGCATGTATGAGTATTAATAATGGATGTATATACAGTATAAGTGATGCAGAGAAAACCGAGTCATAATCCTTTTCACTCTTAGATCGTATCAATACCCTCTAAAACTGCTTCAATCATTCCTTTGCAGGTGGCAAGTTTCGGAATCAGATCGTAATCATACGTCGCCTTCTTAATCTGATCAACCCGATCCAGCATTTGGCGCAGGAAGCGAATCATGTCGCCTTCAGGAAAATTGGTGTTAAAGAGCACATCAAAGAAATTTTTCCTGTCCATGACCGGTTTAACAATCGCAGTAATATCCTCAAGATGCTCAAAGCGCCGTAGGGTTCTCAAATACTGATTTTGCCTGAGCAGGTGTTTCAGATGTTCAATCTCTTTGGCTCTGTGGCGTTTATAGAACTCATGCTTCACACTTTTTTCATAGACCAGCACAGCAAACAGAAGCAAAAGCTGGTACGTGTCCAATTCCTGATAAATCGGTGTTCCAAAGATTTCACCGTAAATCAGCTCGTCGCAGAAAATTTTGGACGCAAACACCCCTTTTTCTGTCAACTGGCTCGTGTGGCCTCCCTCGACATACCTCATCTGCTCCAGTTTTTTCTTTTTATTTCGATAAGAGTGATGCATGATGTGCTCTTTCTGCTTCAAAAAGTTCTTTCCATATTTCTGATAGGAATAAAAGCTTAACCGGAGCATGTAATCAATCTGGTCTTGAGGGTGCTGTTGGATCAAATTAAGAACCGTGTTATAAGAAAGTTTAAACTGCGACCGTATCGGTTCAGTGTCTTTTGCAGTCAAGTGCTTGATTTTTTTGTAATCATAGACTCTTCGATCAATCATCGAAACCACAAAACCTTTTGTATCTATCCCTCGGCGCCCAGCACGACCTGCACATTGGAAGTATTCCTTGGTATTGAGGTAACGGAACCCTTGTCCATCATACTTTTCCAAGCTGTTAAAGCACACGGTTTTCGCAGGCATATTGATGCCAACGGCAAAGGTGTCGGTTGCATAGAGTACTTTAATGAGGCCGAGAGCGAAGAGTTCTTCCACAATCTCTTTCATAATCGGAAGAAGTCCTGCATGGTGAAATCCAATGCCAAGCGGAAGAAGCTGTCTGAGGAGCTGTGTTGTTTTGAGTTTATTGATATCCGAAGGCGCGTGCAGAAGTTTTTGTCTGATAAAAAGAGTTATCTCCGGGTTGGATTTAAAGAAATTCATTCTTCCCAACTCAAATCCCTTTTTCTGGCACTCCATTCTTGAAAAGTTGAAATAAATACAGGGCATACGCTCTTCTCCCAATTCTTTGATCAAATCCACATGGTTGGGGGCAGGAACGCGCCGGTTCCATTTCTTTATTCTTCGTTTTCCAAACTCTTCAGGAATCTTTGCAACATAATCTATTTCTTCAAGCGTTCCAATCCCAACTTCTGCATCATAAAAAAGATGTTCAAGCGGTACAGCGCGATGGTCGTGTACAATCGTAACAACTTTGTGATGATTAATATCTTGAATCCATGACGCGAATTCCTCTGCATTAGGAATGGTTGCTGACAAGCACACAAAACGCACATGCTCAGGGCTGAAGATGATGGATTCTTCCCAAATATGGCCCCGGTCCGGATCATTAATGAAGTGAATCTCATCAAAAATAACATACGAGATGTTGGCAATCGTCTTATCTTGTACTAATACCATATTCCGATAAATTTCCGTTGTCATGATCAAGACGGTTCCCTGTGGATTCTTCACCATGTCTCCGGTGAGCAGGCCAACTTGATCTTCTCCGTATTCTTTGCAGAACTCTTTGTATTTTTGATTGGAAAGCGCCTTGATCGGAGAAGTATAAATGACGCGGATGCCTTTCTTGATATCTCGATTGATAATATAATCTGCAATCAATGTTTTTCCTGAACCGGTCGGTGCAGAAACCACCACAGAATGATTCTCTTCAATAGCATGGATTGCCTCTTCTTGGAATTTATCTAACGTCAGTCCTTTATATTGCATGAAACTTCACATCACATTTTTAGTATGTCCTTGTTCTATCCCCTTCACGTTTCTGTCTTTATATGTCTTGTGCATCCATGGCTTCTTTTCATTTAAAAAGCGAAAGGTATATAAAGAACCATTAAGGGTTAGAGAATGGATTTTAAAGAAGACTGATTTTAAAGAAGGTTTGCTTATGGTAACTGATCGATATGGACATCAACCTAGTCACGATAATCTTTTACCTAGCCCTGATACTCTTTTGGATCTTGGTGCATTAGTTCGGGATTCTCATGTTTCTCAAGTTCTTATTCCCTTGGGTTTTGAGCACCTTCCCCGTCACTTCTTTGAAGGAGAACCACGGCTTGCCGAAGTGATTAAAGGCTTAGACCTTGTTCCTCTGCACTGCAACGAGGACGGAACGTATTTGATTATGACTCCTAATCCAAATCCTGCTTCAGGAGTTTTTTATGCGCCGGGAGTTTGTTATAAATATGTTGTTCAGCATGCAGGTCTGCGCCAGCACGGAGGTGAACAACAGCCATTGTTCAGTTCTCTTGATGAAGATTGGCAACGGATCATGCTTCGTGGTTTAGAAAATCAACGTAAACTTGGGGATGTAGGTTCTGTTCAGCGTGTTATCTCTCATGGATTTGTATTGGGAATTCCCGGGCTTGTTCAGCTCGAATATGTGCAGGGAGAAACATGGGAACAGCGGTATAATCTGGATAAATCTTCCGATCTTGTTGGCCGTGGAGAACACACCACTTCTGTTTCTCTCCATCTTGGTGCGATTTTGAAGGATGCAAAACAGGTGTACCATCGCATTGTTGGGCCCATGGGTAAGCGCGGATATGCGCATCGCGATTTGAATCCCGCAAACGTTGTTTTTAGAGAAAGAGATGACGAGCCCATCGCTATTGATCTTTCTACGTGTGTTGATCGTGCACAGTATGGACAAGATCTTGTCGACCATCGCCTTATTGGAACATGGACCTATCTTTCTCCCGAACAACGAAGCTTTGGAGAACTGGACAACTATGCGTTAGGCGTGAGTGTTTTGCGGTTGGCGTTTCCCTATGTTTCAAACAGAGCGTTGCGAGAACATCGCGACGATTACCGTGCAATTTTAGCACCGCATCTTTCGTTGGGAGATCAAATATTTATGGATCAGTTGTTTGCACGATCAGAACTTGAAGATACGCTTGAAACACCCAAGATTGTCGTTCCTGTTTCAGTACCCTCGCCAGTTCACCAACCTGTCCGCGGTCATGCATGGGAGATTGAGCCGACAGCAGAGAACGTGTATGCTCTACCCTTTGATACTCCTTAACTTGTTTATAAATTGTTTAACTCGTTCAACAATCCTCTTGCAAGTCTCTCAAATCTCTTTCTAAATCTCGAATGTCATCTTCCTTGGCATTAATATCCTCGTCAAGATCAGCAATATCCTCTTCAATTCTTTCAATATCATCATCCTTCTCTTCATCCTCGGCACGCTCAAGTTCTTCTTCTTTTTGTGTTTTCTCTTCTTCTAACTCTGCAAGGTCCGCTCTCAATTCTTCAAGTTCTGCTTCAATCTTGCGGATAGCTACCGAAGTGCAGGTTCGTGTTGTATTGCCGGTTTGATTGTTTGAGCGCGTCGTCGTTGCATTATCAGTTTCTGCGCCACCAACTCCACCTTCACACGTTTTTCGCTTTTCTTTCACCAGATCTTTGAATCGGTCGATATCTTCTGTTTGTTTAGCAGTATCATTCTGCGTGCTTGCAATGTCGCGCTGAAGGCTTGCTATGGTTTCATTATTTCTATCCGCCTCATCTTTCCTTTCCTCGTCTTGTTTCTCCTTTTCTAATTCTTGAAGCGTGTTTTCTTTTGCATTTCTGTCTCTCCGTGCATTGTCAAGCTGGCGCTCTGCATTGCGAAGTGCACGGCATTCCGGTGTTTCATTTACTTCCGCATTGTTATTATTCGGATTATTTGCTGCGTTATTTCGTGCCTGATCTGCAAGCGGATCTCCCTGCGTTGTTCCTTCAAAATTCACGCCGGTGCAGCTCTTTTTTGCATTGACAAGAACTGCTTTTTGTTGTTTCACGTCTTCTCGTGCTTTTTTTGCATCGCCATTGATCTGCCGAAATTGTGCAAATGCCTGCTGATAGGTTATATTTGCCTGCATAACCGCAAGTTCGTCTTTTGCAACTTGTCCAGCTTCTAATTTGTCCTGTGCTTTTTCAACTTCTCCCAGGATCCCAAGCAAAAGTTTTTCCTGCTTCTCCTCTTCTGCAATGGCAACATTCACAAGGGGATAGATGCTTTTGAGAATATTATCGCACGTCGCATTTCCTGTTGATTCAGCAAGTTCGTAGCGAACGGCTGGTTCGGGTGCTGAATTGGGGGAATTTGCAGTGGGAGATCCACGCGCCTGTGTAACAGCAAGACGTGCCTTTGCGGACTTCGTTTGTACATTGACAGCGTTGGTGCAACCTGCAATGATCAGTGTTATAAGAAGGACCATAAGAAAGACCACAACCCCTCGCGTTGGAAAAGCACGCATCTTGATAACCTCCCTGCATCATTCACTGCATAATCCCAGAATCCTCGTTGTACCTCTCCTTTATATAATGTTTTACTTTTAGGTTTACTAAACTACCCGAAGTATCTCGAGATAAACCTTGCATGATCTTTCGACTTTCTTTTTAAAGTTTATGAGCGTTTATGCACAAACTATTTAAAAGAAATCACGTCGGGTGCAGGAGTGGCCAATCTATGAACGATGAAACGATCTGCAAAACATGCGTGATTCAGCTTGATAAAGTGAGTTCTACGTTTCAACAAGCTTCCGTCGCACACAGTCTCACGCAGTTAGATATTCTCAAAAAACCAAGAAAAGTGATCAATGTTAACTTTCCTGTCAAGATGGATGACGGTTCAATTAAGATTTTTTCTGGTTATCGTGTTCAGTATTCCAACGCAAGAGGTCCTGCAAAAGGAGGTCTGCGTTTTCATCCTGAAGTTCACCTGGAAGAAATAAAAGTGCTTGCATTCTTAATGAGCCTTAAGTGTGCAGTGATTAATATCCCGTATGGCGGAGCAAAAGGCGGTGTTGTCTGCGATCCCAAACAGCTTTCACAGGGGGAGCTCGAGCGCCTCAGCAGAGCATTCATCCGCGAAATTGCAGTTGACATTGGTCCTCACGTCGATGTTCCTGCTCCTGACGTCAACACAACAGGGCAAATCATGGACTGGATGCGCGATGAATATGAAAAAATTATTGGCAAGCCTTGTCCTGCAGTCATCACAGGAAAACCCGTAGGCAAAGGCGGAAGCAAAGGCCGTGAATATTCCACTTCTCTGGGAGGAATGCATGTGCTCAAGGCCTTTATGGATCATTTGAAGTTGAACCAGAAAGGCGCAACCGTTGCTGTCCAGGGATTTGGCAATGTCGGATATCATCTTGCACGTCTTTTAGAGCAGGACGGTTTTGTTGTGGTTGCAGTCAGCGACTCTCAGTCTGCAATTTATAATCCGAAAGGAATGAGTATCGCAAAGGCATCAGCGTATAAAGAAAAAAATAAATCCTTCAAAGGCTTCCCTGATGCAAAACTGATTGCACAAAACGAGCTTCTTGAGTTGCCCGTCGATATTCTTGCTCTTGCGGCACTTGAGAATGCCGTCACTGAAAATAATGCTAAAAAGATTCAAGCAAAACTGATTCTTGAGATGGCAAATGCTCCTGTCTCGCCAGAAGCAGACGAGATTCTCGCGCAACGCAGTATTCCTGTTATTCCGGATATTCTTGCAAATGCAGGCGGTGTTGGCGTAAGTTATTTTGAATGGAAACAAAATCTGGATGGCAAGTACTGGTCAGAGGATGAAGTGAATGCTCAACTGAAAACCCTTATGACGAATGCTACTCGCGACGTGATTACGCAATGGTCAAAAAATAAAAAAGCAACGATTCGCAATGCTGCCTATGTGCTTGCTATTCAGCGCATTGTGGAGGCAGAGAAAAAACGCGGGAATATCTAGGGAAAAACTTATAAGCTTTATGGTCGAACAGCTCTTTCTTCTGCATAATTCTTCAGCATAAAATTCATTCTGCATAAATCAGTATCTCAGCAGGATTGGTAATCGTGATATCTCCGCTGGGAATAGGAGGTTTATAAGCAAGAGACAAACCGCAAGTCCGTGAAA
>Ga0209541_10014453_pt1 | contig 11895 bp, 20 predicted proteins | sample RifCSPlowO2_01_FD_184027 | JGI IMG/M metagenome (GOLD analysis project Ga0209541, IMG submission 184027) | Groundwater microbial communities from Rifle, Colorado - Rifle CSP2_plank lowO2_0.1 (SPAdes) (version 2) | ecosystem: Environmental > Aquatic > Deep subsurface > Groundwater | place...
GCTCGGAGTGTATATGAAGCCTGTTGAACAAATTAAATTATAAGCGCGCCTCAGTAAGAGTTATTGATATTTCTTTTTCATTTCCGTCACGCCAAATGGTAAGTTTTAGGCTCTCTCCTATTTTTTTTCCACTTACAATCTTGGTTAGTCCTCCGTTTGTATCCGTCAAGGCTTGACCTTCAACTTTAAAAATGACATCCCCCCGCATTATTCCGGCCTTCTCTGCAGGAGAACCAGGAGCGATATTGACAACATATGCTCCCTGGGGAACTTGATTCAAAAGCGCTATCTGAATACTTAACATCTGGTACTCAGCCCCAAGATATGCCTTTGCCGGAAACTTTCCGTTTTGTTTATAGGCATTTAGCGCATCCTTAACGGTATTTATCGGAATCGAAAAAGCAATATTGTTTGCGCCTTGGGCAACCGCCACGTTGATTCCTATTACTTGTCCAAATGAATTCAAGAGAGGACCACCCGAGTTTCCCGGGTTAATTGCGGCGTCGGTCTGAATTACATTATCAAGTCTTTCCACATAACCCTGAAAATTACTTCCCGCATCAATCCCCCTCCCAAGTCCCGAAATAACTCCCGTTGTAACCGTATTTCTAAACTCTCCAAGTGCCGTACCTATCGCAATAACAAACTGTCCAACCTGAAGATTGTCCGAATCGCCCAGCTCGACAGGCTTAAGAACTTTTCCCCCGCCACTTGCTTCTGCCGGATCTATTTTAATAACAGCAATGTCGTTATTAGGATCTCTGCTTATTGTTTTTGCGTCAAAACTACTTCCATCACTTGTGGAGACTTTATAAGCCAGAGCCGTATTGGAAACTACGTGTTTATTCGTAACAATCAGTCCATCACTACTCACCACAAAACCGCTACCAATGTCCTGCGGCGTGCCACCCGTTGTCCTCTGAGAAAAACCCCCAAAAGGTGAAAACTGAACAACATTCCTCTTTGGGGCAACAGCCGAAACGGTAACAACAGAAGGGCCGACCGTTTTAACCACACTAATCACGTCACTCTCTTCATTCACAATTTTTTGCTGAACTACCGTTTTTCCTCTGGGGAAAATTTTGTCTAGAATTCTAAAACCCAAAACTCTATCGGCAATGGCTCCGGACGCCAACGAAGCCAAAACCACCACTGATACTGACACTATAATTGCAAACTTATTGTAATTTCTTTTCATGAACTCTAAATTTAGAATTCAGGGTTTAGAGTTTAGAATTTCTATGGCCCCATCTAATTGAATGTCAGTCTTGTCAGTATCCTTAGCTACCAGGATAACGTCCGGTATTAAACCTTTTTCGTGCACCCAAGTGCCATTTGGCGTCAGCCATTTCGCGGTCGTAACATGCAGCCCGCTTCCCCGAGCAGTCTCTATCGGCTCCTGAATTGTACCCTTGCCAAAACTTTTTTCACCAATTAATTTAATTTTCTTCTGATCTCTTAGGGCTCCCGATAATATTTCCGAAGCGCTGGCGCTTCCCCCGTTAATAAGAATTACAACCTTGTATTTCATTAACTTCCCAAGCCTTGTAGATTTATATTCATTTCTTGTTCCGTCTCCGTTCTCCTGAATTACAACCGTTGTTCCTATCGGAACAAAATCACTTGCGAGGTCAACCGCGGACTGAAGATACCCACCGGGGTTATTCCTAAGATCAATTATTATTCCCTTAACTTCAGGCTTTACCAAAATCGCATTTACCACTTTATCCCATTCTTTAGCAGTTTCGGCTCCGAATTTACTAACTTTTACGTCAGCGACGTCTTTGTTATCACCAACAAAGTTGAGAGTTACAGAATCAATATTAAGTTTGGCGCGGGTCAGATCAACAACAATTGGCGTTCCTACCCCTTCACGAACCAGGGTTAAAGTTACAATAGTTCCGGCAGGTCCGCGGATTGCGGCGACTGCGTCGGGAAGATTAATGCCATCCGTACCCATGTCAACATTTTTCTTTATATCTTTAATGTGAATAATATAATCACCCGGTTTTACGTTGGCTTTTTCCGCGGGAGAACCGGCAAGAGGAGAAATTACAGCAAGGCGTGTCGCACGAAAGCCTATTTCAATACCAACTCCTTCAAAGCTCCCACCCAAGTCTTCGTTAACCATCTTGTTTTGAGTCGGAGGCAAAAACATTGAATAAGGATCTCCAATTGCCGAAACCATACCGCTTATGGCCCCGTAGACCATCTTTTCGGGAACCAGGCTCCCTTTATTGTAATATTTAGAAGATAATATGTCCCAAATCTGCCAGAAGAGAGAAAAGTCAACATTTTTGTCCGCCGGAATTTGTCTTGAAACGGTTACATGAAGGGCCTTGTCTACTTCTGCTTTATAACCGGCAACTCCAAGATAGTAACCTCCTCCAAAAACAACACCGATTAAAAGGATTGCAAGAATAAAATTTCTCACTTTAGAAAAACCAAGTTTAATAGGCATATCAATGATGATATCGTAATAATTTCCAATTTCCAATTACCAATTTCCAATAAATTATCAATTTACAAATTTTCCACCTGCCATTTCATTTAAATATTTATCGATTTTGAAATTGAAAAATAAAATGAAAAATGGTAAATGGACAATGGAAAATCTACTTGAGTGTGGGGATTTACCCCCTCACCAAAGGCCTACCCTAAAAGCAATACTAAACGAAATGGAATTAACTGAATAACCACTACTTTAGTGAGGGGGTGTATGGAAGAAGACCTAAGTGCCTTGCGCGTTTTATGGCGGTAGAAAGTCTCCTTTGATGTTTTGCGCAAAGGCCGGTTCTATCCTTGCCCAAAACTTTGGCCCGGTCAGACATATACCGCAATAAAGTTTCGGGGTCTTTATAGTCCGGTTGGGTTCCGTTTTTGTCAAAAGGACAATTTTTCGGAACTGGCTCCAAATCTTTGTTTGTCAGTCTTCTTTTTCTGGTTTCTTTTTTCTTTGCCATATGTGTTTAGTTGTTTAGAGCTCAGAGCTTAGCTATTAGCTAGGCTCTAAAAGCTGATTGCTAAAAGGGTATATCTTCTTCTGTGGGTTCATCTGTTGCTTCTTTAGTTTCCTTTTTTCCCTTGCCCGCCTTAGCCTTGGCGACGGCGGGTTCGACTGGTTCAACCGGTTCAGCTTGCGATTCAATGGTTGGTTCCGGAATATCTATATCACTTGACGACTCACCCGTTTTTCTGTCCAACATTACCATATCACTAATAACCACTTCTGTTTTGTTTCTCTGTGCTCCGTCCGGCGCCTGCCAGGTGCTGGTGGAAAGACGGCCTTCAACGTAAACTTTTCCGCCTTTTTTAAGATACTGGGAGCAAATCTCTGCCAATTTATTCCAGGCTACAATATTGTGGAACTCTACATCTTCTTTCTTTTCCCCCGTATCTGTTTTCCAATCTCTATTCGTTGCGATGCCAAAAGTGCAAACTGCGGCTCCTTGGGGAGTGTAGCGCATTTCGGGATCCCTGGTAAGGTTCCCGATCAACATTGCTTTGTTTAATGATCTCATAGGTCAATGCACTCTCTTCGTGCCATGTTATTATCTTGAGCGTAGTCAAAGAGTTCGATTCTACTTCGATTTCACTCAGTATCACTCACCACTATAGTTAGTCTTTTCGGACTACCAAGTACCTAATTATATCAGCATCTGTTCTCAATTTGTCGTTAAGAGCCTTAACCCCTTTGGGATCCAGTTCCAACTCATAAAACAGAAACAGGCCAGTCTCGGATTTGCCAATTTTGTAGGCCAATTCCTTAACTCCCAACTCTTTGGAATTTTCAATTTTCCCTTTGAAAATTGAAAGAGTTTTTTCCAAAACCTCAGTCACCTTTTTCTTTTTAGCTGCCCCTCCCTTGCCGTCCAGAACCAAGGTCAATTCGTATTTATTCATAACAGAGCCTAGTATAGCATAGGTATTTGTATCTGAAAAGACTTGCGTGGTATGATCCGCCCATGAATCCAGAAAGGCTTAAATGTTATGAAAATTGTCCGTTTAGAAAAACAAGCTTGATAAGGCCATGCGCAGATGAAGTTTTTGAGGAAATTCAGTTTGCCTAGAAAATATTAAAACTGACCCTGCACTGGCTAAATTTGGCAACATAACCCCATATGCAGGAATGGACGAGCTCATGAACCATCAAGTTGAAATTCAAAAAAGTGTTGAGAATGAAAAAGGTGTTCCAAAAAAAATATTTGTTGCCAATGTGTCCTTCGGCGCAATTACATTCCAATCTTAAACTCTCTTCCTTTTCTTTTTATCAATCTCGATAATTTGTTTTTTCCATATAGGCAGTGACGCAAAATACCCCGGTCTACCAACCATAAAATGAGAGTGGAAAACGCTAAATGATTTTATTTTAGCAATGTTATAACCCCTTGAGATCATCTCGCATGCCCAATCATAATCCTCAGACCCTTCAAGTTTTTTGTCAAAATTATATTCTTCCCAATACTTTTTATTGATTAATGAATTAGTATTTGTTAACCATGGATCAAAATCTTTACGTTTTTTAAAGTATGGTAATAAAAAAGCAAGTCTGCCTAAAGGTCTTGAAAAATAACCCAGGATAAAATCAGTCCAATATCCACTTAACCCGGCTACGTTATCTTCTTTCATTATCCTCACTCCATCTTCAAGCCAGCTGTCTGTAATCGGAATCGAATGTCCGCTTATAATGCATATATACTTCCCGAGTGCTTGTTTTATTCCAAAATTTAAGGCATAGCTATAATTAAAATCTTTTGGGTCAATTTTTAATACCTTTACTGAATATTTATTAACTATTTCTAAAGTCTTGTCTGTTGACCCGGAATCTACAATAATTATTTCAAAATTTTTGAAAGTTTGTTTTTGAAGAAGCCCCAAAACTTTTCCAATAAATTTTCCCTCATTTTTTGTTCGAATAACAAAACTGACTTCTGGGTTTTTCATTTAGGCTCCAATTTTAAATTCGACAATATCCCCATCTTTCATTATATAGTCTCGACCTTCACTCCTGACTTTTCCTAACTCCCTACAGTTTTTCCAGCCATTATTCGAAATAAAATCGTTAAAATCCACCACATCCGCCTTTATAAATTTCTTTTCAAAGTCCGTATGTATTACCCCGCTTGCCCTGACGGCATCTGTTCCCGCCGGAAGGGTCCAAGCGCGGACTTCCTTTTCCCCGGCTGTAAGAAACGTAATAAGTCCCAAGGTCGCAAAAGCTTTTTGAATCAATCGCTCGAGTCCCGACTCGTCGACCCCAAGATTTTTTAGGTAAGCCTTTTGGTCTTCGGGAGAAAGCTCTGAAAGTTCGCTTTCGGTCTTGGCGCAAATTGCGACGATTTGATTCCGATCAATCCCAAGTTTCCCGGCATATTCTGTCTCTATATCACCGGCTTTTTCAAGATCTGCCTCATCCACATTCAGAACGACCAAAAAAGGTTTTCGGGAAAACAAAGGCAGATCATTCTTTACTTGAGTTTTCCCGCCGGCCGAAGCTTTAGCGGAGGCTCGGTCGATCATTTCCTCATCCGCCAAATCAAGTTCTATTTTAAGAATTTCGAAGTCGCTTTTTGCCTGTCCCGCGAAGCCTTGGCGAAGTGGGAGGTCTTTTACTCCACCCACGCGTATAATATCCGGATCAGAAAATACTCTGAGGATATAGCAAATTGCGTCGGTCTCCCTGATATTGCTCAAAAATTTATTCCCCAATCCCTCCCCTTTTGATGCCCCGGCAATAAGTCCGGCTATGTCCACGAATTCCACCGTAGCCGGCACGAGTGGCGGTCTTTTGTGTTCACCATCCACCAACCACTGTTCACTAACCACATCGGCTAGCTTATCTAGCCGATCATCGGGGACAGGGACGACGCCTATATTCGGTTCAATTGTGGCAAACGGAAAATTGGCAACATACGCCTGCTGTTTTTTAAGAAGCGCGTTAAAAAGCGTACTTTTACCTACGTTTGGAAGGCCTACGATTGAAATTGATAATCCCATAATATTACTTGACAAATACCTAGCGCTTAGTATAATACACTTATCACGATGACTGGATAGGCCTAAGGTTTCGACCGACCGCTGATGCCAGTCTTTTTTTGTCCTGTTTTTAGACTTTCTCTGAGCCAATCTATCCTGACAATGAATCCCGCAAAAGGCTTATAAAGCCTCGAATAGTATTTATTAGGAGTTAATAAATTTAAAAGTTTGTTTTTATTAACTAAATACTCTACCAGACAAAAGAAGTCTCCATCTCCTGAGACAATTATTGCTTTATCGTATTTCCTAAACTGAATCATTGTGTGCAAAACAAGCTCCGCATCCACATTACCCTTGACCACCCCACCAGGGAGTTCCATTGTTGGTTTCATTACTACCAGATATCCCATTTTTTGAAGATTTGTATAAAGAGCCTCGTTTCCTGGTCTATAACCAATAAACAGATATGCTTCTGAGACGTTGTATTTATTTCTAAGATATTGCCTGAATTTTCGCCAATCTAATTTCCAGCCTTGAGATCTTATTCCCAAATTTAAATTTTGACTATCGATGAAAGCAAAAACTGTGTTTTTATTTATTCTTTTGACCACACGATCATTTTAACACAACACAGTCACTCTGTGTTTCTTAGATTTTTCTGAGAAATGGGTGTAAAATCTGCATAATGGCCAAGGTCAATCTTACTAAAAACATCTTAATGTATGCCCTTTCTGTTACTTCAATAATTATTGCTTTGTCAGTCGGATATTATTTCGTTATTGCTCTCCCCAAGTTCCAATTTGAAAAACAGAAGCTCGAATCACAAAAATTTGAAGCGCAACAAGCAACTGAACAAGAGAAGTTAAAGATAGAACAGGAAAAGGCAATTGTTCCCACGATAAAACCTAAAACAGCATACGATAAATGTGTTGAAGCGTGCACAAATAGATATACTGAGGCAAAAGATGGCTGTAGTACTTCTCAACGCCTTATATATAGTAGAACTTATGCGAGAACTATGTGCCAAATGACTGAGCCCGCCTGCGAGGCTATTTGCTCTCAAACCAATAAATAGTGAGTTAGGGTGTGGGTATATAATAAATTATGAAAAATAAAGGTTTTGCTCCTCTACTAATTATTGCCCTTGTGGCATTAGTTGGAGTTAGTGCCTTTTTTGCCCTGTCTAAAAAATTCCCAACAGTAGACAAACTGACCAAAGTTCTAGAAACTCCAACCTCTACATCAACACCAAACCCAACTGCAACCCCTGCCCCCCAATACACTGTGGAAGTACTATCATCAACAACTGCTAAACAAGAAGCCCCACAGGATGTAACCATTAAGGTGAAACTTAGTAATTTTGGTGTAACACCGTTTATAACCAACTTCGCCTTTTCAGAATGTAAATTTGTTGATGGTGACGGAAAAGGACATGAGGGAAGATTCATGATGGAGAAATCCTTTGAAAAAGCTATCTCACCAGGAACTTTACAGACATTCTCCTTAACTGGCCAAGCCGAAGTAAATGGTTATGAACATCATGTTAGTGGTCTTAGAAGATGTGACTATCAAGCGAGTGGAGAGAAGGTCTGTTCTGTTCTTAAGGATGTGCGAGTCAAAAGTTGCTCCGCATATATAACTTCTGATGGTAGCCAAGCTTCAAATGGCTGGGGAAAGAGTTCAGTAATTGCGGATTTTCCTTAAATGCCACACAACTTTCCAATCATATTATTTTAACTCACCAATTTTAAGATAAAAATATAGTAAGTTGGGGTGTGAGTTAAGTGTATAATCAAAATTATGACTGGTGAAATCATGCTTGCAGTATTGCTGGTTTTATTATCAATTTACTTTATTTCAGTCATTGACGCATTAAAAGAGAAGGTAGAATCCCTAGAGGAAGAGGTTGAGAACATTAAAAATGAGTTGAATGATGTTAGAACTGATTTGGATGGAAAAGAAGACTTGGAGGAAAAATCTGAGGACGAATTAATGGCAGAATTTGAGTCTGATAATACTATAAAACACGCTTGGGACAAAAAATCAAAAAAGAAAAATTAACCTTCCAAAATATTGACCATTAAAGGAATCTCTTTGCCACTAATCAAAACAACATCGTTTCTTTTTGCAAGTGATTTTGCGGAAGGAGTAAAGGTATTATTAGTTACAACAACTCCGACATCTCCTTTGTAATAATTTCTTGCAGCAACCACCTCCTGAACCGCTTTATTGCCAATAGGTTTCGAGTGTCTCTTCGCTTGAATTACATAAGTCTTTCCCCCTTTTGAAGCTATAACATCTGCTCCTTGGTCCCCTGTTCTTGGGGTTCCTGAGGTACTAAATCCTTTCAAATCCAAAATTGACATTAAATATTTTTCGAACTCTTCACCAGTCATGTTTAAAACATCTGGGTTGTTTTCAACAAAATCTTCTTTTCTTTTGTCGTGATATTCTTTAAATCTTTTCTCCAAATCGCCTGAAAATAGTTTTTCAACCCAATGTGGAGCGCCCCAAGCTCGTAGTTCTAATTTTTTGTTGTATTTGTTGGGTAGGTTAAACCAATCATCAAAAGTGTCTTCATTTATGCCCATCTGCCTGGCTATTCGTTCAATACACTCTTTTTTTCAGCTTCGGTAGAGCTTTCCAATTTTCATCACCCCATTCATCTTTGAAAGACACTTCCCTTTCTGATATCTCGCAAAATCTCGTTATATAACCATCATATTTTTTCAAAACGTTTTGGTATAGCTCCTCTTCTAATATTTTTTCTTCCTCATATTTCTTACGATTGGTTTCTTTTTCTTCTTCAGTCTCGGGTTTTGAAGCGTATCTAGAACCACTTGATGAAAAGAAGTTTAAAATCAACACAACAACAATAATAATAACTATGACCCAACCCATTTGAAACGATTATATCTTATCTAATAATAAATAGTGAGCTGGAATTGTGGTGTATTCTAGTTGGACCATCTAACATCAATTTCTCCCCAATCGTCTCTTTTACCTTCCAAAAAACGATTCAGGGCCACTTTCGCCTCTTTTTTGGTTTCATAAAACTTTTCAGACTCATATGATGGAGTTGGATCTGTCTCATATGGATCTTTGCTTACCCAAAAACGATAATTGCCCTCCCTTCCCAAAATACGAACATGAATAATTGTCATATATCTATTATAACTTGCCACACAAATGAAAAATACTTGATCGATAAGTTATAAGAAAAATATAGTGAGTTGGGGTGTGGGGTAAGACGAACTTGAGTTCTGGCAAACTATCTATGAAGACTATTTACAGCAACTATACAAAAATATGGATCTAGTCTAAAAAAAAATACCCTCCCTACATCGGTATAATCTATTTCTTCTAGATCAGCATCCGGAGGGAGTCCGATAAAAAGACCTCTATACCCACCTTCATTTTTGACAGGGTTTTTAATTCTCAATGACTGCCGATCACTCTGAGTTATGTAGTTAAATATGTCGATAAGTGGTTTAAACTTTTGTACCCTCTTTAATTCACACTGTCCGTGGTTGTAATACTTAAAGATAAGCCGATATTTACCTTCTTTACCAAACTCACCGAGAGAGGGCCGCTCTGCAACGCTTGCAGGAAAAGAAAGTTTTGAGAGTTGGCGCTCTTTTTGGAGTCTAGCCTTCTTAATTTTATTCTTGAATTTGTCGCCCATAATACTCTTTCATAAGGGCTGGCGGAATCACCTTCCTCGAAGACTCATATTCGGGAATACTATTTCTTGTCTTTATCCACGGATCTTCATTGTGGGTTAGAAGTTCTAAATAGTTTGCATCTTTCTTCCCATATACTTCCCAAACAGTGTCCAAGATTTTTCTCTCCTCTGAAGAAAGAGATGAAAATTCTTGATTATCAACACTGGCCACAATGTTCTCAAAACCGAATTTTTTAAACACAGAATAAACTGATGATATTGCGGGGCCGTGAATCCACGCCTCAATGTCATCTTCAAAAAGTTTTTTGTTGTTGACCACCAAACTCCAAGCCTGTGCGTAATATAGTAACTTTTGAAGTTTCTTGTTAGTCAATCCAACCTTTTCTTTATTGTTCTTATCGATAAAATAATCAGCAACAATGAAAACACGTTTCTTCATATTATCCGCCTCCTTCTCTGTAAAGTTAGCAGGTCTATAAAACAGTGTCAAATTTTGAGAACAAAATATAACAAAATATTTTCTTTCTTTTCAAAATTCCATTTGGAAATTAAATCTACTTATGAGCCTGATCTTGAAATTATACTCTAAGTAAATCCCTCATTTTTCTAATATTTTTACTCTCGTTTTGTTTATCATATGCAAGTCTATGACATTTCCGGCAGGCTAAAATTTGGGAATTTGGAGGGAAATATAAGAACTTGACTCGCCTACCACAGATATTACATATAAACCAAAATACAAACCCTTTCCCTAAGTTTGATCTTGTATAAGTCATTTTTACACTGTTTGGTTCCGTAACAGTTGGAGGATCTAGCCTTTCTTGCCTCATATTGATAGTAGTCCCCGCTTCAATCTTACTTATTAAGCCATTGACGTCTTCTTCAGAATTTAGGTTAAAACTCTTATCAATAGCCCTGCTTTTCATATCAAGTAAGAAGTTGCGGACACATATAGCCACACCAATCTTTTGTGAATGCTCCACTAATGGTCTTGTTCCGTTGTTGGCTTTAAACATAAATTAACCGAAATTGATAATAATCATTAAGAATTCTTAACTTGCACTACTTGGTTTTGTCCCAATACAGCAGTATTTGTTTTGATATTCACACTAAAGAATGGGGAATGAAGCGTTCTAAGAGCCTCAAGTGAGGTTAAGTGGTGCCTCTCTGCTCTATCCAACTCTTTACTCATCACATTCAAATACCCTATGCCGTTAGGGTTTATTGTTTTCATCTCTAAATAGGCGTTTATCCTCTGCTGGATGCTTAAAGTTCTAACGAAATTAAGTGACACTATTTCTGCAATAGATTTTTCACTTGGTGTTTTACAGCCATATTCAACTTGAAGATTTTTGCTAAATTCCAAAGCAAAATACTGGTAGAGGCTTGGAAGTCCATTCAACAACAAAATCCCCTTATCAAACTCAAACAAGGTCATTGCTTTGTAATAATTTGTATCTGAAGTAAACTCCTTCGCTTCATCTCCAATTTCTTTACCTGCCTGTCTTAAAATATATCCCGAATCGAACCCAGTTCCAGAATCTTTTATTGATTGCTTAATCTCTTCGATTGATTTTGTTTTTACAATTTTATTTTTCTGCATAGTGATATGGAATCTCCGGAACCTTAGAAGATATAATCCTTCCTAAATAGTCTCTCTCCATAATTAATCTCTCCCTATTTGGTTTTGGAAGCCGGAATTTAAACTTGAAGTTCAAAAATGGAGATGTAAATTGTGAATTCCAACAGAGAGACGCATAATCAAAGATTATATCAGACAAGTCTGTTATGAAACTTTTTTAACACTTCTAAGAAGCCAGATACTTATCTACTTTTCCCTTGAGTTGGTTAAATTCTTTCTTGGAAACTGTCTCCGACAGATCCGCAGTCAGACCTTTAATATCATCTCTCAACCACGAAACTTCTCTTTTCAAATCTTCTTTTGTAGCTAACTCTTTTATGTCCTCTTTCGTCGCAAACCCTTTTAGATCTTCCTTTGTAGCAAAAATCTTCTTCTGTTCCTCAAGCATGTTGTCCATCCCTTTTAGGAGTGTATCAACGGCATCATCCAAAGTTTCAGCCAGAACTTCATTTGTTACAAAAGATTTTGGATCCTTTTTCGTCATTAAACTCATACTATTATCTCCAACTTCTTCCGTCAATGGTTATTCTGAAGTAGAAATCAAATTTCATTCGATACTGAGCCGTGTCGAAGTACTCAGAATTATAAGTTG
>Ga0209541_10014454_pt1 | contig 11895 bp, 10 predicted proteins | sample RifCSPlowO2_01_FD_184027 | JGI IMG/M metagenome (GOLD analysis project Ga0209541, IMG submission 184027) | Groundwater microbial communities from Rifle, Colorado - Rifle CSP2_plank lowO2_0.1 (SPAdes) (version 2) | ecosystem: Environmental > Aquatic > Deep subsurface > Groundwater | place...
GTATTTTTTGATGATTCGCTCGATGGAACGAGCGGTGAGTCGGCTTTCCTCTTGGCTACGGCCCCGATAGTTAATGAAAAGGGCCTTTTGTTTGTCGCCGCGAGTTTTAAGATACTTTTTGAGCCATTCTAGAGCACGTTCTGAAAAATACACTGTGCGAGGCCGCGATCCTTTGCCAATGATGCCGAGCTCAAAATCCTGCTTATCCGAAACAGAATCGAATTGTTCGCGGTTGAGACTTACGAGCTCCGCGATTCGCATGCCCGTAGAAAAGAACGTTTCAAGAATCGTTTTGTCGCGAAGCCCCGCCGGATTTGATGGATCAGGAGAATTCAAAAGTTTTTCGATTTGTTCGAGGTCAAGAAACTTGATAGCTCTTTCTTTTTCACCCGTTTTTGGAAGAGTAACTTTGCCAGGAGGCAAGGAAGCTATGTCTTTTGACACAAAATAGGCCAAAAGAGCCCTCAAAGCGATGAGATAGTAGTTCTGGGTCAGCTTGGAAAGAGGTTTTCCAGATGTGTCTTGGTTACGCGATAAAAAGAGCCGATAATTCCATATGTCGTCATTGGTAAGGTCATGTGGTTTGATATCCTGCTTGTTTTTCTTTTGTAGCCACACCGCAAACTTTTTGAGGTAGCGATCGTAATTCCGCTGTGTGTTATTCGAAAGCCCGCGTTCTACCTCGCAGTAGTCCAAAAAGTCTTTGACGTGTTCGAGTATGGGTTTGTTGGAGTTTTCCATAGAATAGGAGGGTTTAAAGGGTGGCGTATTCTTTTCGCCGCTTTACGCATATTGTGCGACACTGCCTATCTCTATCCTATGGTCTCTTCCCTATCTTGTCAAACTGCTTGTCCACAATCCCCATTCCTCTTGCTAATCCTTGCGGAAAAGGGCACGGAAGCGTTCCCAGAGGCCTTCTCCGGTCTTTTCGACCTGTCCCTTGAGTTCTTGCTGTAATTCTTCTTTTTCTTTCTCGAGTTCTTGCTGAATAATAGGTGTTCTTTTCTCTACCTCTTGTCCGAGAAGCTCCTTTGCGCGGTCAGTTATAGTTTGAAGCGCGGGTGAAACCCGTTTGTCCCATACCTCTGCTTTGATCCATTCTCCCATGCGCCGCCACAGCGGGATTACTTCCTCATTCCAAATCTTTGCAATCGCCCGCGGTATCGCCTCCATGACTTTGTCGCCTATGTTTAAGACACCTTCTTTCGCGCCCTCAATTGTATCTGGAGCGCGAAAAATGGGATCGGTTTGGGCAAACCCGAATGTTGGCACTATGATAGAAAGAAAAATAATGAGAAAGGTAAAATGTCGCACAATATTAACTGCCTAGGTTAAACCTTAGATATAGTTATTGCTTGTTTGATTCGTTGGAGCGTTTGTTCTTTGCCAAGGATTTCCGCGATTTCAAAAGGTCCTGGTGAAGCTTTTTTTCCGGAAAGCGCCACGCGTAAGGGCCACAGCATGTATCCTCGATTTTGCAGTTTTTCGGCCTCCGGCATGAGAATTTTTTCAAGATTTTCTTTGGTCCAGTCGCTCTCCCCTACCCCGCCGATCAACTCATGTATTTTTCCCAGCATTTCTTTTGTTTGTTCAGTTGTCGCTTCTTTCCAATAGAGCAATTCTCGGGGATATTCGAGTGCATCTTTGAAAAAGAAATCCGCGAGTTCGGCGATTTCAGAAAGCTTTTTCAGCCGCTCTTGGTACAATGCGACAATCTTTTTTTTCTTTTCGAGATCCATTGGATGCTCAGGGAGGTACGGTTTGCATATTTCGGTAAGTTCTTCGAGCGGCATTTGGCGAATATATAAACCATTGATCCAATCCAAACGCTGCAAGTTGAATATGGCGCCGCCCTTTTGTATGCGTTCCAAAGAGAATTCTTTAATGAGTTGTTCCATGGAAAAAATTTCACGTTCGTCTCCAGGATTCCACCCTAAAAGCGCGAGAAAGTTTACCACAGCTTCCGGCAGATACCCCTGCTCCCGAAATTTCCGGATCGAATTGTCACCATGGCGTTTGCTTAATTTTGTTCGGTCTTCCCCGAGCAAGAGAGGTAAATGCGCGTATTGTACTCCGGGAAGCGCAAGGGCTTGCTGAATAAGAATTTGCCGCGGAGTATTGGCGATATGCTCTTCTCCCCGTATCACATGCGTGATTTGCATTTCAAAGTCATCCACCACTACGGTGAAGTTATAGAGCGGTGTTTCTAAATCTTTCGCGATTACCGCGTCACCGAGCAGGGTGGTGTCAAACTTGATTTCACCTCGAATTAAATCTTGGAACGCGATACCTTTTGGTTCCAGGATAAACCGGATTACTCCCCGCTCCCCTGCCGCGAGGCGTTTTTCCTGCTCTTGCCGGGAGAGATTTCTGCAGATACCTTTGTACCGCGGAGCTTCGCCTAAACTAATTTGGTGAGCGCGTTGCGCTTCAAGCTCTTCTGCGGTGCAGAAGCACCAGTAGGCGCGTCCTTCTTCCAAGAGTTTTGTAAGGTATTTTTTGTATAGTTCTGTCCGTTCACTTTGCCGGTAGGGTTCGTACGGCCCTCCCTTTTCTATTCCCTCATCCCATTTCAAGCCCAGCCAACGGAAGTTGTCGAGAATATCCTGTTCGTATTCTTTCTTGGAGCGTTCTTTGTCGGTGTCTTCAATACGCAAAATAAATTCACCGCCTTCTTTTTTGGCAAAAAGATAATTAAACAACGCAGTCCTTGCGTTGCCCATGTGGGCAAACCCGGTGGGAGAGGGCGCTATTCTTGTCCGTACTTTTCCGTTCATCGTTGGAGATATGATAATAAGTAATCTGCAATGATGCGGGCCGCATCGGGTTTGGCAAATCGGAGCGCGGCCTCGCTCATGCGTTGTGTTTCCATTGGGTCAAAGACCACGCTGTTCACGCGCTCCAAGAAAAAGTGGGGCTTCAAATTTGCTTCCTCCAGTACGATGGCGGCTCCCGTGTTGGCGTAGGCGTACGCGTTTTCTACCTGATGGTTCTGCGCGGATTCCGGAAGCGGAATAAGTATGCTTGGTTTGCCAAGCGCGGCGATTTCGAAAATGCTTCCGGATCCCGCGCGGCTCACGATGAATTCAGCCGCGGCGTATGCGTGCCGGAGTTCATTTTCGTTCAAAAAAGGCACTGGATGATAATACGGAAGATTTGCTTCCGATATAACCACTTTTGCTTCTTCGTCCACCGTCCGGAAATTTGCCTCCCCTGTTTGATGAATAATTTCAAATTGCGAAAGCGCTGTGTCGAGTATGACTAGAAGCATGTCGTTGATGCGTTGGGCGCCCTGGGAACCGCCCATAATGAGGAGAACGGGTTTGTCGCCTACGAGCTGAAACCATTGCGCGGCTTCTTCGCGGGAGCCAGTTAACAGACGATTGCGAATCGGGTTTCCTACCAACAGAATTTTTTTTGGTGGAAACTGGCGAGTAAAGGGAAAGGAAGTGAAGATCTCCAATGCGAACTTTTCTGCGGCTAAATTGGCCTTGCCCGGTATGATGTCTGATTCATGGAGGAAGACTGGTACGCGAAGCAGTTTGCCCGCAACCGTGGCGGGAATTGCTCCGTATCCTCCCTTACTAAAGATGAGATCCGGAGAGAGGAAAAAGAGGATTTTAAACGCTTTACAGATTCCCAAGGGGACGACAAAAAGCATATCTCCGAGATTGTGGAAGAAGGTGCCGATGCTTTTGTTTCTTCTGAACTTCCCTGCTTTTACAGTGAAAGCTTTTATCTCCTCTTGAGAAAGCAAAACATCTCCAAACCTATCTTCGGGGCCCATGTAATACAATTCCATGTCTTCGCTCGGGTAGCTTCGCTTTAACTCTCTGGCAACGGCAATAATGGGAAGAATATGTCCTCCGGTTCCTCCTCCGGCAAAAAGGATTTTCATGAAGCTTTTTCGGGAGCATGGCTCCCTTTAGATATATTAAGCAAAATTCCCACGGCGAGCAACTCGGTTGCTAGCGCAGAGCCTCCATAACTTACAAATGGCAATGGAATACCCGTGAGCGGGAGTGCTCCGATATTGGATCCGATGTGTACCCCAGCTTGCAAAAAAATCCAGACACCAATGCCTGCGGCAGTCAGGCTGCTGAATCGGTCGCTCGTGCGCCGTGCAATGAGAAACACGCGCCAAGCGAAGAGGACAAAAAGCGATATAAGAAGCATGCTTCCCAGGAAACCGGTTTCTTCCGCGAATATGGCGAAGATAGAATCGCCAATAGGTTCGGGTAGCTTGCCGAATTTCTGGAAACTCATGCCGAGGCCAACGCCAAACAAGCCGCCAGAGCCAATCCCAATGAGCGCTTGAGTTAGTTGATATCCTTTGCCGAGCGGGTCGAGGGAAGGATCGAAAAACACGCGAAGGCGGTCCATCCGATAAGAAACCAAGAAGAGCAGAGCGGTGAATGCGCTGAGCCCGATTCCTGCTAAAGCAAAGCTGTGCCACAAAGGTGTTCCGGCCAGGAAATACATGATAAGACCGGTAGCCGCAATAACTCCTAGGGTGCTCGCGTTGGGTTGGAGAATTAAAAACGCGCTTATGACCGACATAATAGTTGCAAACGGCATCAATATTTTTACGAATGATTCTTTTCTCGCAGATAAGGTGCGGGAAGCCAGCCAAGAAGCCATATACAAAATAAAGGCGAGTTTTAAAAGCTCCGCCGGCTGAAATGAAAATCCTGCGAAGTAAATCCACCGGCTGGCACTTCCCACTCCTCCGCCAATGCCGGGTATAAACACCAAGGCAAGCAGAAAAATGGTAAAGGCCAAGAAAAGAATCCCCCACTTTTTGAAAAATGAAAGAGGCATGAAGAACGCTGCCGTTCCAAACAAGAGCCCTGGTATGATACCAACCAGAAACTGATGGCTCAAGTAATAGAAGCCCGTGCCGGTTCGCTGAAGCGAAAAAGAGGAAGATACGCTTGCTAAAATCAGCACGCCCACGGTGAGAAGTGTTCCGCATACAAGAAGCAGTATAAGATCAGGAGTGCGCTTTTTTGCCATAGCGAATCACGAGATTTTTGAATTCATCGCCGCGTTCTTTGTAATCGCGAAACATGTTGAAACTGGAAGCTGCGGGAGAAAGAAGACAGATGTGGCCTTTCGGAGTATGCTGGTAGCTTAGTTCTACTGCTTCTGCCATAGTCTTCACGTGAAAATCGTCCGGCAGGCCCGCCTTGCCGCGAGGCAGGCGAATATCTTTTTGATTTGTCTGCAGCGCCTTAAGTTCACGCCAGATTAATTCTCCGGTTGTGGGGAGAAGGATCAGGTTGCGGACTTTACTCTTGAGAATTCGTTCTGCCAACGCAGGGAAGGGTATCCCCCGGTCGTATCCTCCCGCGATAAGCGTGGCAACTTTGTTCCCCAACAGATCGAGAGCCGAGATGGTAGCCTCCGGAATGGTGGCGAGAGAGTCGTTGTAAAAGGTAATTCCCTTATAGGTCCCCAGACGTTGGAGGCGATGAGGCAAGGGCTTGAAATGCTTGAGAGTTTTTTCTACTTTTTCTTTCTGAATGCCGAAAAGTTTTGCCACCAGGAATACTGGCTGGGGGGCCGCGGCGAAAGGCGCATTCTTTTCCCGTTTGGGTACGTAAGGGATTAATTTTGCTTTCGATTTGAGCGCGATATTTTTTGCATATTCATTGGATTCATTGAAAATAAGGTAGTCGTTTTCGGTTTGGAACTTGGCGATGTTTGCTTTTGCTCCCGCGTAAGCTTTGAAAGTTCCGTGTCGGTCGAGGTGTTCTGCATACAAATTGAGAAATACGGCAATGTGCGGGCTTTGGATAATCGTTTCGAGCTGGAAGCTTGAAAGCTCGTATACGAACACGTCATTGCTCGTTGCATCATCCAAAAATTGCAGGACGGGTTGTTCAATGTTACCTACGAGATGCGCTTTGACTCCCCCATTCTTCAGGACTTCGTAGATGAGCGATGCCGTCGTGCTTTTGCCTTTGGTGCCGGTTACGCCCACAATAGTCCCGGGACAGTTGGAAAAGAAGATATTGGTTTGCGAGGTAAGAGTTTGCTGCTTTTTGAGGTAAGGTTTTAGGGCAGAAACCGGAATGCCGGGCGACTTGATGATTACGTCATACTTGTTGACCTGTTTTAAGTAATCTGAGCCGAAATAGATGACTACTTTATTGTCTGCGTTGATCATCTTTTGGGTTTCGAGCGGCAGTTCCATAAATTCTTTTTTGTCGGCAATCCCAAGGCTTTTTTCGGGAAAATGTTTCCGTAAAAACAAAAAGGAGTCCTGCCCCTCGCGGCCAAACCCTACCAGAAGGATTTTTTTATCTTTGAGGTTAGAAAGTAGCATGACAATTCGCCCTCTTATCCTAGCACGGATTTGAGCTCCTTTTCCAGACGGAGTGGCAATGCGTGGGTAGTATTCCAGCTTTTGAGCATTTCTCGCGATTCTTGCGGCAGATGGAGGTGTTTTTTTGCAATATGCGCTCGGAAATGTTTGAGGAGAGCTGGCAAGGGTGGATATGTTTTTTGCAGACTTAAGTAAAAAGCAGCCAAACTTTCTCTGGTGGTGCCTACGCATTCAAACGGCTTGAAGTTTCTCTTCCCTACCAATTCTTCCATGAGCGGAATGAGCGAAGCGTCCTCGAAAAGGTTTTTGCCGAATATTTTTTCCAATTGCTTTGTTTCAATAAACGGATACAAAGAGGCGAACGCAAACAAGCATTTCGAACATTTGCCACACCATTTTTCTGCAGGTTTGCGGGTGCCAGAGTGGGTTTTGTGCGCCTCGTTACAGCTTAGAAATGTCGCAAAATATTGAGGATACTGCGAAAACAATTTTGCGATTTGCAGTTCATATAAAGGCCGGAGAAAGCTAAAGTATTCAATGTTTTTGGCCAAATATTTTTTACTGTACGCGCGAAACTTTTTCTCAAATTCCCATGACTTGGAGTATTGATGGTTTATGGTGCTCCCGAGATAGCTCACATTTCCTTCATTTGAGCTTCGTTCGTTGGAAAGCGCGATATACCGGTAATCGAAAAGCGTGGCGCATGAAGCTGTGAGGAACGCAAGGTATGCGGAAAACGGCGTGTGCCCGTTCAAATAGCCTTTTCGGTTGAGTGCCAAGAGCGTGGGGTCAATTTCGCGTTGAACAACGATAGGATTAGTTTCGCCAGCAATATTAAGAATCTCGAGCTGTTCCTTTTTCGGGTTTAGTACAAACGGCTGGATTTTTTGTTTACCCTGAGCTTGCCCGCCTTGCCGCGAGGCAGGTCGAAGGGCTTTCTTGAGAATTTCATAGGTTACGATAGCATCTTTTCCTCCTCCGATCGGTACAAGCGTTTGTGCTAGGACGGTCCTAGCCCAAGCTTGTGCTGGGACTGTCCCCGCACGGCCCGCGCGGCCGCGGAAAGCGCGGTCAGATGTAATGGTAAGAAAATTTTTGTTTGTGAATTTGATTTTGTTCTCATAGAAATATTGTCCCATTCCTTTCATAAACAAATCATGCCACCAATTAATCTGCGCTCTATTCAAGTATCCTGCTTGTACGATAATTTTCGGCGATGCTGTCGCCTTCCAATAGCTTGGCATTTCTGCCAGCCCGAGATGAAAGATGAGATTTTTGAGCGCGCTATCCCCTACTCTTTTTACATCTTGTTGCGAAACGTTTTTGATAACAATCTTCGGTCTGAACTTTATCTCTCCAACTTCAAAATGAAACAACATCTCCAGGGCGTTCTTTCTTAATTCATATGAGTATCCCTTATACAAAAATTCCGGATACTTTTTTCTCAACTCCCCTATTCCCATAGCATTACTTTACTTTTGCAAATTGGTAATCATTCAATAGCTTTCCATTTTTCATCACATTCTTTCTTATGAGTCCCTCAAGTTTATACCCACTTTTCTTGAGGACTTTCATTGAAGCTTTGTTGAACGGATATACGCAGGCGTAAATTCTATGGAGATGGAGTTCCTCAAAACCAAATTTCGTAACAGCTCTTACCGCTTCGGTTATAATTCCTTGGCCCCAGTATTTTTCTCCGAGCCAATAGCCGATCTCTGCTCTGTGATTTTTTTCTACGTCATCGAATCCAATTCCTCCTATCAATTCTCCGTTCATTTCGATAACAAAGTTTACCGATTCTGGGTTTTTTTGTTTCGCCAGCTTGCGGTTTTTCGCAATCCATTGCTTCGCGTCTTGTACGGTATAGGGATACGGAATATGCAAAGTAGCGCGATAAACCTTCTTGCTGTTGATATTCCTCACGAGCGCTTCTTCGTCTTCTCCCCTGTATGGACGCAACAAGAGCCGTTTTGTCTTAATCGTGTATCGCATATTAGCCTATGAGGCGGATGGCGACGCCCACGAGGGCGGCGACAACCCCGACTACCCAGAATCTCATGGTAACTTTGTGTGGAGGCCAACCTTTGGCTTCAAAATGGTGATGGATGGGAGCCGCCAGAAACACTTTCTTTTTGCGGAATTTTTTGGAAAGCAACTGAATAATCACGGAGGCAGATTCTGCCACAAGGAGAATTGCGATAATGGGAAGCACGAAAACGGAATCAGTGAGAAACGCGACAACGGTAAGCGACGCGGTGAGCGCCATCATGCCGGTTTCTCCCATGTAGAAGCGCGCGGGCGGAATATTGAACCACAAAAAAGCTAAAATTGCCCCCGCCACTACAAAGCAAAAGGCCGCAAGGTCGATTTGTCCCCGCGAGAACGCAATAACACCATATGCTCCAAATATGGAAGCAAACGTACCGCCGGAAAGCCCATCGATTCCGTCAATGACTCCTCCGCTGTAAGTGGCAAGCATTACAATTACGAATAGCGGAATGTACAGAATGCCAATGGGTAAATCTCCTACTCCCGGAATATGGATGGTGCTCCATCCAAGTTTGTAAAAAAACCACGAGGCCGCCACAAGGCCGATGAGCGACACAAGCGCAAAGCGGTATTTTAGATGGAGTCCTCCCGCTACATATTTGCCGAGACGATCCCAGAGAAGTTTGGAAAATCCCTTGGTAGGCGGAGCAATAACCTGCATGATGTCGTCAAGAAATCCCACGGCGCCTGCGGCTAAAAGCGTGGCCAAAGGAAGCCAGGTTTGTCCTCTGCTTAAAAAGCTGAATTTTTCCAGCCACCCGATTTGGGTGGAGGCGAGAGCAAAAAAGAGAAGCGCCACGGCAGGAGGCATCAACCAAATGAGCATACCGCCAAATCGCGGCGTTTTTATTTCTCCCTCCCCGTGGAACTTCTGAAAAAAAGGCACTTCTCCTCCGCCGAGAGCTTCTGTCCGTACGGTTTTCCGCCAAAGCCGATGCTTATACAGGACATGTATCAAAAAAGGCGTGACGCAAAACGCCAGCAAAAAGCTTGTGGCGGCAAGAGTCGCGATTTTTAAAACGCTTAAGGTGAAGTTAATTTCCATTGGTATGATTGCAAAATCCACTGCAAAAGCTGGCGCATCTCTGCGAATCTTGCTTCCGATCCCAAGATTACGTTTATAATATACCCTTGCGTGTCTGGACTTTCGACCACGAACAAAAGGGTTTCTCTTGCGAGCGGCGTTGTTCCTGTTTTGCCGCCAAAAGTCCTGCCAGGCCAATCATAGTATCCTAAAAGTTCATTCGTGTTTCGCATGGTATGGTGGAACCTTCCAGTTGGAGTGATGAGCGCGAGTTCACTTTGGCTTAAGATATCAAACACTTGCGGATAGCTTTGGAACAAATAGCGCGCGAGTTCGGCAAGATCCTTCGTGGTGGACTTATTGGTGTATTGGGCTTCATCGAGTCCGGTGGGATTCACGAATGAGGTGTTTTGCAGATTCAGGCGCGCGGCTTCCTCATTCATCAATTCCACGAACGCTTCAAATCCCTTGGCCTCCGCAAGCGCGACAGCGGCGCGGTTGCTCGACTCCATTAAGGCAAGATAGAGCAAATCTTTTACCGTGAACGCCTCTCCTGCGCGCAGCTGGCCGGCCTCACCGGGAGTTTCAAGAACTTTTGGAGTTATGGTGATGTGTTGGTCCAGCGGATAATTTTTTATCGCTACCAGCGCGGTCATGAGTTTGGTTATGCTTGCTATAGGCAAGGGAGTATTACTGTTTTTTTCAAAAAGAACTTTTGTCGCGCTCGCCTCGCCGCGAAGCGGGCCACTTTCTTTTGCATACAGAGATAAAACCGAGGCGGCCTGTAGCTCGAGCGGCGCAGTTTTCTTTTTCGCGAGCGGATATGCGTCTTGAAGTTTTTGTTCAAGCTCGAGTGTGTTCGAGGCGGCTGCTAATAACTCTGGGTTCGTGTATAGCTCGCGCAGGAAAAAGAATTGTTCCAATTCCATAGACAGTGTGTTTATCCCCCACCAGACAGCTACGCTTCCAGTGAAGGCAGCGAAGAAAACTTTGAGATTCCTGTGCATCATTTTTCTTTCTGGACGCGGAGATGAAGCTCGCGAAGCTGGTTTTCGGCAAGTTCGCTGGGGCTATTCATCATGAGGTCTCGACTATCTCCTGTTTTCGGGAACGCAATAACCTCGCGGATGGTGGGTTCTCCCTGGAGAAGCGAAATGAGACGGTCGAGTCCGGGGGCGATGCCTCCATGCGGAGGAGCTCCATACGAAAAAGCTTCTAGCATATGCCCAAAGTTTTCTCGGATCCTTTCTTTTTCATACCCCATAATTTCAAAAACCTTTTCGAGGGCTTCAGGGGTATGATTGCGGATGCTTCCTCCTCCAACCTCCACGCCGTTCAACACGATATCGTATTGGGTTGTGAGGATATTGCCAATATTTTTTTGCTCCATAAGATCTTGCATGTATTCGGGCTTTGGGGCTGAAAATGGATTGTGGGTGAAGGTCCAACTCGAAGATCCTGAGCCAGCAGTCGAAGGACTACCTTCTTTTACTTTTTCGAAAAACGGAAAATCAACTACCCAGCAAAATGCGAGAAGATCCGGATTTTTTTGGTCTTTTCTGATATCGGGGCGATCAGTTTTATATTTCTCCAGCGCTTCTTGATACGATAAGCGAGGGAAAGGAATCTCTTGGATTTCTTTTTGGGGATACAGGGTTTTGACAAGATCTATGAGAAGCTCTTCGGTTAACGCCATCACGTCTTCTTGCTCTACAAAACTCATTTCTAAATCCAGTTGGGTAAATTCCGGCTGGCGGTCTGCTCTGGGATCTTCATCGCGGAAACACCGCGCAATCTGAAAGTACCTCTCAAATCCCGCAATCTGAAGAAGCTGCTTATACTGCTGGGGGCTTTGGGGAAGAGCGTAAAATTTCCCTGGATACAATCGTGAAGGAATTACGTAGTCGCGCGCGCCTTCAGGCGTTGATTTTGTGATAATTGGAGTTTCAATTTCGATAAAGTCTTTTTTCCGAAGGAATTCTCTGATGAAATAGATAACTTCGTTTCGAGCCTTTATGTTTTGGTGGAGGCGTTTTCTGCGTAAATCCAAATAGCGATATTTAAGGCGTGCTTCCTCCCCTATTTCGTATCCGTCCGTGTCTATGGGTATAGGAAGCGTTTTTGCCTCTGCGAGCACCGTGAGTTTTGTAGCGGCAATTTCAATGGCGCCAGTGGCGAGGTTGGGGTTTTTGAGTTTTTCGGGGCGTTCTTGCACCATGCCCTCAATTTCCACCACCCATTCTGATTTCACGGCTTGCGCCGCCTCGTAGGCAGCGGGCTCTCCGGAAGAAAATACTGTTTGCACTATTCCTTCTCTGTCGCGCAAATCAAAAAACACGATTTTGCCGTGGTCGCGCCTCGTGTCCACCCATCCCGCGATTTTCACTGTATTCCCCTTCTGGCTTGGGGTTTCTGATGTGAGAATGCGTTTCATTGGTGGAGTGTATCACAAATCGGCCTCAATGGGAATATTTTACTCTGAGTGAAGTCG
>Ga0209541_10014455_pt1 | contig 11894 bp, 12 predicted proteins | sample RifCSPlowO2_01_FD_184027 | JGI IMG/M metagenome (GOLD analysis project Ga0209541, IMG submission 184027) | Groundwater microbial communities from Rifle, Colorado - Rifle CSP2_plank lowO2_0.1 (SPAdes) (version 2) | ecosystem: Environmental > Aquatic > Deep subsurface > Groundwater | place...
GAGAATGAAGGATAATAAAAACGATGGGCCGGCAAAACTGATGAATATCAAATCCACCACGGCGCCCCCGACAGCGCCCCCCGAAAACCCGATTAAAATATCTTTCCGACTAATCATGTATCTATTGTAGCAAAAAACCGCTGGGCGAGCCATACGGTTTTATTTTTAAAATTATTTCTACTGCTTTTTCACATTCCTCATCAGCATCTTTAATTTCTCTGAATCCAAATTCGTAAAATTCTTGCTGATTCCCGTAGCTACTAAGAAACAATCGGATATTCCAAGATAATCACGAACATTTTCCGACGTAATTCCGCTGGCGATAGCCAGGGGTTTTTCCCCGATCGCCGCCTTCATTCTGCGGATTTTCTCAATATCCGCTGCCTGACCGGTAGCCGGCCCGCTCGTAGTAACAACATCCGTGTACCTTGCGGCAATTTGAGCAACCTTCTCTATATTGTAAACTTCCCGCTGGTACTTAAACGCTACACCGCCAAAATATAAGCCATTCCACCCGCTAATTTGCCGCAACACATCAATTCTCTCGGCTTCAAACTGATCTTGCGAGCGCTCATCAATCATGGCATTGTCCGTCCAGACACCAGAAAGATTTAGAAGGTTGCGCCGGGAAACTTCATTAAAAATTTCGTCCGGCCCAAGCCCCAAACAATTAATTCCCACCCAGAAATCAGGAAACTCATTGATGATTGATTTATAAATCCAAAACAGTTCATTGCTTGCCATTTCATGATTGATCAGAAAAACTCCGTTGCTTCCTCCCTCCCTGGCTATAAGTATGTTTTCAATCGCTTGTTCCCTGTCAACGACGTGAATCACCGGCAAGACCACCGGTCTGGCCTTGAATACTTCATGAAATTTATCCATGTACCCCTCTTCTTTCAAGGTACTGATACTACTTCTTTGACTTCAGGGACTTCCTTTTTAATGATTCGTTCAATCCCCATCTTTCATGATAACCTCCTTTTTTGAATTTACCATCTGCCGCAAAAAAATCAAGCTAATCAAAAACCGCCCGGATGAAAAGGCGGTTTAGGACGATAAGTGTCAATTACCTGTTGAACAATTTCGCAAACCAGCCGAATACGCTGAATTTAGCTTCATTGACTTTAAGAAAATCGTCAATCTTTTGTTTTTCCTGTTCTAAGGTTTGGATCTGCCCCTCAAGAATTGTTTTACTTTCTTCGCTTATCGTTTTTTCCAATAAGTTTTTTAACTGGCCAATCCGATTTTTGGCTTTGACCATTTCGCTGCGCAACTGGCCGATGTTTTTATAATCCGTCCCGATTAAAAGTGTTTTTATCCTGCTTCTGTACTGAATTTTATCTATTGATTCGGCCACTTTCTCTTTGGCGCCATCTTGTTCCTGGGCAACCGCTTTCACTTCCTCGCCTATTCCAACCTTCTCCCTATCCGCGACATCTAAAAGATTACGGACGAATGTCGATACGGCATTGCGGTGCTCCGCTCCGTTAAGCTGTTTTTCGTCCTGCGCTTTGGCGGAAGCAACCGCAACCGAGAAAAAAAGAACAGCCGCCAACGCCAGGAAAGTTATAAATAACGGGCTATTTTTGATTTTCTGCATAGTTTTTATATATTAATTAAAAATGTTCGACCTTTTTGTCTCCATTAAATACCTACCCGGAATTGCCGAAAAGCGCAGCCGCAATAACTATTATCAAACCTGCCCAAATAATAATAAATTCCATATTTTATTCGATTCTATTTTTTGATTCTGTTGAACAAAAACGCAAAAAGCAAAACGCCGGCGGCCGACGCGATATTCCAGACGATCAATCCTGAAATGAAATACCCGAAACCGAAAAAATCGGAACGAAAAGAGACATCGCCATGCAGAGAATATTTCACGAACAAATTCCTGATTGGCGGATAAATCGCCACTCCGGCGTAGCAAATAGAATAAACGATGCTTATCCACGCCGATGACACCTTGAGCAGATGTTTTATGCTAATCATATTTTAAATTTTGATTTTAGTTTCCGCTCGGCCTTTTTAAAAACAGCGAAAAATAGTTTCTTCCCTTTTCTTCCTCCCTATTTTATTGTTCTTAGAATATTACCATATTCCGCAAAAAAATCAACCCTTGTAAAAATTTTTGTTTTAAGGTAAAAAGAATTATCTCTTTTTCGGCACATTAACAATAATGAAGGAGGAAAATCGTGAAGAACTTCAAATGGCTCATTAAGGAAAACATCCCCTGCTGGTATGAGTTGTCGTGGTTGGAGGAAAAAGTAAGCGTCATGTTGAGAATACATAAGGACTTCGTGAAAACCGCGATGGTTGTGCCCGAAGATTCGCTGATGGTAAAAAGCCTTATGGAAAGTTTCGAATTTTCCAGATTCGCCGGCGACCTGAAAAAAGACTTCGGCTTTGACAATGCTTTCGTGCTCAAGGGAGAAAACGGAGATTTTGTCGAATTTTTCGTCCCGGTGCCGGAGGTCAAAAAGTATACTGGAAAAGAATGCGGCAATTGCGAGGGTAGCGGAAAAGACACCGCGATGAAAGAATTCGGCGAAGAAAGAAAGTGCGGTTTTTGCGACGGTACGGGCAAAGAACACTTCTTCGATTGGCGCCCGGCGCAAGCTGTATCGGCAAGCTTTAATATTTTCTTTTCTCTCGCAAGATATCCCGAATCTGAAACTTCGTCTCCATTGCCTCAACTTATGGTAATAGACGTCGCGACTCGACATGATATACATGGTGGCTCGCTCGGCGGAGAATTCAGCATTCCTTTATACGAGTGGCTGAAATCTTTTGAAGAAAGAACCCGATTCCCTGAAATAATTGAAGCAATGCAAAACGCGCAGAAAAAAATGTTCAACAAGATTGATAGATACGAGGGCTTTGGTTTCAGGGCCTATATGCTGCACAAGGGAGGAATCACTCTTGATATTCCCGGCAATGCCTGCGGAATTTACAATGCTCCGGACTACGATTATGGCTCTCCGCGGAAAGAGGGGTGCAAATTCGAATGCCACAATGTGGACACTCCGATGCAACAGCTCACCTTGCTCGTGAGCTTAGCCGCCCTTCATGACCGCGCAAGGAAAGAAATAAAAATTTGATCTCTTTATTAGACCTTGGTTGACTAACTCAACTTAATCTTATAAGATTGTAAAAGAAATATCTTGTAAGGAGTAAGAAATGGAGTATTGCCATGACTATGCTTTCGGTGAACTAGTATTTACCGAAGATGGCTCTTTTAAATGTCCGGTATGCGGAGGACTAACTCCGAACCAACGCAATCTTAAGAGAGGAGAAAAAATCGTATGTAGCGGATGTGAGTCTGAATTTAAAAAAGAAGAATATTTTCCTTTTAATAAGGGGGTGGAACATGGTGTTCGATTTGTAGCGTACGGTCCCAAATACCATATCTGCTTGGTTATGTATGCGCCATCAAGCCAAAACAACAAAGGCAATCGCGAAAGCTCCAGATAATTATCTGGAGCTATTTTATTAGATTTATTGGCTCCCGAATTAAAACCTCCACAAATTTTTGAAATTATTTTGCCGAACCTGATACACAAATCCAAAAAGCGAAACCTGAAATGATGCGCCCCGCTGCTATTTTTCTGGGGCAAAGGAGGCGGGGCTTCGCGGACAACTCGCGGGCAAAAATAGAACCCCTGCCCGCTCGCCGGAATAAGAAAATTTGGCATTTGTTGTATTTATCAATTTGCGCTAAAATAAATAACATATGAATTCACCTCGTTTATCTTTATTAAAATGCGGCGTCGTTTTAGCGGTCTTATTTTTATTCTTTGGAATGAGTTCCGCAAAGCCCGCGCTTGCCGTAACTTCGGAAGAGATAATTCAGGTTTCCGAAAACCTGGAATCCGATAGCGGAGCGCTCGCGGCCGCGGCTGAATTGGCCGGAGCGGATTCGGAACTTTTCAATAAGTTTCAGACAGGCGTGAAATACGGCGAATTCGCCAGTCGTCTTTGGCAGGGTGATTATTGGGGCGTAGCGGTGGATTTCGTAAAATTTAAATTGGGTGAAGAATGGGATGAACTGACGGATCGCGCCACGAAAAAATTGCTTTCCGAGGGGGCGCAAAAATTGCTCGGTACTTTCACCGCGTTGAAGGATATTGGCGAGTGGGCCGGCGACAAAGCGCTGAATATTGAATTTAGCAACGGCATAAAAGCGGGCTGGCAGACATATAAGGAGAACGTGGGTGGTTCGGATCTTTCGGATCTTCAGATCATGATGGATATATGGTGGAATCAATACGGCAATAATGCCAAGCTGAACGAGCTTGGTGATGTTTTTGTATGGAAAGAGAAATTCGCGAAAGTGTACGAGCTTCAGAAGAAAACTGAAGAAAAACCCGCAACTTCGCAGGAGGTCGCTAAAGTTCAGAAAGAGATCAAAAAGTCCGCGGTTATCAGTTTTTTTAAGATTAAGTATCCCGGCATCGGGGAAAATGTCGCGGAAGAGTTTGCCGAGGCGATCGCAAACAAAGATGCTTCCGCCATAAAGGCCATCGCCGAAAAGTACAAAAATCACCTTGATTTGCTCACCGCCGCCGGAGCGGAAGGCGGCGCGGTTTCTTCGGGCGACATTTGCGGAGCGGTAAAAGACAAGGATGACAGAAAAGATTGCGAAGAATTTCTGATGAAAATCGTGAATGAGAGAAAACAAATTCTTTCCAATAGGACAACTTACGACAGTAATTTCTGGCAGTATCAACTACGAAGTAATTACCGCTGGGGTATTAACGAGGAAAACTTGACCAAATTTAAAAAAGGCCAAATAGATATTATTGCTTCCGCCTACGAAATTCAGTTTGGGCGGGAAATACGGGATATAAGCGCATCTTTGTATGCAAACAAAGATGCGCTTCAAAGCTTAAAAAGCGATTATAAAAATATTCCCGGGAAAGGAGATCGTCGGAACGCGCCGTCATATCGGGTTTCCGTAAATACGGGTTTTGCGGGCTTTTTTAACAATGTTTATAATATGGCTTTCCATTACGGAAGTTTTGATTATGGGGATTTCAAGAGCGAGTCCGCTCAAAAGCATTATGAGGGATATCTTGAAAATGAACCAAAAGCGAATGCCGCGGATGATACAAGAGCAAGATATTTAAAAGCGTTTCTTGCCAGAGCAAACGGCTTGGTTCGCGATCTTGCCTTTTTACAAAACAGAATAAACTCTCTTATCTCGTCGGCTGAATCAGCCAAGGGAGTATTTAGTTATGGGCAGGCAACGATTGATGATTTAAAGAAAATGCTTTCAGAAATTGAGGAACTGAAAGAAAATGTCCAATCAGGAGAACAATTTTTTTGGATGAGGTATGGGGCGTGGAGTATTAATTCTGTATCAGAAGCCATTAAGGGAATGGAAAGCGATAAAAAAGCGCGCGAATCCTCAATTGATCAATTGAAAAGGGATTATGCTTTAGCCCTTAAAACTTACGAGAATGAAGAAAAACAGCGTGAATTGGAAAAACAGAAACAAGCTGAAGAAGAAAAGAAAGCCGCCGCAGAAAAAGAAGCGCAGGCCTTGCAGAAACAAAGATCGGAAGAAGAAGCATGGAATAAGGAAAAGGAGCGCATGGAAGCAGAAAGAAAAGCGGCGGCCGAAAAAATCCGCTTGGAGGCAGAGCAAAGGACTAAAGCATTTAATGTTCCTCTTGAAGAAAGTGAAAAGACATCAAACACGGTGGCGCCGAAGACCGGCAATACTAAAACCGTTGCGCCGCAAACAAAACCAACTCCTCCTCCCGCACAACCCCCTACGCAAACAAAATCAACTATTAAAGCCTGGCTTGGCAATATACCAGCCGAAACTGAGGAGATGGCAGGTTTTTCTTTCATCACTGGTTTTAAAGCAGATATGATGGTATCGGACTTCTTTTGGAATGATGTAATTTATACAGTTAACGGGGCATTAGACCTGGGATTTAAATCTATAGATGATGTCACTTCCGTTCCAACCTCGGGATATGAGCAAGCGGACAACCCTCAGCCGGAAGTAGGCCATGTTTACGCAATTAAAACCAGAGACGGCAAATATGGCGTTATTGAAATAAAATTTATTGAAACAGATCCAGGCCGATTAGTATTTCTTTGGAAATATCAGCCAAACGGGTCAACTTCTTTTTAGTGAATATGGCATTAACGGTGGTTTTATTTTCAATATTGGGTTTGATAGCGGTTGGAGGGGCTGTCTGGGTGATGCTTTGGGGCATGGGGTCTTTCCAATATTTAGGCGGAAAGAAAAAATCTCCTTCGGCTATCGGTAAAGAAGCGTTGAAAGAAAAAATTCTCGCCATTAATTCGTCGGAATTTCCTTATCAAATAACTCCGGCCAAAGAGTCGGATTTTTTTCTTGAGTGGAAAATCGTTGATGCCAAATGGTACGGCATATTTTCCAAGGAAAAAATGAGCAGAACCTACAGCGCTCTTATACTTTTAGATGATACCAGAAAAACCGCGCGTTATTACGAAGAACTGGGAAGTGTTGAGTGGCATGTTGGCACAGACGGCATTTCAGCGCCAAACGTCCGTTACAAGAAGGGATTTTTTAGGGGTAGGATATTATTTAAAAAATCATACGGGGTCCAGTACGGCATTAAAGAAAACAGGGAATTCGGCAAGGTATATGAATATAAGCTTGATATCGGTTATGTCCGCGATCCAATTAAAAAAATAGTTGAAGCAAGCGGCTGGGAATTTGTGCCGGCAGTGAGAAAGCAATACGCGCTTCGCAAAAACCTAAAGTAAAGGAATATTTTAAATGGTGTGAAATAAATTTCTTTCCGTAGCTCCACCGATCGGTCGTGAACCTTACTCTAAGAGGGGAAATTAGCGGTTTTCGAGGCTATCCCACGATACCTCTCGGTAGGGGTCTTATTTGAAAAGAGTTGCTTGTATAAACGGCTTGATATCAGAAACGATGAGAGTCCTTTGAATATCTGTCTTTGCGATTAAAGACAGTGAGGGATTTGTAGATTTTGATGGATCAATCTCATCGGGGATAGAAAAACCAACGTATTCAACTCTTTTCTTCATCCTATTTCTTATCCAATCTATTGCCGGCACAAGATCCGTATCAGAACTTACAATCACAGCTGTATCGTATTTATTATCAATCGCTCCGACGATTAAATCCGTGGCGAGTTTTACGTCTATGCCCTTTTCCCTTAGTTTTTCGTGTTGTATTTTCCTTATACCTTTTTCTAAAAGTTTTTTGTAATCTACGACCCTATCATCTATCACTATTTCTCTGTCGTTCGCTATGAAATTGGCGAACTTATCGAAATCGAAACTTAACTCCGTAGTATTGAGTTTTTTGAGAACTAGATGATAGAAATTTCCTCCATCAATAAAAATATTGATTCTTTCTTTGACCATTTTATTAAATCATTATACCAGTAAATAAAAAACCTGCACACTACCTTTCGGCAGGCGCAGGTGACTTCACTTATAATATTACGCCGATCTCATAATAAGTCAAGCAGGGCTGTGGATAAGTATCTTGGGGGCTGTACCGCGATGCCTCTCGGTCTCCAGAACGGTCTCACTATCTTGCTCCGCATGCTGAACGAGGCAAGAACCTGTTCGTCTTAAACATAAAAGGGGGTGAAATTATCACCCCGCTTTTTGTAATTTATGCGAACTTGATCTTGATGCGCTATTACTTCCGTCTCTTCATTGCCATGTCAAGGATTTCTTTAGGCTCCATACCCAGGTTATCCGGCAAAATCTTTCCGTTTTGGGCCATTACGATTTTCTCGTCTGCCGCCTGAGGCACAAAAATGAGAGTAGACTCTCTACCTGTTGTTCTTTCCCAGGTACAAAGTGCATCCATCAGCTGAATCATTGCCTGATTACAGTACCGATTTTTATGAAATTGCATTGGGCACCTCCTTTTTATTACTTACTGGCCTATTGTGGTTCATTTGTCAGGCATACTAACCTCCTTTACCATTCTAACTAAAAGACTATATTAAATCTCAAAAAAAATCAAGCCCAAACTAAAAACCGCCCTCTCGACGATTTTGGGGCGTCTCGGTTACTCTATAAAAAATGTAGACGGCTATAAAAAAACTTTTTTGATTTATAATTTATCTATCGGGGTGGCATTGCTTGCAAAGCTGATAGTTTTGAGAATCCGGCGATCCGACGTAAGAGCAGGAAGCGGCAGAGCTGAATTGAGCGCAGAGTTCCGGCGTGATCGGAATTTCAGACGACGATTCGCTGGGAAGCTGATCCGGAGGTTGCTGCTCTGGCTGCTTAGAACCGCCTGATGGCGGTTGAGATTGAGAGGATTTGGACTGGCATGATTTCACTTTAGCGCTAATAGCCAAATCGGATTTCCCTGCTTGTTCTCCGCTTTCGCCTCCTTGGCCTAATGCGCCAATGCAGGAAGTGAACTCACTACACGGTTTGGCGACGCACTCATTAATTTTTTCATCCGTACAGGTCTGAACTTTTGCCTTAATTTTAGGATCCGACTCGCCTTGCTCTTGTTGCTGTTCTCCACCCCCTTCGCCTTGCGTGAGAGATGCTATGCACGCTTCATATTCGGAGCATGGGAGCGCAACGCAAACGTCAAGCTTGGCTTGAATCTCTTCGTTCCGACAGGCCGTCATTCTTGATTCAATATCTGGCGGAAATTCAAGCTCTTCAGCCAAATCTTCATCGCCTTCTGAAGCGCCTTCTGACAGCTTATCTTCCAAACAGACATTTACCTCGCTGCAGGTCGGTTTATCAGTGCATTCTCGCATTTGACTATCAAGAAGTTCTTTTGCGCAGGAATCTATCCGTACTTCTATTTCGGGGGACATTTCGCCCGGCTGATCGCCTTGAGATTGCTCCCCAGTCGGATTAAGGCAAGAAAAGAAATCCGCGCAGGTTGATTCGCTTATACAGGTATCAGGATTAAAGTTAGGGTCAATGCCGCATGAATTGAGTTTATCCTGCATTGCTTGCGGAAATTCCCGCTTTTGTGATTCTTCCTCATCCCCAGCTTCAACTTGTTCGGCAATACTCATTAACGGCTTGCTTACTTCCAACATACAGCTTTTAACCTGATTGCATTCTTCTTGAGCGCACGGTTCAAATAAGGCATTGGTTCCCTGGAGAAAACAGACCTCCATTTTACCTCTGATGCCTTTCATCTGGGAACAGGGAACAGTCATTTCTCTAAGGCGTTCGATAAAGTCCGGGCCGAATTCCGCCGCCACACAAGAATCAGCCGCGGGCATCGCCTTTAAAAAATCTCCCAAGACATCCGTGGCTTCTTCAGAATATTGCTTAACGCAGGCCTTGGCTTTGCCCAATTTTTCCAAAATCGCAAGATCGTAGGGTATTTTTCCGGCCATCATTTGTTCAAATACGTCCGTTCCCAGATTAGTGACAAAACAAGAGATAATATTCTCATCGGCTTCCGCAAAACATTGCCCCATATCTTCCGCCGATCGAGACATCTCGGCCTCTTGTTCGGTAATTAAGCCGATGCTAACCGCAAAATCCGTGCATTCTTTTTGATTTTCGGTTTTTGAGCAAAAATCTTCGCAGGCTTCTTTGGAACGGCAGCCACCCGGCCCCTTGCCGCCTGATTTTTTTATAATTTCAGCCTCTTCCTGACTGACAAGTCCGAGCGCCACGCCAATATCCGCGCATTCTCCAAAATTATCCTCATCAGAGCAGTAGCTCTCGCATTCGTCTTTGGTCCTGCATCCGCCGGGCATGGTGCCCGCTCTCATAAACGGCAGGATTTTCTTTAATATTTCAAGTTCATCTGCCGGGAGCACATCATACTTAACCGCGAATTCCATACATTCAAGAGAATTAGCCGGGTCTTCACAGTAGGACTCGCATTGTTCTTTAGTGTCGCATTGGCCGGGCGTTACGCCCTGAAGTATGAGAGGAACGTATTTTCTGGCCTGTGTCGCTTCTTCCTCGCCGATAAATCCCGCGGCCTCGGCAAAATTAACGCATTCCAACGTGTTCTCCGGCGCTTCGCAATACTGCAGGCATTGGTACCTGGTATTGCAATTGCCCGGAAACGGCACGCCCGAATCTTTCGCGGCCAGAATTTGGCGCATTTCTTTATACGCGGATTGAACTTCTAATGAAGTCAGCACTCTGTTGTATACCGAAACCTCTTCAATGAGACCGGAGAAAAACTCTCTGGCTCCGAACCTGTCATACCATGCCCCAATGGTGAACTGACCATCGCTAGTTGTGTCGGCATTCGGAGCTTTGGCAGTGCCCTTTAGTTCGCCATCTACATATAGTCTCATCACACCGGAGCTGTCTCTTGTAGCAACGACGCGATACCAGGTATTGGAGTTGATAGGCGTAGTGATGCGGCCCCTGGGTTGATTTTCGTAGCCGACAGTTTCTCCGGTAAAAAACTCCAGCACCTGTCTGCCTTCATTGGTGCCTATTCTCAACCAATATCCAGCCCCGTTGCCCGACACGGGATAATTTGACTTTCTGATGATGTTGTTTACGGAATATCCTCTGCCGTCCGACATAAACCAAACGTCCAATGAAAATGGGCCGGTCCCAAAGTTTAAACTCTCGGGGTTCCCCACTTTAATGTAAGAGCCGACCCTAAACTTGAATGCCTTCCCCAATCTCCCCGAAGCAACAGTTGCCCCGCCCGATAGAGTTCCGCTGTTCTCTTGGCCGATGTCCGTCGCGGTTGATCCCGAAACTTCGCCCCCGTTCCACTGGCTGACAAAATCAAATTGCAAGGGGACGCGGCGCTCTTCCGTGAATCGCTGCGCTAAAATATAAGAGCTGATGAATAAAGAGAAAACCAGGATTGCAATCGAGATAAAAATGTTTTTTCGAAAAAAAATGTTCATTTATTCAAAAGGGTTGGTGTTGACATTAAAAGGATTTGTTTCGGGGAGTTCTTCGGACAAGGGATTATTGGCCTTCTTAAATGCTTCGGCTCCCAGGCCGTCTTTTACTTCGGCCACAGGGGCTTCAGGAGCCCCGGCTTTTCTTTGCGACCAATACCAAAAACCAGCGGCTATTATAATAACCGCAATAATAGAGGTGAGAATTATCGGCTTTGATTTAAAATTCATACTATACCTATATAATACCACAATACAAAAATCCCCCGCAATGGCAATTTTTGCATACAAGACGATCGGATGATAATGGTGTGATAATGGTGTCAGGAACCGTTTCTGGGTCTGCCGGGTTGCCTTAAGGTTATTTCAAGACCAAACTTTCTAATTGCTTTATTCATCCAATCATCATTACCATAGGGACGACTTTTCTTAATTGACGCTCTTATTTGCTCCAACTCCCCTCCCGCTAATATCTCATTGACCTGTCTTAAATAATCGTTGGGAACTTCAACCGGCCAAGGCGATAAAAGCTCTTTTTGTTTATCGTTCCCGTGTTCCCTCCTCCACAGACTGGACCATCTCCAGTCTTCTGCTTTTTGAATTAGTTTAGCGCGCAAGGCGTTATTTTCAATATATCGGCAAAGTTGCAGGAAATAGTTATCTTTCTGGACCAGAAACGATTTGTATCTGCCTTGATACAGATGACCAGAACCAACTGAATGATGGCGAGCATGCCAACGCTGAGTGTGGGTAAGCGTTAGCCATCGCACAAACTTCGTCATATCGCCATTATTTTTTGGGGATAAACAAAAATGCCAATGATTGGGCATTATCTGATAAGAAAATATTTTTATCGGGTAGCGATTTTTTGCTTCTTCCAGTATTATCTCAAAATCTTGATAATCTTTTTCTTCCTCAAAGATTGCCACGCGAGCATTGGCACGATTTAAAACGTGATAAATTTCATCGCCTATATCAATGCGTAACGCTCTACCCATACGACTAGTATATCATAAGAAACGGTTC
>Ga0209541_10014457_pt1 | contig 11890 bp, 10 predicted proteins | sample RifCSPlowO2_01_FD_184027 | JGI IMG/M metagenome (GOLD analysis project Ga0209541, IMG submission 184027) | Groundwater microbial communities from Rifle, Colorado - Rifle CSP2_plank lowO2_0.1 (SPAdes) (version 2) | ecosystem: Environmental > Aquatic > Deep subsurface > Groundwater | place...
TGGATTTCAGCGTACAATGCATAAGTAGGGGGGGGGCTCACTACCCGGCTTGCCCGCCAAACGTTCATTTGCTAGTCTTTTAACAATGCAAAAACAAACCCAGAATCTTGTGCTCATGCTTGTCATCGGTGTTCTCATGGGTACGTCGGCTGTTATGCTTTGGAACTCGCGTGGAGATGAGAGGGAAGATGTGGGATCCGACTCATCAACGCCGCCTGGCGGAAGCGCAGAGAATACTCTTCTTAGCGTGGGGACGCCGCCGTCGATTGCGTCTCCCTTGCTTTCCTTCCCACTTCCTCCTTCAGTTCCCGCAAATACTCGCGTTGGGCTTTCTGTTCTCGACCAGTCAGCAGGCAAGATGGTCGTGGTCAGCGACCTTTCGGTCGTCGGTAAAAAGTGGGTCGCTGTTTACGACGACCATGAGGGGAAGCCCGGCTGGATACTCGGCGCTTCTCGAGTGCACGAGGGGGACAAAGAGACAAGCGTTGAATTGATCCGTCCGGAAGGGACAATTCCTGGGGCGATATATTATGCCGCAATATTGAATGACAACGGAGACGGAGAATTCAACCGTTTGACTGATCTTCCTCCGCTTTCGCCTGATAAGGTGACGATCGTGAAGTTCATGACAAAGTAAAACATGCCGCCCGTCTATCCCCGCCCTCACGGGCGGGGCATTTCGCGGGCGGCACCGAGGATGTTTTTCTGGAAGAAGCGTGCGCCACCACGCACCCATATAACTGTGGCCATTCATCCCCCGCAATGCGGGGGCATTCTGGCTCACACCAGTAAAACATGACGCCCGTCTATCCCCGCCCCCTTACGGGCGGGGCATTTCGCGGGCACCAATGGGGTTGTTTTTCTGGAAGCGGACAGCCTCCTCGGCCATTAAGTAGATAGAGCATTTTTGAGGTGTCCACACAGAGATAGACGACTTGACGGTACGGATTATGGTATAATTTCCCCACAGGCGGACGACACCAGGGGGTTTCGGCCTGCTTCGTTCTATACTTTACATATGAAGAATATACGGGTACTTATGTTCGGATGGGAGTTCCCGCCGCACAACAGCGGAGGTCTGGGTACTGCATGTTACGGTCTTGCAAGGAGTCTCTCGAGCGCGAATGTGTCGATCACATTTGTTCTCCCAAAAAAACTTGAAGGACTTGATCATGATTTTTTAAAGATCATTTTTGCAAATATTCGCAACATCAAATTTCGTGGGGTGGGAACACTCATCCACCCGTACGTCACGTCTGATCTTTACGATGAATATCTGCGTACCACACCCGAGGCCGAGCTCTACGGGCTCAATCTTTTTGACGAAGTGCGGCGGTATGGACTTCAGGCGCGTATCATTGCGGCGGAAGAGCACTACGACGTTATTCACGCGCACGACTGGCTTTCGTTTCGTGCGGGCATCGAGGCGAAGCGTGTTTCAGGAAAACCGCTGATCGTCCATGTTCACGCGACGGAATTTGACCGCACAGCAGGACACCCCAATCAGTATATTTATGACGAGGAACGGCGCGGCCTCCATGCGGCGGACTGCATCATTACTGTTTCGCAACATACCAAGAATATCATTACCGAGCATTACGGGGTTTCGGAAAATAAGGTGATGGTGGTACACAACGGTATCGACCATGCTGCGCATCATCATGCTCTCCCGCACGCATTGGGGCACATTCGCGCAAAAGGGAAGAAGATCGTACTTTTTGTCGGACGCCTCACGATCCAGAAAGGCCCGGACTATTTTGTGAAAGTTGCGAAGCGTGTACTCGAATTCAATCCCAACGTCCTCTTCATCATTTCCGGCTCCGGAGACATGGAATACCAGACTATTCGGCTGGCTGCCGACCTCGGTCTCGGTGACAAGATCGTCTTTGCAGGTTTTGTGCGTGGTGATGAACTGCTCAAACTGTATCGCGCGGCGGATCTCTTTGTGATGCCATCGGTCTCTGAACCGTTCGGATTGACCGCGCTTGAAGCACTGGCGAACGGCACCCCGATTCTGGTATCAAAACAATCCGGTGTTTCCGAAGTCTTGACGCATGCGCTCAAGTCTGATTTCTGGGATATTGACGACATGGCAGACAAGATCCTGAATGTGGTCCAAAGCAAAGGCCTGCACGACACGCTTGGCGAGCTCGGTTCGAAGGATGTCGAACATATGACTTGGGAGAGCGCAGCCGGAAAATGTACCGAGATTTATCGGAAACTTTTAGCATGATGATCTACTAACTCTATGGCCTCTATCTGCTTTTATTTTCAAGTGCATCAGCCCTACCGGATTAAGAAATACCGGATCTTTGACGTCGGTCACGACCACCACTACTTCAACGACCATTCCGATCGGGATATCAACAACGAAAAGATCTTGCACAAGGTTGCCACAAAGTGTTATTTGCCGATGAACAAGGTTCTTCTGGAACTCCTGGAAAAACACCCGGAGTTCAAGGTCGCATTCTCCTTTTCCGGTGTTTTCCTCGACCAGCTTGAAGAATTTTCGCCCGAAACGCTTGCTTCATTTCAGAAGTTGGTGAAGACCGGACGGGTAGAGATTCTTGACGAGACCTACTACCACTCGCTCGCTTTCCTTTACTCGAAGAAGGAGTTTGTCCGTCAGGTTGAGCTACACCGCACAAAAGTCAAGAAACTGTTCGGCGTGACACCTTCAACTTTTCGCAATACCGAACTCGTGTACAACAACGAACTCGCAAAATTTGTTGAAGGGATGGGGTATAAAGCGATCTTGGCCGAAGGGGCCGACCATATTTTAGGATGGCGGAGCCCCAATTTTGTGTATAAAGCTCCGAATACGACAAAGATAAAGACTCTGTTGAAAAACTATCGATTGTCCGACGACATTGCGTTCCGCTTTTCATCACGGAGCTGGGCGGAGTGGCCGCTTACGTCCGAAAAATTCGCCCATTGGGTGGACGCGGTGAACGGTAATGGAAATGTCGTGAATCTTTTTATGGATTACGAAACGTTCGGAGAGCATCAGTGGGAAGATACCGGTATTTTTGATTTCATGCGCGCACTTCCGCGCGAGGTTCTGAAACACCCCGATAACGACTTCGTGACCCCGTCTGAGGCAGCAAAACGCTATCCCGTGGTTGGTGAATTTGATGCACATGCGTTTGTCTCGTGGGCAGATATCGAACGCGACCTTTCCGCATGGCTCTCTAACAGCATGCAGCACGAGGCGATTGGCAATCTCTATGCACTGGAAGGTGACGTGATGGCGAGCGGCGACCCTGCGATCATCGAGGACTGGAGCAGATTACAGACCTCGGATCACTTCTATTATATGTGTACCAAATGGTTTGCGGACGGTGATGTGCATAAATATTTCAATCCTTACGATACGCCGTACGAAGCGTTCATTTCCTACAACAATGTCCTACACGACCTACGGTTTCGTATTGAAGAGGCGAAAACAAAGAAAACCACCGTAAAAAGACCGCGCGCCACAAAAAAGAAAAGCGCAGAAAAAAAGATGACAAAGTCTGCCGCTCCCGTGAAGAAAATAGTCAAAAAAGTTAGTGCAAAAAAGGTCATAGTGAAAAAGAAAAAATAGACAGCACTCTCCAAAAAATAGTATTTCGTTTGGAGGAAAATGTATAACGATTTTTTTAAGGTTCGACCTTAAGGAACTTCCCCAAGGTCGAACCTTGGGATCTCGATTGGAATGAGAAAGTCTGATTGCGACTGTGGCAAAAATCGCACAAAAAGCCGCACCATACGGAGGCGCGGCTGGTCAGACAAACAAGTGACTTGGCGACTACTACTCAACGACAGGGCAGAGTTCTTCCCCGACTTTTGTTTTGAGCAGAAGTTTTTTTCCGCCCATGCAATAGAGCGGTATCGGCAGTAAGGCTAGTGTGCCGAGATAGATTCCGATTGCGACGAGGAGCGTGTGCCCCATCATAAGACTGGAGATGGGCAAATACACAAGGACGAAAAACATCGCCCCAACGATGTAGAGGAGAAACATGCAGGCGATTCCGACACAAATCCATTTCATGACCCCCCCGCTTTTTCCAAGAGTCTGAATCGCGAACTGAGTTTTTTCGGCCACTTCAGCCAACCTTTTTTATCCAGCAACATCGTGGCATATCCAAGCCCTACAAAAGTTGCTATCACGACTACGACTGAGCCCACAACAATAAAGAATTGCAAGGTGTCGAAAATTGCCGACAGCAGGATCCCTCCTACCATAAATGTCAACACTCCCACGATTCCGACCGCCTTGGATGTGCCGACGTACATGTCGCAACAGTGTGGCTTAGCACCGTGGACAAAGTCCTGCCGGATCTCGCGCATCATCCGCCCCCGTAGGTCCGTGCCGAATTTGAGCGCACCACCTTCCGTTCGCATTGCGTCGGTGAGGCCGATATACGTGACGAGTGCCACGATGGCGAAGAAGGACGTTACGGCAATGACCAACCACTCAAGAGGCTCGAGTGGAATCGGGAGAATTCCCGTAAAAGTTGCGGCCGCGATTGCTTCACATCCGAGACAGACGAGTAGTGTGATTAGTCGGGGAAAAAACATGTGAACTCCTTCTGTTTGTTTATCAAGGGGGACACTACCGAGCGAACCCTAGCACTATTACAAAGTATTGTCAAGGGCACGTACGGGGAAAGTTCTGCCGTTTAGGCATATATTTTGGTACAATATATCGTAATGCCTAAATCACTCGCATTTGGGAATGGTTCTATGCTTGTCACACTTGATCGTTACGCTCGAGTGCGCGATCTGTATTTTCCGTACGTCGGGCTAGAAAATCATGTCGGCGGAGAGTATGCACACCGTATCGGCGTGTGGTGCGACGGAGAGTTTTCTTGGCTCGATGACAAATCATGGTCTATTGATATTCGTTCCGACCTCACCTTTACGGGATTAAGCAAGGCGAGCTCTGACCGTCTCGGCATCGAACTCTCCTTCACTGATGTGCTTTATAACGAAAAGAACATTTTTCTCCGGAGGATCGAAGTGTCAAATAGTTGGGATCGGGAGCGCGATGTGAGAATTTTTTTTAACCAACAATTTGAGATTTACCATTCCGAGAAAGGAGATACGGCTTTTTATGATCCGACGACGAATACGGTCATTCACTACGAGGGGCGGCGTGCCTTTCTTGTGAATGCGGTTGCTGGTGGGAGGGTTCTTGACGACTATACCGTCGGGGTGTTTCACCTTGAGGGTAAAGAAGGAACGTATAAAGATGCCGAGGACGGTGTATTGGCAAAAAACTCTATTGAACATGGACGCGTTGACTCCACGGTTGGCACCTCGCTTCGCCTACCCGCCAAAGGAGCTGACGTCTTTCATTACTGGCTTACGGTCGGACATTCGATCGAAGAAGCCAAGGAGTTGAATCAGCATGTCTTGCGGCACACCCCGGAGAATATCATCAAATCGACGCGGGATTACTGGCATGCATGGGTGGAACGGAATGCGTGGAATTTCTACGGACTTGGGGAGAACGTGATCGATCTCTTCAAAAAATCCCAATTTTATATGCGCTCCCATGTTGACCAGCACGGTGGTATCATCGCGTCCGGTGATTCCGACATGCTTCAGGGTGGTCGTGACACCTATGCATATGTCTGGCCGCGTGATGCCGCGCACGTTTGCGTTGCGCTCGACTGGCTTGGTGATCGGCACAGTGCGCGAAAATTCTTTGAGTTTTGCACTGCAGTACTTACGCCGGATGGATATCTTATGCACAAATACCGCGCCGATCGATCCCTCGGTTCTTCGTGGCATGGGTGGCTTGTCCACGGTCATCAAGAGCTTCCTATTCAGGAAGATGAGACCGCACTTATCCTTTGGGCACTGTGGGAACACTGGCTCTCGACGAAGGACCTCGACTTTATTGAGTCAGTTTATGATCCCGTAATAAAAAAAGCCGCGATTTTTCTTGCATCGTATCGAGATCCCTACACAGGGTTGCCGAAGCCATCTTACAATCTTTGGGAGGAAAAATTCGCCGTGTATACCTATACCGCCGCATCGGTGTACGCAGGACTTAAGGCGGCGGCACGCCTGGCAGAGATTCTCGGAAAAGAGCGTAACGAAAACAATTTTGATCGCATTGCGGATGAAATGCGTGAAGCGATCATCAAGCACCTTTACAACTCCGAAGACGGAAGCTTCCACCGCTCTCTTGTTGTTGATCCGAAAGGCGCGATGGTCTATGACCGTACGATCGACGCTTCGAGTGCTTACGGCATTTTTTTCTTTGAAGTGCTCCCGCGGGACGATGAGCGTCTGATGAAGGCGATGAAGTTGACGAGAGAACGGCTTTCGGTCAAGACTCCCGTCGGTGGTCTCGCGCGATATGCGGGCGACCAATACTATCGTACGGTGGCCGATGTGCCGGGAAATCCTTGGTTCATCACGACACTCTGGTATACGCAATACGCGATCGCCATGGCGCGTGACGACCACGATCTTGATCAGGTGCGCGCAGACCTTAACTGGGTCGAGCACAACGCCCTCCGTTCCGGGATTCTTTCTGAACAGTTGGATCCGTATACGGGTGAACAGGTTGGTGCGGCTCCCTTGACATGGAGTCATGCAGAGTATGTTCGCACGGTTATCATGTATATGCGAAAATTAAAAGAACTCGGCATTGAAAAGTAATGCCACAGAATAACGCCATGCCAAAAGGACTCTCATTCACCACCCACCATGATCTACCAGTCGAGATACACGACAACCTTCGTGCGTATGTTTCCGAGCTCTCGGAAGTAGTTGAAGAAAAGAGCGACGATTATTCCACGCCCCCGCACGCACTTCAGCTTCCTGCGGATGCTCACATCATGGAAGAGGTTGCAATAGCGGCAAAACGCTACTCCTCTCCGCACCTAAAATATGTCCTCGTGATCGGCATCGGCGGTTCATACCTTGGAACAAAGGCGGTATACGACGCACTCGTGGGCGGGGAGTATGGTGGGTCCGCGCAAAGAACAAAACTTCTTTTTCTCGAAACATTTTCTCCCCAAGCGCTTGAAAATGTCAATAGGATACTTGCGACAGAGGTACATTCTTCGAACGAGTTACTCATCAATTTGATCAGTAAATCAGGGACAACGACTGAACCCATCGCAAACTTTCAGCTACTGTACGGTGATCTCTCGAAACGTTTTTCGGATATTGCTACGCGCGTGGTCTGTACGACTGATGTCGGTTCTGCGCTTTGGATAGAGGGTGCACGCCTGGGGTTCGGACTCCTTTCGGTCCCGACGCATGTCGGAGGAAGGTATTCTGTTTTTTCTTCCGTCGGACTATTTCCACTTCTTCTTGCCGGTGTTGACGTCGATGGTTTTCGGGAAGGAGGAAAAGACATGCTTCAGGCAGTGCTTTCTCTTGATGAAAAGAAGAACTACGCAGTGAGGTCAGCTCAAGAGATGTTTTCCGCGCTTAGCTTGGGGTGCAGTATGTTCAATATTTTCCATTTTAACCCCGAACTGGAATCACTCGGAAAATGGGAACGCCAGCTTATTGCGGAATCGATTGGTAAGGAGAAGGATCTTTCCGGAAAAGTTGTTTACGCGGGCATTACACCTATCGTTTCCATCGGTTCGTCGGACCTCCATTCAATGGTTCAGCTCTATTTGGGTGGCCCAAGAGATAAATTCACCATGTTTGTACGCGCAGAAGTCCCAACAGACCCCCGCATTGACCCTCGCGGAGTATGTGGAACATTGGTAGAAGGAACGACAGGTAAGACTTCCTCCGAGATCATGGAGGCGATACTCTCGGGTGTCATGCACGCATACGAAAAACACCACCTCCCGTTTAGTGAAGCTCGACTTCCCGAGATCTCGAACTATTCGATTGGACTTTACATGGAGTGGCGCATGGCAACGGTGATCTACCTTGCAAAATTGATGAATGTGAATGCGTTCGATCAACCGAATGTCGAGGATTACAAGAAAAAGACGAGAGAGCTTCTTCTCGCACACTAATCATGTTCATACTTTTTGATATTGGTGGAACGAACATGCGCATCGCAGCGTCGGAAAATGGTACTACGTTCGGTGAACCAACGATCGTTCCCACACCAAAGGATTTTGACATGGGAATGCGCACGCTTACATCCCATGCACAAGAACTTGCACAAGGGAAAACGATCACTGCGGTGGGGGGCGGTATCGCAGGCACGCTCTCCCGCGATCGCTCCACGTTTTTGAACGGTCCACATTTACAGGGATGGAACGGAAAGCCCATCAGGAAGACACTAGAGGACATCTTTGCGGCGCCTGCATTCGTTGAGAACGATACCGCCGTTATCGGTCTTGGCGAGGCGGTGGTGGGAAGCGGTAAAGGACATGCGATCGTTGCCTATATGACCGTGTCGACGGGTGTCGGGGGTGCACGGATTGTGAACCAAACGATCGACGTTTCCGCGATGGGTTTTGAACCCGGACACCAGATCATCGATGCGGGCGGTGCATTGCATGCGAGCACGGTTGCCGGGGCGGGGATCGACCTTGAGGGGTATATTTCCGGAACAGCGGTCGGTGAGCGATATGGCAAAAAGCCCGCAGAGATCACCGACCCGGCATTTTGGGATGAAATGGCGCGACTGTTGGCATACGGTTTGAATAATACGATCGTTCACTGGTCTCCCGACATTGTCGTGATCGGGGGCTCCATGATGAACAAGGTTGGGATACCTATTGACCGCGTACGCGCACACCTCGGGGGCATCCTCCATATTTATCCGGAACTTCCGCTCATCGTCCACTCAGCACTCGGAGATGTTGGCGGACTTCACGGTGCGCTTCATTTTGTAAAGCAGAGTTTGCAAAAAGAAAACCGCCCGTGATCAGGCGGCTTGCCTCGTGGTGAGGTCGTTGCTCGCTACAGGTTTTTTTTACCAAATTTAATGTCGGTCGAAGAATTGCACCTCACACGGGTATTTGTTCTTCTGGTCCGCAGGATAACACTGACGGTAGGTCAACCCCCAATCTCTCTTGTCGTATTTTGGAAAATATACATTACCTGAAAAGATACTATCCACGACAGTAAGAAGCATAGCCTTCGCGTCGTTGAGAAATTGCGCATAGACCTGCGCACCGCCGATGACGTAAATATTTTCTGCGCCGGGAGAGCGAAGTGCCATTTGCAGTGCTTCTGTCTTGTTCTGGGCAACCAAGACACCGTTCGGTGCATGACTCCACTTTGTGGATAGCACGATATTTGTCCTCCCGTCGAGCGGACCCGCGATGCTCTCAAATGTTTTGCGACCCATGATTATGGGGTGCCCCATCGTGTTGGCACGGAATCGCTTGAGATCTCCCGGCAGATCGCCCGCCCACGGTATTTGAGTGCCATTCCCGATGAGCCGATTCCTGTCCATGGCGGCGATCATGATGATGTACATGCATTGTCCTCTGATGAGTTGCCCCTTAGTGATTGTAGGGCAAGGGGATTCAGGCCGCAATCTGCGCCTTGCTCGACAATATTGACGGAAGTATTCGGGATAAGGTCTATGCATAAATTGCTGCTGTTGTCCCCAGGATGAAGCGCATTGTGCCATGTTACACTGTTGCCAGATTGTACAGACGCATTGAGCATATTGGATGAAAAACCTCTTCAAGTATTTTCGTCATCACGTCAGTCGACTCAAGTTATGCTGTTTGCAGATCCTTCAAGTGGCACACATGGAAAATTCATTCGCACATCTTCGTCACCACGTCAGCCGACTCAAGAACGGCGGGCTCGTGCTCCTTTTGGATACGGGATCGCAAATAAGCCCCGAAGCGGAGGCTATGCTCCAGGCTCTTTACTCTCGCGATCCTCGAAGCGTTTTTGAACATCTGAAGGCGATTGCAGAAAAAGGTGCGAGGAAATTTATGGCCAGTTTTTATGTCGGCTATGGCCATAAATCCATCGGGGACTGTGGAACAGTCACGCTCTTCATCGAAGGTATCTCGATGCTTGCGGCGAAGGCGATCCAAGACTGGATGCTCTATTCTGGGCAGGAGGTATCAACTCGCTATGTAGATTTTTCCATCCAGCCATTTGAAGATCCGATCGGCACACCGGTCTCGATGACTCTGCTTGAGGAGTTACGAGCGTATTACCTCTATGCGTTGCCGGTGCTTGAGACTGATCTAAGGCGTCGATTTCCGCTGGCCTCGGGTGAGGACGAGGGAATATGTGGGAAGGCGATCAAAGCCCGTGCCTTCGATATCCTCCGCGGCTTTCTTCCTGCAGGAGCGAGAACGAGTATCGCCTGGCATACAAATCTACGGCAAGCCGCCGATAAAATGGCATTATTGAGGCATCATCCGCTTCGTGAAGTCCGTGACGCGACAGATGCGATCGAGCAAGTGCTTGTCGAGGCATATCCGAGTTCGTTCGGACACAAGCGTTACGAAGCGACTGAGGACTACAACGAGATGTGGATGACACAACACTATTATCTCGATGACCCCGCTTGTCCGGAGTTTCTGCTTGCGCGTGATGACATGGCATACGATGAATTTTCCGGAAGGCCTGAACTCAGGACCATCTTCCATGAGCGTCCGCCAAAAACCGAACTCCCAAAAATGCTTGCCGAGCTTGGAACGATGCAGTTCCGTTTCTTGCTCGATTTCGGGTCGTTCCGGGATATCCAGCGGCAGCGCGCCGTATATCAGCGAATGCCACTACTCTCGACGTTTCACGGTTTTGAAGGATGGTATTTCGACGAACTTCCGTCTCAACTGCGCCAGGAAGGCCAAAAGGTTCTGTCAGAAAACAAAAGCGTATTGTTAGCACTGGAAAAATCCGGTATCACAAAAGAGCTTATCCAGTACTATCTTCCGATGGGTTATCGTGTGCCCAACCGAGTAACCGGAGATATCCCGGCGCTGGTGTATCTAGCGGAACTTCGTGCGACACGTTTCGTACATCCGACACTCCAGGTGCGTGCTCATCAGATAGCGCAAGCACTCACTGATCGTCTTGGGCCATACGGCCTCCGCCTCCATATTGATAGTGAGGTCGGACGCTTCGACGTCGCGCGCGGCACTCAGGATATTGTAAGAAAAGACTAAGCACACAAACCGGACCAGCATCCGGTTTTTCTTTTTAACTCCAAAAACTGCAGCACGTTATCGGCATATTTATACCATCTCTAATTAACCGTTACTCAATTAATGCTCATTAAACTGAGGTTTTGAGCCAAATATTAAAGTCTTCGTGTGGATAGGTTGTTAAGAGATGGTATTACGCCGATTTTTTTCAATGAACCTCCCTTGGGCAGAGCCATACCCTCGCTCACTCCGCTAATAAAAACATCCTTACAAACTCCAGTTTGTAAGGATGTTTTTGTGAAGGTATAAGGTATAGTTACAACGTTATGAAAAAGTTTGGGTTTTCTATAGCTAAAAAACTCGGCGAGGGAACGCTTGCTCGTGCGGGCACCATTCATACTTTGCACGGAGACATTCAAACTCCAGCGTTTATTGTCGTGGGGACAAAGGCGACGGTGAAAGCACTCACGCCGGAACAAGTGTCGTGTCTCGGTGCTCAAGCGGTGCTGGCGAATACTTACCATCTCTATCTACAACCGGGGGACGAGCTTGTCTGGGATGCAGGAGGATTGGGAAAATTTATGCACTGGGATGGGCCGACATTTACCGACTCCGGCGGTTTCCAGGTATTCTCGCTTGGTGCTGCATTTGGGAAGGGGGTGAGCAAGGTCGCAAAAGGGGAAGATGCCGAGGGTAGTGGCGATGGGCGGAGTAGTAGCCAAAACCATTCTGCGCCAGCAAAAGTTGACGATGGTGGTGTGATATTCAAGTCACATATCGACGGGAGCTCGCACCGTCTCACTCCCGAGCGATCGCTTCAGATCCAGCATAATATCGGCGCA
>Ga0209541_10014460_pt1 | contig 11888 bp, 15 predicted proteins | sample RifCSPlowO2_01_FD_184027 | JGI IMG/M metagenome (GOLD analysis project Ga0209541, IMG submission 184027) | Groundwater microbial communities from Rifle, Colorado - Rifle CSP2_plank lowO2_0.1 (SPAdes) (version 2) | ecosystem: Environmental > Aquatic > Deep subsurface > Groundwater | place...
CCACCGGACGGACCAAGAAAAATTCTACGAGGAAAATAAATTTAGAACGTTTGAAGAATTAAAATACAAATTAAGAATCTGGAATATGGAATATAATAATACCAAACACTGCGGACTTAACGGTTTAACTCCTAACCAAGCCCTTAGATTGTGAGTGCAAAATGTCTGTATCTAAACAACAAAGCCTTGACAGAGGAAGTTTATTAATCCATACTATACTATTATGAACATCAAACCATTATCAGACCATATTTTAATCGAGCCGATCAAAGAGGAAGAAAAAACCAAATCAGGTATTTTGCTTCCAGAAACCGCGGAAAAAGAAAAGCCCGAACAGGGCCAGGTGATTGCCGTGGGTCCCGGTAAAAAAGATGAAACAGGCAAGTTTATTCCTCTGGAAGTCAAAGCCGGGGACAAAGTTTTATTCACCAAATACGGTCCCAACGAAATCAAAATTGACAATAAAGAATATTTGATTGCGAGAGAAGAAGATATCTTGGCAATCATTGAGTAAATTAGATTAGAATAGATAAATAATTAATTTACGGGGTAGGTATTATGGCACCTCAGAACCAGAGCAAAGCTCGGTTCGGGGTAGCCATGAACCGAACTCCGTTCTGGTTCATGGCAAAACAAATTCAATACAGCGAGGAAGCTCGGAAAAAATTAAAAATCGGCGTTGATAAGTTAGCTAACACCGTTAAAATCACTTTGGGCCCCAAAGGCCGCAATGTTGTTTTAGACAAAGGTTTCGGCTCGCCCACCATTACCAATGACGGGGTCACCATTGCCAAAGAAATAGAGCTGGAAGACAAGATTGAGAATCTGGGAGCGGAGATTATCAAAGAGGTGGCTGAAAAAACCAATGAGGTGGCAGGCGACGGCACCACCACGGCCACGCTTTTGGCCCAAGCCATTATTGCCGAAGGCCTGAAAAACGTGACGGCCGGCGCCAATCCCTTAGCCATTAAGAGAGGCATTGAAAAAGCCACCAAAACAGCGGTGGAAGCATTAAAACAGATGTCTCAAAAGATTAACAGCCGGGAAGAAATCGCCCAAGTGGCCACCATCTCGGCCGAAGACAAGGAATTGGGCAACTTAATCGCCGAAGTGATGGAAGAAATAGGCAAAGACGGGGTGATCACCATTGAAGAATCAAAAACCTTCGGCCTTTCCAAAGAAATCGTCAAAGGCCTGCAATTTGACCGGGGCTACGTTTCTCCTTATATGATTACCAACGCCGAAAGAATGGAAGCGGAGTTTGAAGACCCTTACATTTTAATCACCGATAAAAAAATTGCCTCTTTGCAGGAGATTCTGCCGGTGTTGGAGAAAATAGCCGGAAGCGGTAAAAAGGAATTAGTGATTATTGCTGAAGATATTGAGGGCGATGCCTTGGCCACTTTAGTGGTCAACAAATTAAGGGGTATTTTTAATACTTTAGCCATCAAAGCGCCCGGCTTTGGCGACAGAAGAAAAGAAATGCTGGAAGATATTGCGGTGATTACCGGCGGCAAAGTGATTTCCGAAGAAGTCGGCTTAAAGCTTGACAAAATTGAACTTGAAATGTTGGGCAGCGCCAGAAAGGTTGTCTCTACCAAGGAAAACACCACAGTGGTTGAAGGCAAGGGCGACAAAAAAGAAATTGATACCAGAATCAATCAAATTAAAACCGAACTTAAAATCTCCACTTCTGACTTTGATAAAGAAAAACTGCAGGAGAGATTGGCTAAACTGGCCGGCGGAGTGGCGGTCATTAAGGTGGGCGCGGCCACTGAAGTTGAGCAAAAAGCCAAACAGCATAAAACCGAGGACGCTTTGGCTGCCACCAGGGCCGCGGTTGAAGAGGGCATTGTGCCGGGCGGCGGGGTGGCTTTATTGAGGACCTTAAAAGCCTTGGAAAACATTAGCGTCAGCGACCAGGACGAGAAAATCGGCGTGGATATTCTCAAAAGAGTGCTGGAAGCGCCGATCCGCCAGATTGCCCAGAACGCCGGCAAAGACGGGGCCGTCATTGCCTCTGAAGTTTTAAAGCATGAGGGCAGTTATGGCTACAACGCTTTGACCGACACTTTCGAAGATTTAATCCAAGCGGGCATTGTTGACCCGACCAAGGTGGTAAGGTCTGCCTTGGAAAACGCGGTGTCAGCGGCCTCGATGTTTTTAACGACCGAAGCGGTGGTCGCCGAAAAAGAAACTGAAAAAGAAAAGAAGATGCCATCTATGCCCGAGATGTATTAGTATTTAATTCATAGTTAAAGGTAAAAATCAGATCCATATATGGATCTGATTTTGAAATCCAAAAGTGATTTATGATTTGGTCCTTAAACGAAAGATAAGATTTTCTTTCGCCTTCTTAAAATCTATTTTTCTTTTGCCGTGTTTAATGTATGGTTCTATTGAATTGAATAATAAAAACAAGTCCCTCTTTCGATTGATAGAGAGACGCCATAAATCTCTTCTATTAATTAATCCATTTTTTGAGACATATCCTTTATATTTATTAATTTTTGGTTTTGGACACAGAATATTTAATTGGGTTAATTTTTTCCATACTCCCTGAAGAATACCTTTATCATAAGATTGAATTTCAATACCTGCGGTAGGAGTTTTCGATCCTCGGCAAAGTCTTACAAATATGTGTCCTTCTGCATCAATGTATCCAGCCAAAAAGGCGAAAAATATTTTTTTATTTCTTAAAATCCAAGGTTCAATTCGATCTTGTTTTGACAGTAAGAACTTAAATGAATAGTTGAGCAACCATCTAATATCAGTTATGATCCGTTCATTAATAACTCGATTTTTTCTAATGGTGAGTCTAGTATATTTACAAAATAATAATTTTATTAGTCTAACTTGTTCTCGTCGTGATGTTGAGCAACTTACCTGTATCTGTAATTTAGCTGGAGTGACGTATAGGTCGCCCAAACGAAAACCGATTAAATAAGCTTTTTCGATTAAATTTCCGCTAAAATTATATTTCGGGTATTTCATTTGAGCTTCCGATAGTGTGCGAGGCGTAATATTGTATTTCTTCATTAACTTTTCTACTGCGCACCTACTACACTTCATTCTTCTTGCTATTTGATTTTGGGAAAGTTTTTTAATTGAATAAAGCCTGTTTAATGTTTTTTTAGAGATAATAACCGGTCTTCTCGTGCCAAGTCGACTTCGTCTTTTTAGTTTATAGAACTTCATTATATTTAGAATACTTGCAGGGCTACAATGGTATAATTTGCTTATTCTTTCAACCGAGAATTTATTAAAATCATAAAGTTCTTTCAAGGTTCGTTTTGGAATTATAATTTTTCTAGTCGCTTCTGAAAGTGTGCGAGATGGAATTGAATAGCGATGCATTGTTCTCTTAATTGTAGTGGGATCACAACGAAACCTCTTTGCTATTTTAGCCATAGATAGTCTTTTATCTACGTAAAGATTTCGAAGTGAATTTTTAGAAATATTGATTCGCTCCATGGTATTATTTGCAATGTTATTTATAACTATATTATATCATAATAATTTTCCGAAAGATATTAGTATGAAGCAAATTGATATGGCCCTGTTTAAAATGGGGCCACTTGACATTCTTTTTCAATATGTTAATTTAAGATATAAAAATAAAAGGAGGTACAGTTCTTTGGAAAAACCAAATTTTAAAATAGGAATGACTTCGGCTGAGGTGCTCTTTGAAATTATCAGAGTGAATTTAGAAGAACCCCATTTTCTACGAGGTCAATTTATTCGGTTTCATAACTATATTACAAGAGAAAACACTCGAGATAGAAAAGTTAACTTTCTCTCGCAGCTTCTATTTCACGATTATTCCAAGCTTAGTATGATTGGCGTTCATGGTCGGGATATAACGCTGGATTGGCTCAACGCATGCCCGCCTCGTTCAAAGAAAGATCCGACACTCGGTGTTATTTCGGAGGTAAGAATAGCATTCAGCTTTACAGATTATCGTTCATATCATATTCCCATGATGGACTTTAATTGTCCAAAGAGTCCGAAAAACTTGTCTCAGATAGAAAAATTATTAAGAACAATTGGGCAAGAAGAAGGTGTTATTCTAGACGCTGGGAGGTCTTACCACTATTACGGCGTTAATCTCATGGACGAGAAAGAATGGTTAAACTTTCTAGCCAATTGTTTTCTATCCGGACTTGCTGACGAACGGTACATCGGCCACCGCCTTAAAGACCATTGCGGCATATTAAGAATATCCGCTACTCCGCTTAGGCCAAAAGTTCCAACAGTGGTTTCAATTATGTAAAAGGGGACAGATTCTAAGGCGGCTCTGCGAATCATGTGGAGCCGCCATTTTTATTGCCAAAAACGAGAGAATCCTCTATACTGAAGAATAGGTCGAGACGATAAATTTTAAGTTTTTAAAACTATGAGCATTATTCAAGTTATTTTAATCATTGTTGCAGTAGTGGTTTTGTGGATAGTTTTTGCTTACAACAGCTTGGTCGCTCTTAAAAACCGGGCCAAAGAGGCCTGGTCGGATATTGATGTTCAGTTAAAAAGAAGATACGATTTAATCCCTAATCTCGTAGAGACGGTCAAGGGCTATGCGGCTCACGAAAGAGAGCTTTTTGAAAAAGTCACTCAAGCCAGGACCCAGGCAATGGTCGCTCAAGGATTAAAAGAGAAAGGAGAAGCTGAAAATATGCTGTCCTCAACTCTAAAATCGCTTTTTGCCGTAGCGGAAAATTATCCTGATTTAAAGGCCTCAACCAATTTTCTGGAACTGCAGCGAGAACTGACCGATACCGAAGACAAAATCCAGGCAGCCAGGCGCTTCTACAATACTAATGTCAGGGACCTCAACATTAAAATTGAGACTTTCCCGGCCAACCTCATCGCCGGCCTTTTCGGCTTTAAACCGATGGAGTTTTTCGGAGCAGAGGAGGGGGCCAGAGAACCGGTATCAGTTAAATTCTAACCACTAATCAATCCAAATTTTTGAACGAATGCTCGCTAATATTTGTGATTATTAGTGATTTAAATTAGCATTCTATTCGTGGCATGACATTATATACTCAAGCTGAATCCAATATCAGGAAGACTTGGCTTTTCATCACCCTGTTTTTAATTTTCATTATCGGTTTGGGTTGGGTTTTCAGCCGCGTTTTCCAAAATCCGGTTATTCTGATTTATGCGGTGATCTTCAGCTTGCTGATGAATCTGGCCAGTTTCTGGTATTCAGACAAAATCGTCTTGGTCCTGGCCAAAGCCAAACCCATTGAGAAACAAGACAATCCGGAACTTTACCGCATTGTGGAAAATCTTTGTATTACGGCTGGTCTGCCTCTGCCCAAAATATATATTCTCAACGAAGCTCAGCCGAATGCTTTTGCCACCGGTAGAAATAAGAACCACGCGGTTTTGGCGGTGACCAGAGGCTTGCTGGAAAAATTGGATAAAACCGAATTACAAGGGGTGATCAGCCACGAGTTGTCGCACATCGGGAATAAAGACATGCTGTTGATGGCCATGGTCGTGGTTTTGGTTGGGTTTATCAGTATTATTTCCGATTGGTTTTTGAGGTCAATGTGGTTCGGCGGATTCAAGAGAAGAGAGAGCAGAGATGAAGGCCAGGCCGGTTCTATTTTGGCTTTAGTTGGGATAGCTTTGGCAATTTTATCGCCGATTGTGGCCATCTTGATCCAATTGGCGATTTCCAGAAAAAGAGAATTTCTGGCCGATGCTTCCGGCGCTCTTTTGACCAGATACCCGGAAGGTTTAGCCAGTGCTTTGGAAAAGATTGCGGCTGATAAAAATCCTTTAACCGTGGCTTCCAACGCTACCGCCCATCTTTATATCGCCAATCCCTTTAGAGGTAGCAAAATATCAAGCTTGTTTATGACCCATCCGCCCCTCGAAGAAAGAATCAAGGCGTTGAGGGGAATGCAGTTTTAAAAATAAAAAATTAAGGAAGGGTGCAAGAGTGGTTTAATTGGCGGTCCTGGAAAGACCGTGTATCGAAAGGTACCGTGGGTTCGAATCCCACCCCTTCCGCAAGTCAATTTCATATGGAAAAGGAAAATATTTCAATAATAAACATAAGAGATATAAAGAATAAGAGATTGGCTAAAATAATACCGGAATTCTACGAACTTAGAGACGTTATTGAAAATAATCCTTGGCATAACCAAGAGCCGGTTTTCAACCATACCCTTTCAGTTTTAGATAATTTAGAGAAGGTTATTCATAATTCGAGTAAAGACATCAAGCGAGCTTTAACCGAAGTTGTTGATAAAAATTCAAGAAATGATTTGTTATATGTTGCGGCATTATTTCACGATATTGGCAAGAAAGAAACAATTACTGATTTAGGCAATGGAGTTAGGGGCTGTCCAGGGCACGAACGAAAAGGGACAGGGAAGGCAGAGAAAATATTGAAGCGATTCGACCTTTCCAAAAGGGAATTTAAAATTATTACAGGCATAGTTAGAAATCACGGCGTGATACACGATATTATCGGCTTGGGGTGCAAGGATTTCCGAAAAAGCGTAGGGAAGGAACGTAGTTTAACGCACGTCGTTACCGGTCTAGAGAATAAAAACTTTCAAACAGAATACAAAAGTTTTAAAAAGGAATTTTCAAACATATCATACTATTTAGAACTAATTTTACTGGCATTTGCCGATACCGTTGGCAGTTATCTAGAGAAAACCAAGCCGGCTGAATTTCGCCACAGGGTCAATTTTTACAAAAAAGAGTTGAAGAGTCTGTCCTCAAAGAAAAAATAGCCCCGACCCACGTGCCTCGAGTTGGCGGGGTTGACATCGCATGGTATCTTGATAATATAAAATTATGAAAAAGCATAAAGAGAAAATCTATCAATATGAGGTCGTTTTTGATACTAATGGAGAAGGGTATACGGTTACAGTACCCCATCTCCCCGGCTTAGTTACTGAAGGAGATAATTTACGGGAAGCCCGTGCAATGGCAAAAGATGCCATCCGTTGTTATCTTGAAGCGCTCCTAAAAGATAAAATGTTACGGAGGCCAACCGAAGTAAGACGGGAGAAAGTGGGAGTTTGTGCTTAGTTCTATCTTTTATGCCAAAGCTCCCGAGGATACCATCCATCTTAGTCATCAGAGCTCTTAAACGAGCTCGTTTTTACGAATATCATCGATCAGGGAGCCACATTCAGTTGCGCCATCTCGGTAATTCTAGTTTAAGAGTAACCATTCCTTTTCAAAGGAAAGATTTAACTCCCAAGACACTAAAATCAATTATTGAACAGGCCGGTCTTACTATCGATAAATTTATTGGATTGCTTTAGCGACCCACATGCCTCGGGGTCGCTCTGGCAAAAACAGCCCAAAAGTGCGATAATGCCCCTATAAGGTGCGTTCGCTGGGGTACTTAACCCGAGTGTCCCGCCGAGAAAATATAATTAATAAATAAAATTCATGATTACACCAAAACTTATTTTATCCGTTTTACCCGATAAATTAGGCATCTGTCATTTTGACAAAAACAGCCCCATTCCCGATTGGGCGTTAGAGAAAACAAATTTCACCTCCATTACCAGAACCATGGATGAACTTTCCATCACCTTGCCCCAGGAGAAAATTCCCGGCGGAGTGCTGACCGAAGGGGATTGGCGGGCTTTTAAGCTCGAGGGGGACGTAGCCATCACATCGGTCGGCATCATTGCCGCTTTGGCCAAACCCTTGGCTGAAGCCGGCATCAGCATCTTTAATGTTTCCACTTACGAAACCAATTATATTCTGGTTGAAGAGAAGAATCTCGCTAAAGCCAGCGAAGTTTTAAGCAAGTTTTGCGAGATTAAAGCTTAAGGAATAAGCCACTACTTATTCCTTTCGCCTCTTCATTTTAATTCAGAGGACTAAAAATGAGTAAAATAATTTTAGCTTCCGCTTCTCCGAGAAGAAAAGAATTGTTTGAGCAAACAGGGATTCCTTTTGTTGTTGAGGTCAGTGATTATAGGGAAGATATGAATTTAAAGCTAAAGCCTTTGGAATTGGCGAAGGAACTTTCAAGGGGGAAAGCCGAGGCGGTGGCTAAAAATCATAAAAATGAAGACGCAGTAATTATAGGGGCCGATACTTTTGTTGTTTTCAAAAATAAGATTTTAGGTAAGCCCCATACCGCCGAAAAAGCAAAAGAAATGATTAAAGAAATGAGTGGAAGAGGTCACTCCGTCATTACCGGTTTTACCGTGCTTGACGTGAAATCTGGCAGGGAAGTTTCAAGAGCCGTCGAAAGCAAGGTGTTTTTTAGAAAACTTACAGATAAAGAGATAGACACTTATGTTAAAAATGGAGAACCGTTGGATAAAGCTGGCGCTTATGCCATTCAAGAATTCGGTTCGGTTTTGATAAAAAAGGTTGATGGTGATTACTCTAATATAGTCGGATTGCCCCTAGCCCCACTAATTGAAGAATTAAAGAAATTTGGTGTAAAACTATGAAAATTACCATTTGCGGCAGCATTGCGTTTTATAACGAAATGCAAAAAACCAAAGAAGACCTGGAAAAAATGGGCTACGAAGTGAAATTACCGCCATCACAGCTTGAAGACGGCAATGGCCAGCCGATTTCGGCGTCGCAGTTTTACAAGATAAGAAAAACAAGTTTGGGCAATGAGACGTGGGTTTGGGACAGAAAAGAAGAAGCGATGAAAAGACATTTTGATAAAGTTGTTTGGTCAGATGCGATATTAGTTTTGAATTACGACAAAAACAATATCGAAGGCTATGTCGGGGCCAATACGCTCATGGAAATGGGTTTGGCGTTGCATCTTAATAAAAAAATTTATCTTTTGAATTCCATGCCGGAAATATCTTATAAAGAAGAAATATTGGGGATGAAGCCGATTATCATCAACGGCGATTTGAATAAGATTAATAATATCTCAAATGAAAAATCTTAAAGAATACCAAAAGTTCTGTCAAAAGACGGCTTTGAAATTCAAGGATAAAGAAAAAGAAATCTTAACTTGGGGTTTGGGCGTGGCTGGAGAAGCGGGAGACATCGCCGGTTGTATTAAGAAAACTATTTCCCACAAGAATGACCAGAAAGCGGGCATCAGGGAGAATCTCGGAGATGCTTTGTGGTATATGGCCATGATTTGCAATTATTTCGGCTGGGATTTGGACGAAGTTTTGGGCGAAAACATTGAAAAGCTGAAAAAAAGATATCCGGCAGGCTTTACCAAAAAATCAGCTGAAAGAAAAGGCATAGATTGGAACGAGAAATAAAAATATGGAAATTAAAGACAGAAAACTCCATAGGATAGCTGCTACCGCCGTTATCCATAAAGACGGGAAATACGTTCTATTGAAAAGGAGTTTGGAAGAAAAAGCTTTTCCCGGTAAATGGACGGTCCCCGGAGGCAATATGGAGGTGGATGACTATATCAATCTTCCCGTTAACAAGGCTGGACAATGGTATAACGTCATAGAAAAATCTTTAAGGAGGGAAATAATGGAGGAAGCTAATCTTGAGGTTGATAAATTAAATTATTTAGTGGATATCACTTTTATCCGTCCGGACGGAATACCGGTAGTAATCTTAAGCTATTGGGCAGAATACAAATCAGGAGAAGCGAAAGCGGGCGAAGATAATATTGATTATGCTTGGGCTACCCTGGAAGAAGCCAAGAACTACGATTTAATTGAGGGTATCTTGGAAGAAATTGAAATGGTTGATAAGATATTAAAAGGGGTTGATATCAAATAATGATAGTTTAAATATGTCGCAAGAATCATCTGATTTAATATTTTTATCGCTGATTTTATTGTGGGTTTTGCCCTGGAAGGGAGTAGCCCTCTGGAAGGCGGCTCGCAACAGCCATAAAAAATGGTTCATCGTTTTATTGATAGTGAATACCTTGGCTGTTTTGGAAATTATTTATATTTTTTACTTTTCTAAAAGAAATAATCCGAATGTTACGAATTCGTATCCGAATGATACGAATAATTCGTAGAATTCGGATAACTATTTGTAGAATTCGTATTATGTTATCTTCACCCATAGAGGAAATAAAAAATCGGCTGGATATTGTTGAGGTGATTGGCAATTATATCAGGCTCCAAAAAGCCGGAGCTAACTTTCGGGCGGTTTGCCCTTTTCATTCCGAGAAGAAACCTTCTCTTTTTGTTTCGCCAGCCCGCCAAATCTGGCATTGTTTTGGGTGTTCGGTCGGAGGTGATATCTTTAAGTTTGTCATGCAGATTGAAGGAGTGGAATTCGGCGATGCCCTGCGCATTTTAGCCCAGAAAGCTGGCGTGGAATTAAAAAAACAGTCGCCAGAATCAGTCGTCTGGCGAACGGAAAGAAACCGGCTTTACGAAATTTGCGAACTGACGGCTCGCTTCTTTGAAAAGCAGCTGGAAGCAAGTTCCGTGGGCCAAGAAGCCAGAAAATATCTTTTGGGCAGAGGCATCACAGAGGCGTCTTTAAAAAAGTGGCGTGTGGGCTATGCGCCCGATGTTTGGCAGGGTTTGTCCGATTTTTTGGCTGATAGAGGCTATCAAAAAAGCGATATTGAGAAGGCTGGCTTGGCTTTAACCTCTGAAAAAGGCTCATTCTATGACCGGTTCAGGGGCCGGATTATTTTTCCGATTTTTGATTTAAATTCCCAGGTAGTTGGTTTTGGCGGCCGGGTTTTCAAAGAAAAAGACAAAAAAGAAATCGCCAAATACGTCAACACTCCCCAAACCATGCTTTACGACAAGGGCCGCATTTTATACGGCTTGGATAAAGCCAAGGTAGCCATTCGTAAGCAGGATGTTTGTATCTTGGTTGAAGGATATGTTGACGCCATGATGAGTGCGCAGGCCGGGGCAGAAAACGTGGTCGCCACTTCCGGTACCGCCCTGACTGCTTTTCAGCTGAAGATTTTAAAAAGGTATTCCAATAATCTGCTCCTGGCCTTTGATATGGATGTGGCCGGTGATTCAGCCACCAAAAGAGGCATTACACTCGCTCAAACCCAGGGGTTTAATATTAAAATTGTGACCATGACTGAAGGTATGGATCCGGCTGACATTGTTTCCAAAAACCCTGAAAACTGGCTGGAGATGATTAATGGCGCCAAATCCATTCTTCAGTTCTATTTTGAAACAACTTTCGCTCGTTTTGATCCCCAAAACCCTGAAGGCAAAAGAGAAATCTCCAAGATTCTCCTGCCGATTATTAAAAGAATTCCCAATAAAATCGAGGGAGCTCATTGGGTCCAGGAATTGGCCAAAAGGCTGAACGTTAAGGAAGAAATCGTGGAAGAGGAGTTAAAAAACGTCAAACTGGATAATCAGGATTATTATCTGCCAGAATTCTTGGACCCTCCCTCTCCCCCTCAATTAAAAACCAGAAAAGACATTTTGGAAGAAAGGGTTATTTCTTTGGTGCTGAAAGAGCCTCAGCACTTGCTCTTGGTGAAGGAAGACTGCTTGCCTTGTTTTTCTTCCCGGATGCAGACCATTTTGACTGATTTGAAACAAGAGAAATTAACCGAGGGAGATGATTTCATCAATTATCTTTTTTTAAAGGCTGAAGTCGAAGAGGCCGAATTTGATGCGGTGGCCGAAATCCAAATCTGCTTGAAAGAGATAGAGCATCTGGAAACCAAGACCAAACTGGACGAAATATCGCAGGAGATTAAAAGAGCCGAAACGGAAAAAGAGCTGGAGAGGGTTAATAACTTAACGCGCGAATTTAATAAACTGGCCAATAAACTTTTAGACTAGGCGAAGAGGTAAACCTCTTCTTCATCTGCGTTTTTAATAAATTAAAAACTTGATCGATGAGCAAGAAAAGGAAAAAAGCCCGTCGAAAGCCCAAGCATTCCCACGGGCGAGGAAAAAAGAAAAACCCGCCAAAAGCCCGGCGGGCATTTAGGCGGG
>Ga0209541_10014461_pt1 | contig 11887 bp, 5 predicted proteins | sample RifCSPlowO2_01_FD_184027 | JGI IMG/M metagenome (GOLD analysis project Ga0209541, IMG submission 184027) | Groundwater microbial communities from Rifle, Colorado - Rifle CSP2_plank lowO2_0.1 (SPAdes) (version 2) | ecosystem: Environmental > Aquatic > Deep subsurface > Groundwater | place: Rifle...
GGAAGAAGTAATGCCATTCAGCAACCTGCTCGGCCTGTATGCTCTTCTCAGCCTTGTCCCTTTCATCATCATGTACTTGATCCGCTCGCGGCCTATCGAAAAGATCATCCCTTCTTTGATGTTCTTCCTGAAGGAGCAGAAAAAGGCAAAACACCATGCCTTTTTCAGGAGGCTTGTCCAAAACCTGCTTTTTTACCTCCAATTGGCGATCCTCCTGCTCCTCTCATTTGCAGTTGCTGAGCCGTATCTGAAAATCCCCCATGACGAGGCAGCGACCAATACAGTGATCATCATTGATGGATCTGCAAGCATGCAGGCATTGTCAGGCGGATCGACGCGCTTCCAGAAGGCTGTGGAGGCTGCCGTTGCCCAGCTGTCCGGAAAGGTCTCTATCATCCTTGCGACAGACGTGCCGCAAGTGATGCTGCATCAGGGCTCGAATCGGGAGGCAAGATCTGTGCTCTCCAGCATTCGTGCTGCAGACAGCTCGACCAGCATCGAGCCAGCTATGTTCCAGGCAGATGCCCTTCTTGGAGAGGAAAAGGGCAAGATTGTGGTCATCAGCGATTTTGTGACAACAGATGAGAGGGACCAGCCGATCAAGGCAGAACGCATTCTCGCAGCCAAGGGCAATTCTGTGCAGTTCGTGAATATTGGAGACAAAGCATCCAACCTCGGCATTGTTGATATGGATGTTGGCAGAAAGGAAACCATGATCACACTCAAGAATGCAGATACAAAAAAAGCATCCCTCAAGCTGGTTGCAAAGCAGTCTGGAGCAGTCATAGGGGCCAAAGACGTCGAGGTCCTTCCAAATTCCCTTGAATTTGTGTCATTCGCCACCCCTCCTGGCGAATCCACGATCGAAATAGACGCCAAAGACAGCCTTCCCCTGGATAATCTTGTATACCTGGTCACACCTGAGAAGAGCAAGACGAGTGTGCTGCTGATAACCAATGAGAGGGGCTCCTATCTTGAGTACGCCTTATCGGCATCTGACCGGATTAACTTAGAGATCAGAAATCCTCCGGTCACGAAAGCCTACGACTTGCACCATGATATAATCATCATCAGCAATATCAAAGAAGTCATCATCCCTCCTGATGTCCTGGATATCCAAAAGGCAGTGGAGAACGGAACAAGCCTTATTATCGCAGCCCAGCCAAACCTGAATGACAGGAACCTGAACTCCTTGCTTCCCGTCCGCATCCTTGAGCGCTCTGGCCACACATCAGTAAGTATCGATGTCGTCAATGAGATTACAAAAAACGTGGAGATTGGAGATGTTAAGCAGCATCTTGCAGCCCAGGCGTTGAACTCAACTATCACCCTTGCAACAGCAAACGACCAGAGCCCGATTCTCGCTTTGCAGCAGGGAAAAGCAGCCTCAATATTCTATTATGGAGTCATTGACAGCGAGTCAGACTTTCCAAAAACGCATTACTACCCCCTCTTCTGGGACAACCTGATTAGCGTCCTTACGCAGAAAGAGGACATCACCGGCCTCAACAGGAGGATAGGAGATGCAGGCTTCCTCGAATATCCGAAGCAGGGAATCTATGACATAGGAGGAAAACGGATAGCCCTAAACCTTCTCAATGAGAAAGAGTCTACAATCACCAGCGAGACCGATATCTTCTCCCGCCATGAGGATTTCCAGGTTCGCTCCACCATCAGCCGCCAGAACTATGAGCTTGCGGTTCCGCTGCTTCTCGCAGCCCTGGCATTCCTCTTCCTTGAGATTATCTATATCAAATGGAGGGGTGATGCCTAATTGGCGCTTGAAATCGTCCTCCCCTTCAAGATCGAGCATCCTCAATACCTGCTGGCAGCCATCCCACTCATCATCCTTGCCATCTATCTGCTGAAACGAAAGGCAGCAAAGTTCCGGAGCAAGCTTGATGAGATTCAATTCGAGAAGCAGAGCAGGAGCCTCCGCAGGTTTCTCATCCTGAGCAGGACACTCCTCATTATCCTGCTTCTCATTGCCCTCAGCTCGCCATTCTCCACCAAAGAACGCACAATAACAGGCGATTATTCGCTTACGATACTCTCCGAAGAATCAACCTCAATGCAATTGTTTGAAGAAGGCCTGGCTGAACAGGTAAGGGGCAGGGTCATCAACAGCATACCGGCAAAAATCGAGCAGATCGCATATGGCAATGATTCCTCTATTGCTGAGGGCCTGCTGAATCACATGCAGGGCGACGATAACATCTTCCTTGTGACCGATGGAAACACCAACGGAGAGAAAAGCCTTGATGACATCATTCTCCTGGCCAAATCCTTAAACTCCACAATCTCTCTGCTCGAGATGAGCCCGATTAAGGATGACACCTCGCTCAGGCTTGAAGGAGAGCCAGAAATCCTCTTTGGCACAGACTACACCTATTATATTGATGTGCAGCAGGTCGGAAGCCCAAGGCCGTATACTGTTGAGCTCTATGTCGATGGCGAGCTGATCTACCAGACCTCAGGTTTAGGCCCAGCTTCCTTTGAGCACACACCCCAAAAGCTTCTGCTTGACGGGTTCCACCAGATCGAAGCCCGTCTCGTGATTCAAAACGATTACTTCCGTGAGAACAACCAGTTCTTCAAGGTCGTCAGGGTATATCCAAAGCCAGACGTGCTCCTTGTGACCCTAAATGAGGATTCAAAATACGAGAGGTTGCTTCAGAACATCTATACACTGGCTATCAGAAAAAGCATCCCTGCTGATCTTTCCCAGTTTGGCGCCATTATCCTTGACGACATCCCTGGTGCGTTGCTCTCGCCCGATATTGACAAGCTCAGCTCGTATGTCAGCGACGGAAACGGCCTTCTTGTTTCAGGAGGCCCAAACTCCTATGATCGGGGCGGCTATAAAGACTCCCTTCTTGAAACCCTCTTGCCAGTGGTTGTCGGGGTCGCAGGAAAGGAGGAGAGCGAGCAGGATATTAATGTAGTCCTTGTGATCGACATCTCAGGAAGCTCGACATTCTCTTTTGCAGGAGACAAAGGCTCATCCAAGATCAGCATCCAGAAAGCCCAGGCGCTGGATATCCTCGGCCAGCTTGGCGATGATGTAAGAGTTGGGGCAGTTGCCTTTGATTCCAATGGGTATTACCTCACCACAAGCCTGCTGCCCAAGTTCGAGCAGCAAGGCCTTAATGACAGCATCGTGAACATCAAAGCAGATCCGAAGGCGGGAACTGTCATCTACGAGGGCCTTGACAAGGCTGACCTGCTGCTGAGAGAGGCAAAAGGCTCAAAGAACATCATCCTGATCTCTGACGGAATCGTGTCCCGGGGAGTTAGCCAGAGCACCCTCACCAAGGTGATCAGCCTTGCAAACCGCGGAGTCAGGATCTACCCTGTTGGCATCGGAGAGGATACTGATGTCGAATTCATGAAAAGGCTGGCGTATGATGGCAAAGGCGTGTTCTTCCAGCCCAAGGAAACGCAAAAGCTTGCATTGCTGTTCAAGAAAGACGACAGCTCGCAGGAACTTGCAGGGAATGAGCTCCTTGTCCTGAATAGCAATGATTTCATCACCCAGAATCTTGAGCTTCAGGGAACAATCTCCGGTTTCAACCAGGTTGCTCCTAAGCCTACTGGCAGGCCTTTGGTGATCACCAACAGGATTTACCCCGTTGTTACAACATGGAGGTTCGGCCTTGGCCGCGTGGTAAGCATTGCAACAAGCCCGGATATCTGGGCAGGAAGCCTTCTGAGCAAGAAGAACTCAGAGCTTCTCACCCGAAGCCTCAACTGGGCCATTGGCGATCCTTCCAGGGTCAAGGAGTTTGACGTCAAGACAACAGATACCTATATAAACAAAGGGACCGATATTGTAGTCATTTCAGAAAACCCAGTAAGCAAGGAAGGCATGACATTCGCCAAGGTCGGAAGCAAGGCATACCGTGCCAGGTTTGTCCCAAAAACTGCAGGCTTCCAGGATTTTTTTGGCGGCAAGGCAGCAGTGAATTATCCTGAAGAGTACTACGCCATTGGCCTGAACCCCAAGCTTCCCACCCTGGCCAGCATTACCGGCGGCAAGACATTTACTCTCGCAAATTCGAGCCAGCTGATTGATTTTGTCAAGGAGACCAGCAAGCGGAGAAAGACCGATTTCACCTATTTCCGCTGGCCGTTCATTGTTGCTAGCCTTATCATTTTCCTCATTGAAATCCTGGTGAGGAGGATCCACGAAAACGCAAACAGGTGATTCCCATGGCATTTATGAAACAAAACGTGAATCTTGGGCTGCTGCTGCTGATTATAGTAGTCATGATCAGCTTTACAGGCTTTACTGTCTTTTACCAAAAGACATTTGAAGGCCTCAGCCAGGACTATAACACGCGCGTTGGAGAAGTAAGGAATCTTGTCTCAACTCTCCAGTCTGAAAAGGTGAGGCTCAACCAGACAAGCTTTCAGCTCAAGCTGAAGGAGGAACGCGAGCAATCCCTGAGCGAGAAATACACAGAGCTGAATGCTATCAAGGAAGGCTTAGTTGAGGACAAATCCAGATTAACAGGAGAACTGCTCAATACGAAAAATCAGCTTACCCAGGCGCAGGCAGATGTCGCAGCGAAGGATGTTCAGATATCAGGCCTGAACCAGGAAATCACAGATCTCAATAGCGATGTCCGCAGGTGGAAGGCAAGGGCTGACCAGGCTGAGGCAAACCTGGCAACATGCGAGGCTGGACCATGAAGAGAGCCATGAAGAGAGCCATGAAGATACGACGATGAAGCGCTACATAATCCTGCTGAATGAAATAAATTTCGTATTCAACAATCTCATCGTATTTCAGAATCTGCTTGCAAGCATCGTGCTCTTTTTGGCCATGTACATGCTGTTCAGCATCTTCAGGATCCCAAGTTCGCTCTCGATTGTGCTTGCCATCCTCTATTTCATCTTCTCAACCTACTCCTGGATTAGGCGAAGGTATGTGCTCTTGATTGAATCAAAGTATCCTGCCCTCAACGAGCGTCTCCGCACAGCTGATGACAACAAATTCCTTGAAAACCCCGTTGCCCAGGAGCTGGAGGACGAGATTATTGCTAAGGTCAGAGACGTGCATGTCTCAGAATTTCTCGACATCAAAAAGAGCTCTCTTAAGATCTTCTCAGCCCTGCTGCTGGGATTTCTGATCGTCTTCATTGCATCAATGGACTTTCACATTGATCTCAGCTGGCTCCGCGACCAGATTCCCAAGTTTGTGTACAGGGAAGGGGGCAGCGTCATTGGCGACGGTCCTGCAGGCAATGTCCGCTCAGGCGGCCAGGGGTTTGCAGAGAACATCTTTGGTGATGAAGAGGTTGCAGAGCTCAGCAGCAGCCTTACTGCGGCCATCCATGTCTCAGGCTATGAGCTTACGATAGATGACCTCCAGCCTCCCCAGCGCCGCGATTTCACGCCGCTCTTCCCTACAGAAGTTTTCGGAGAGTCTGCAGAAAGCTTCGAGGAGAACATCCCAAAAGACCAGCAGGAGGTCGTAAAGAATTATTTTGAGCAGATTACGAAGTGACATGAAAAAATCACTGGGCATTTCGGTTAGGGCATTTGTTGTGAGTTTCCTAGCGATGATGCTCTTCGGCATTAGCCTGCTTGCTATGCCTACGTATGCTGAGCCGAGCGCAAGACTCGCTTATGTATTTGAGGCAAGGCCTGATTCAGAGTTTACAGAGCAGAATGCGGCAAACCTCTGCGTGAACAGCCAAAGCAAGAGATGCATCGGATTGGTGTTCTTTGAGGAGATTCCGGAGTTTAACAGGATTCTCCTTAACCTTGATGTTGTTGATGTTGTTGGAAGCAGCATTGATGTTGAGATTTACCCTTTGACAGGGAAGCCTACAGGCAGCCTTACGGCGAACAGCATCAGCCAATACATCCCCTTCGCAAGCGGCAATAAAGTAAGCGTAACTCTCAACAGTGCTTCTCCTGCCAGATACAGCATTGACGTTACAAGGATTGCAAATCCTTATGGCTTTGCTCTTGTTCCTGTGATTCCTGACTCCATCACTCCAACGCAGAAGTTTATTAGCAGCGCTTCTCTCGATATCCAGGAAGCGATCACTGAATGCGAGCGGCAAGGCATTACCAGGAATCTTGCATACCGGTGCAGCTCGACAGCATGCACTTCCAATGAGTTTGAGTACTCGTACAGCTGCGGAGCTTTCTCAGGCAAGAGCTGCTGCGGAGAAAGGCCGAGGCAGCAAGAACTCCCAACACAGCAACCGCAAGCTCCTACATCGCAGGAAGTATCACGGACTGCTCCTGAAATTGCTGACACCATCTCTACTGAACCTGTAGGGGATGTCGCCCCGGTAGAGAATTGCGCGAACGCAGCTGATGACGATGCCGATTCTTTAGTTGACTGTGCTGATTCTGACTGCAACCAGCAGGATTGTGCTGCGGGAAGCCTTTGCCAAAGGCAGCAATGCAGAAAAAAGGACGGCGAACTCTGTATTCCTTCGCAGGATGTTTGCATCATTGGCAGGGAATGCAAGCGGTCTTGGCCTGATGTCTCAACGTATGCATGCGTCCATGCATCAAGCTGCGCATTTGCAGAGGCAAATTCAGACGTCCCTTCAGATTCCGCCTCCAGTATCAGAAGGTCTCCTGCACCTATCTCTGCAAATGGATTTCGGTGCCTACAACGGAACAATCCAGCGAAACGCGAATATGCCAGATGCGATCCGGAAGGAAGTGGGACTTGGGTTCTTGGTTCTTGCCCTCAAGAGACTTCTTGCAGAGACTTTGAGGGAGAGCGTCAATACGTGCCAGACGCTGATCATTGTGTACCTGAAACATCGTCGTCATTAGCCCAAGATCATGAAGTCCCAACTGGTACTAGTATGGAACGCGTTGAAGAAGTCATCCTAGGCGATGCAGATCAGGACGGCATAATCACGTATCAAGATATTTACCGTATATTGTTATGTGTAACATCGTCGTCATTAGCCCAAGATCATGAAGTAGAGAGTAGTGAGGGCTGCTCCAATTCCGGAGATACGAATGGTGACGGAAGAATAACATTCGCTGATTTTGTCCAAGTTGCCGATGTAATCAAAGCAAATGGTGATATCAATGCAGACGGGGATACCACCGAAGCTGATGCCCTCTTGATTGTTGATATGTGGTCCCGTGACCAAGAATTTGATAGATGGCAGGTACTGGTAGCTGATCTCAATAGGGATGGTTATGTTACGCCACAAGATGCACAGGCAATTTTCGAGTCTCTTGAATCCGGAGAAGGAGATCAAGGATCTGACAGAATTGATCTAATTGAGCTCGCACCATTGGCAGATTGGGGTATTGATAGGAATAATATTCAGTTCGGAGGTGCGGCCAGCGAGCCAGGAACAGCCTCGTATGTCTCTGGTGTGGTATTAGAAAATGGCGCAAGCACAGATCGTGCTGTTCAGGTAAATCCTCCTCTGCGAAGGCATTTCAGTACTATTGCCCGTTTTGATTTGATAGTCCCGCAAGAAAATCCTATATTTGAGGGGGAATTTGGATTTCTGGGAGATGCGCAGTATTCTGAAGGAAATCAGCTTCTCATTATGGTGAGACAAGGCTCTGACGGTGAATTCTTGTATGACAACTATATTTATCCTGACGCTAGGCTTGACACAATCCGGCTCGATTTAAGCAGGTGGGCTGGGCAGGCAATCTTGTTCCAGATTAGCGTCAGCGCAGCTCAACCTGAACTCCCTGCATCTACAAATGCCCTTATCTGGAAAAAGGCAGAAATCCGGTCTATCCCATTTGAGACCTGCGGTAGCTGCGGCGAGTGCGCAGAAAAGCTTCAGCAAGGCGTGTCTTATCTGCAATTAAGCAATGACATCACGGTTGAGCCTGGATCGACTTGCATAATAGCCACGGATGGGCTTACGGATGCTATAATCGACTGCCAGGATTTTTCTTTTACTGCGGATCAACCTTATACAATAGTACCTACACGAGCCCTGGATCTAGGTAGTGCTTCAAACCTTCGGATTGAAAATTGTAGATTTACAGGAGTTACTGCCTTAACTGTACACTCTTCTACCCAAGGCTTACAGCTTTCGAACAATCAATACTCTTTCTCCAGAGAAACATGGGACTCGGTCGCACTTTTGTTCATAGGATATGTCCGAGACGTTGTTATCCAAGATAACTCATTCATCCGAGCCAGTACAGTCTTCCGAGAAGGTCCAATGGACATGGTTACCATTACAAGGAATATCTTTGATCAGTCAGGTATATACAGTATTTTGATAGATGATGGCGATGCCGTAATTACCAATAACCTATTTAGAACTGCCGTTGGACAATTTATTGTCATTCCGTTTGCTAGTATCGAAGGAAATTACTATGAAGAAATGGGGTGCAATATAATACGGGAACGACTGCGCCGTAATGATTTTGAGCCGGTTCTTGACACCTGGCCTGACGGAAATCAAATATCTTGTACAGTGCGTACAGCAACAGTCTGTGAGCCACTCATGGAATCAGGACAGGACAAAGAGAACATTGTAATAGTTCCTGTAGGGTACGAGGATCCCTATGATGCACTCCGCGAGCATATCCCTAATTGTCTGGGCTTCCGGAGCGGCAAACTTGGTATCTTTGAACTTCCCCCCTACAGCGCGAATATAGACAAATTCAACATCTATCTCTACACAAAGGCAGATGAAAACAATTTTGCAAGCAGAGGGCCTTATGATCAATATGCAATAGTTCAGCAGGATTGCCCATTTATAGATCATGAGATTGTGATAGCGGACACTCCTGACTATTCCGGTTGGACATTGCCTGCTCCAGGGCGTTCTATAACACCGCCTGGTATAATCTCAGTAACTAGCCCTATGATCGATGATGATATTGTTGGTGGAAAATCTGGCCTTGTCTGTTCCCATGAGTTCGGGCATGCCTTTGCTGCCTTTAATGATGAGTATCCTTATTATGATCAGACTGGCGTAATCCGTACATCATCTCCGGGAGCTATCGATAAAGACAACTGTGATACCTCTCCTAACTGCCAAAAATGGGCAGGCATCCCCGGCACTGAGTGTATACCAACATGCTCTTTCCAGGACTGGTATCGGTCCGAGCCCGATTCAATCATGGGAACCGGGCTTGCCTATGGCGAAGTCCATATCAATACTCTCGAACAGCTCTTGCAGCAAGCTGAGAATCCTGCGGCACCCCAATGCGGAGCCACAATCTCCAGCTCATTAACACTTCAATCAGATATGGCCTGTACTGGAACTGGTTTGAATATCGAAGGTAATGATGTTGTCATAGACTGTAATGGGCACTCCATGACCGGAACAGACATGAAAGGATATGGGGTTTCTATTCAGAACAGCGAGCGCGTGACAGTAAAAAACTGCAGAATCTCTAACTTTTATGTTGGCATCCTTGCGGAATCAAGCTCGTCAATAAACCTCTATGATAATACTCTTTCGGATAATTTTAAATCCCAGGCTGGATGGTTCAATATTAATGTTGGACTGCTTCTTGATGATACCAATCCTCAATCAAATTTAGGAGGTGGCATTGTTCTTATTGACACCAGAAATGCTTTTGTCTATCATAACACTGCGCACAATGTCCAAAACGGAATCAGCCTGTACGATATCCAGAATTCAATGGTAATCAACAACGATTTCTCCAGAAATAATGGTTGGGGAATCCATCTGCATGCCTCAGACTTTAACACCATATCAGACAACGACCTCTCATACCTGTTCTGTAGGCAACAGCAGCACTGTGAGGCAGCAGGGATCCTTGTGGTGATGGGCTCAGACAACAATAACATCCTCCGAAATGATCTGCGCTTCGGAGGCGACGGATTTTTCCTAGGAAATGAGCGTGGCCAGCCCAGCAATAATAATTATGTTGCTTTCAATGACGGATCTTATTCGCCGAATAATGCCTTCGAGTCTACCTTCTCTAGAGGCAATATCTTTTACAGCAACATCGCCTCCCATAGCAATTATGGCTTCTGGCTTGGATTTTCGACAAACAACCAAATCCTTGAAAACGAAATCGATGGAAATCTTGCCTCTGGAATCGCAATTGATTCTGGAGAAAGAAACGTCATCCAATCGAATCTCTTTAAGGACAATGAAATGGGTGTTCAACTTTTCGCATCTCAGAATAGGTTTGGCACTGGCCAATCTTCAACCGACACCGATATTACTGCGAATACCTTTATCAGCAATGCAGCTGATCTGTCCATTGTGGATACTACAAACTCAGAAATAAGCCAAAATACGTTTTTTGGCACCCCTTTACCCGACATACAAGGGCCTGGAATGGCTGTGCATGACAACGTCCTTGCTACAGAGGAGCCTCCTATCCCCCGCCTCTCTCAGAATCAATTTCAACCAAATAATGAGCCAGTTGAATGCTCCAGCTGCTCCGAATGCACATATCTTATCAACACCCTAAATAGAAACGTAATGCTCGCTTCTGACATCGAGCTATCAAGTCCTGACTCCAGCTGCATCATCGGATATGCCCCCCCTATTGAGGATCTGACCTTTGACTGCAATGGTAATTCCATAAGATTGCTTGAGCCACGAACTCCCGAGCATGCTCAATTTGCCTTTATCTTTACCCGGCTCAGGAATTCTCGCATAAGAAATTGCAATCTTGACTTTGAAAATGGTGTTTCCTTGGGTTCGGGATCAACAGGAAACATTCTTGACACAATAGACTTTTCACGCGTCGATACGAGGGGCGTGTTTGTTCCAGCTCCTACTGGCACCTTAGATATCAGAAACAGCATATTTTCCGTCAATCCAAGCCAGGACGGAGCGGGTATCAGCATACATGAATACACGTCTCTTACTTTAGAAAATAATCAGTTCTCCGGATCAGGCAGCTTTCTCCGAATCCAGGAAATGCCCCGCCCTCAATCCTCAGGCAACGTTTTCTCTGGAGACTCCTGCGAGGATATTCAAATGCGATCGAATGGGATTCAAGGACGATATACAGATCCAACCGGAATCGATTTGGAATGCGGGGTGCAGCTACAATGACCAAGAAAACCATTGGTATAGTTACTGAAATATTTGCATTACTGCTCGGGTTCATGGCTCTGATTCCAAATGCATCCGCAGCATTCTACATCCAAGCCGAGATTGCACAGCAGGAAGGTCGCATCTTTATTCATAATATCACTCTTATTGAATCTGACTTTCCATTTAAAAACCCAAGTCTTCAGGCGGGCTATTCGGTTCAGATTATTCCTGGAGGAAGCAAAGAGAAATTTGATTTTGCTGGAGAGTTTGTCCGTGAGACTTTTCAGGATGGAGAATTGAGAGGAACTGTTGTGCCAATAGAATCTTCCTTCGTGAACCTGTACTTTGATTACCAGCCAAGCTTTACCGAAGTAGAACTCTATGATAAGCAAGGCAATCTTATTGGCAGGGAATCCATTGAAGACATCCATGTCTTCTGTGGCAACGAAAAATGTGATGGTGGGGAATCACAAGAAACCTGCCTTCGTGATTGCGCAAGAACCAAAGGCTACTCCTTTGCTTATGCCCTCTGGGCAGTTGTTATCCTGCTTTTTTTCTTTCTTTTGTATTATCTCCGGAAGGGATATAAAACCAACACATTCCAGAAGCATGGAGGTGCACAATGAAAAACTACAAAGAGACATTTGATGAAGTCTTGAAGGAGGTCAACAAGGCAGTCATTGGCCAGGACCAGGTGATTGAGCAGGTCCTTATCGCCGTGCTCTGCGATGCCCATGCCTTGCTGGAAGGCTATCCCGGCCTTGCAAAGACCCTGCTTGTCCGGACTTTGGCTGACATCATGGACCTGAAGTTCAGCAGGATCCAGAGCACGCCTGACCTAATGCCTTCTGACATCACCGGAACGTATATTATCGAGGAAGACC
>Ga0209541_10014462_pt1 | contig 11887 bp, 12 predicted proteins | sample RifCSPlowO2_01_FD_184027 | JGI IMG/M metagenome (GOLD analysis project Ga0209541, IMG submission 184027) | Groundwater microbial communities from Rifle, Colorado - Rifle CSP2_plank lowO2_0.1 (SPAdes) (version 2) | ecosystem: Environmental > Aquatic > Deep subsurface > Groundwater | place...
GCGTCCTATATTGCCAAGGCCGCCGCTGATGAGCTTTACGTAAAAGTTGGGACAACATATAACGCCGACGATTTGGCAGGTCAAATTCCGGAAACTTTTCGTCGACTGACGGCTAAGTAATCATGTCCTAAACCAGTACAAAAGTCTGTTATTTCCGCATATTTTGCGGTAATATAATCCTAATGTACTCCCCGAAATTTGTAATCACAAATAAGATTTTGAAGAATATCGGAGCGATAGAGGCATCAAAGGAAGTTATTGAAAATGCTCCGCTTGTGCCTTATTACGAAAAACAATTCCAAACTGATGCCATTACCCGTACTGTCCATCACGCAACCCACATGGAGGGAAATGAGCTTTCTTTGGAACAAACGAGAAGGGTATTGGAAGGTGAAACAATAGTCGCACATGATCGTGATGTGCAGGAAGTAATTAACTATCGTGATGTGATGAAGTTGGTAGACGAACTGGCGGTCAAAAGAGGTGGTTATGATATTCAAAGTTTACTCGATATTCATAGAGAAACAGTCAAAAAAATCGTCCCAGAAGAAAAGATTGGGATTTTGCGCAAATCTCAAGTTGTTATTAAGGAAGAATCAACCGGCAATATTGTTCTTGAACCCCCGCCCTCGATTGAAGTTCCGTATTTACTTGAAGATTTTTTCGAGTGGTTGAATTCCGGTGAGGCTTCTGAAGTGCATCCTGTTATGAAAGCAGGAATCGCCCACTATATTTTGGTTACAATCCATCCTTTTGTGGAGGGAAACGGAAGAACCATACGGGCATTTGCAAATCTTGTCCTTTTGCGCGAGGGATACGACATTAAACGTTATTTTTCACTCGAGGAGCATTTTGATTCGGATTTGGCAGCGCATTATGAATCTTTAGCCAGTGTTGATAGACAATCCCGAAATATTGCCGCACGCGACTTGACTCCTTGGCTAGAGTATTTTTGCGAGGTGGTTGCAGTCGAACTTGCAAAAATTAAAGAAAAGGTCAGAAAACTTTCGATAGACATTAAGTTGAAAGGAAAAATCGGCGAACAAGTTGCTCTTACCGAGCGGCAAATGAGACTTGTAGAATATTTGAGTGAAAACGGTTCGGCTGTAATGCAGGATTTGAAAGGGCTTTACAAAATGATTTCTGAAGATACGATTTTACGTGATATTACGGGATTAATTGATAAAGGTATAATAAAGAAAGAAGGAAAGACAAAAGCAGCGAGATACATAGTAAATAAATAATGTTGCCGACCGATCCACAATTTTTATATATGATATTGGTTCTTCCAAGTTTGTTTGGCTTGACTTTGGTGGGGGACGGGCTTAACAAAGTAATACACGAAGAATCGGGGGGTATGATCAGCATAGCGTTTGGTCTTATCTTTATCGCTGTAGTAATTTTTGCTTATCTCTTTTTATCGAATTATCTTACTCAAGGGATTTAATGATTAGGGATTAATAGTATAATTAAGCTCGATGAAATTCAGTGAGTTATCTAAATACCTCGAGAGGCTCGAAAAAACACCATCAAGAATTGAAATTACCAAGATTTTAGCCGAAGTTTTCAGTAAAACAAATTCCGAAGAAACGGATTTAACTACTTATCTTCTTTTGGGAAGTTTAGCCCCTAGCTATAAAGGAGTGGTTTTCAATATAGCCGAAAGAATGATGATTGATGTTCTCGCTAAGGCTTATAACAGCGAAAAGCATAAGGTAATGGCGCTATATAAAAAATTAGGCGATCTCGGAGATGTGGCAACCGAACTTGCACAAACCTCAAATATCAAATCGCGAAAGTTTAATCTTTCTGTCTCACAGGTTTACAATCAGCTATTGGATTTAGCAAAGGACGAAGGGGAAAAAAGCGTGGAGAGAAAAATTGCGAAGATGGCAAAACTTCTGGCCGATCTGGACCCTCTTTCTGCCAGATATGTGGCCAGAATCCCTGTTGGGCGTTTAAGACTGGGATTTTCGGATAAAACAATTCTTGATTCACTTTCCTGGATGGAGACGGGAAATAAGAGCAAGAAAGCAAAACTCGAAAAAGCCTATCAAGTTATTCCCGATGTTGGATTATTGGCAAAAAGAGTAAAGGAATTTGGTATTGATAAAGCTACGAAGAATATAGTCCCAATAGTTGGAATACCGGTACTGCCAATGCTTCCTCAAAGAATAAAAAGTCCAACAGAAATGATTGAAAAAATGGGGAAAGTTTTTGTTGAGCCCAAATTCGACGGCTTAAGAGTATTAATTCATTACAAAAAAGAAAAAACAAAAGAACAAGTTATGGCATTTACCAGGAATTTAAATAATGTAGTGGATATGTTTTCGGAACTCAAAGATGTTGGTAAACATGTACATGCGCGTGAGTTGATTCTTGATACTGAAGCGATCGGGATGGACCCTGAAGTAAAGCGGATGGTTGATTTTCAGACGACAATGCAAAGGCGCAGAAAGTACGAGATAGAAATGAAGGCAAAGGAAATTCCCTTAAGATTTCAAGTGTTTGACATAGTTTACAAAGATGGTGAGAGCTTAATGGACTTGCCTTATTATGAGCGCCGAGAAATTCTCAAAAAAGTGATTAAGGATGACGAATTGCTTATTGTTGATGATGCGGTTGTTGCTGAGGATCCGAAAGTTATTGTAAGTGAATACAATGAAAAAATTAAGGCAGGACTCGAGGGAGTTGTTGTTAAACGCTACGATACAGCCTATATCCCGGGGCGTACTGGCTGGCGATGGGTGAAAATGAAGCAGAGTGAATCTGAGCTTGGAAAATTAGCAGACACTGTGGATTGTGTTGTAATGGGCTATACACAAGGTCGTGGAAAAAGAGCCAGTTTTGGAGTGGGGCAGTTTTTGGTTGGCGTTAGGGACGGAAATGATATTAAAACAGTAACGAAGGTGGGAACGGGATTGACAGACGAACAGTTTAGAATTTTAAAAAAGCGATTAAAAAAGATAGAGACTAAAAAAAGGCCAAAAAATTATATTGTTAGCAAATTATTAGAACCAGATTATTGGGTTGAACCCTCCCTTGTAGTTGAAATAGCAGCCGATGAAATTACCAAAAGTCCAAATCACTCGGCGGGTCTGGCACTCCGATTTCCACGTCTAGTTCGTTTTCGTGATGATAAAGATCCCCGGAATGCAACCACAGTTGAGGAAGTCCAAAAACTCTTTAGAATGCAAAAAGGGTTTTGAAATGGGCTGTACTTCAATATGTTAGCATTTATATATGCAGGAAATGCAGGGACTTACATCAATTGAAGCTAATATTAAACTTAAAAAGTATGGAGCTAATGTTTTGCCGGAAAAGCCACCTCCTTCTTCTTTTACAATATTTTTATCCCAATTTAAAAATCCTTTAGTCTATGTACTTTTGAGTGCAGGAGTTGTCACATTTTTCTTGGGAGACTTTTCCGATACGACATTCATCTTTTTTGTGGTATTAGTCAATTCCACTCTTGGTTTTATTCAAGAGCAAAAAGCTAGTAAAGCGCTCGCATCGCTAAAAGCCATGGTTCACCCGATGGCAGATGTAATAAGAGATGGAATAAAAAGAAAAATTGATATATCGGAAATTGTTCCGGGTGATTTAGTCGAGCTTGAATTAGGAGATAAGATACCTGCCGACGGAAAATTACTAAGGGCCAACAGACTGTTTATTGAGGAAGCTATCCTTACAGGAGAATCGATACCTGTCGAAAAAAACACAGGAGACGAAGTCTATATGGGCACTATTGTTTCTGTGGGTGAAGCGATTATGCAGGTTAATTTGACAGGTGATAAAACTCAAATGGGAAAGATTGCCGCTTCTATTCAAAAACCGCATGAAGATACTCCTCTAACAAAACAGCTTAAAAATTTTAGCAGTCAATTGACTGTTTTAGTCGTTGTTCTTACAGTATTTGTTTTTTGCGTGGGATATCTTACAGGTAGGGACCTGGTAGAAATGTTTAAAACTTCTGTAGCTCTTGCAGTTTCTTCTATTCCTGAAGGACTTTTAATTGCATTGACTGTTGTTCTGGCTATTGGTATGCAGAGAATTTTAAAGAAAAAGGGATTGGTAAGAAATTTGGTATCGGCTGAAACGCTTGGTGGAGTAACAACAATCTGTGTTGATAAGACTGGAACGCTGACCTATGGCAAGCTTGAGGTTGTCGAAGAACATGGTGACATAGAGGAGGTCTGTTTACAACACTTCGCTTCTTCCGATGACCCGATTATGGTTGCGGCTCGCGATTGGTTAACTCAGAATTCAACCCACTTTGAAGAAATAGGGGAAAAGTTTAATAGGGATTGTAAGCTCATCGATTCCATACCGTTTACCCCTCAAAACAGATTTTATGCAAGTTTAATTGAACATAAGGACAGAAACAAAGAAGTATATATTAACGGAGCGCCGGAACATTTATTGGAGTGGTCAACTTTAACAGGTGATATACAAAAAGAGATAAAAGAGAAGATAAAAGGATTAACAAAAGAGGGGAAAAGGGTTATCGCCATGGCGAAAAAGGATGTTGATGAGTCTTTGAAAAAGATTTCCGAAGATAATGTGCATGGTGAGCTAAAGTGGGTTGGTTTATTGGTTTTTACAGATCCGGTAAGAGATGGGGTTAAGGATGCATTTAAACAAACTAAAGAGGCGGGAATAAAAACGATATTAATTACAGGTGACTATCCGGAAACTGCATTGGCCGTAATGCGGGAGTTGGACATGGATTTGACGGAGAAGAGAATTATTGCCGGTAGTGATTTGGAAAAAATGAAGGAATCCGAAGTTTCCGAGTTGCTACTTAGACTTTATAAAAAAGACAGTGGGGCAATAATTTTTGCACGAACACGCCCCGAGCAAAAGTTAAAAGTGATTAATGCTCTGAAGAAAAACGGTGAAGTTGTTGCTATGATGGGTGACGGGGTTAATGACGCTCCGGCACTTCACCGGGCAGATATCGGAATTGTTGTCGGTGATGCAACCGATGTAGCAAAGGAAACTGCAGATTTGGTACTTCTGGATTCGAGTTTTGAAACAATCGTCGGTACGATAAGAGAGGGTAGAGGAATATTTGATAACATCAGGAAAATAATACTCTATCTTTTAAGCGATTCTTTTGAGGAAATTATTGCGGTGGTCGGAACGATAATATTTAGACTTCCTCTTCCGGTTACGGCGGTACAGATACTTTGGATAAATATCGTTTCAGACGGCTTTCCGCATTTGTCTTTAACTATCGATCCGAAAGAAAAGGGGATAATGCGCCGACGACCGAAGCTTCCCAATACAAATATTGTCGCAGATTGGATGAAAATTCTAATATTTATTGTTTCTCTTTCCGGGGGGTTGGCGGCACTTGGACTTTTTTATTATTACTATAATTTAACCGGAAGCGTATCTATTGCCAGGTCGGTTGCTTTTGCCACCTTGGGAATAAATTCTTTAGTCTACGTCTTTTCTATAAGGACACTAAAAGACCCTTTCTGGATCGAAAATCCGTTTAAAAACAAATGGCTTAACGGTGCAGTTGTAGCAGGGTTGTTTTTTCAGATTTTGCCCTTTACAAATAGCGCTTTAAGAAGTTTTTTTGAACTCCAGCAGTTAACGGTAGCACAATGGATAAGTGTATTTGGGGCTGCAATTGTTATGTTTTTGATTATTGAAATTTCTAAAATGATATTCAGGTTAAGATTTGAAAAGTAATTTTATATGATTACAGGATTAATATTTTTAATTATTATTTTTTCGTTGGTTTTGGTCAAATCAGCTGATCAGGTTGTTGTAGCAATAAGAAGGATCGCGAAGGAAACCCATGCTGGTATTTTTGTAGTTTCTTCAATAATACTTGCCGTAAGCACATCCTTTCCTGAACTTTTTGTCGGTATTACTTCTGCTTTGGAGAAAGAATCCGATCTTGCTTTAGGTGTTGTTTTGGGTTCAAATATCGCGAACATCGCCCTTGTCGGTGCATCTGCCGCATTTATCATTGGGAGGGTTAATATCAACTCAAATTACATTAAACAGGATGTCTTAATTGCTTTTATTGCCGGACTATTGCCGTTTACGCTCATAATGATCGATAGAAATCTTACAAGAATTGACGGAATAATTTTAATTACAACTTATCTTGCATATGCTACCGGGTTTTTTAAGCACCGCTACGAGCAAATAGGACGTGAACATCAGGAAGAAAGTTTTGTTTACAGATTTTTCAGAAAAATAAAAAATATAGAGTCAGTTAAAAGCAGGGAATTGGGAAGATTTTTCCTGGGGATATCAATACTTTTGTTATCTGCAGATATCATTGTCAAACTTTCAAAATCGCTGGCTTTATATGCAAATATCGACGTTTTTATTATTGGTTTAATTGTATTAGCAATCGGTACTTCGCTTCCTGAGTTCGCCTTTTCAATAAGAAGTTTGGAGGACGGTCAGCCCTCAATGTTTCTAGGAAATATCTTGGGTTCGGTCATTGCAAATTCAACTTTGATAGTTGGTATAAGTGTTTTAATATATCCATTAAATAATATTGTATTCAGCGACTATTTTGTTGCTGTTTTTGTATTTGTTATTACTTTTATTACTTTTTGGTTTTTCATTAAAACAAAGCATGAACTTATGAGGTGGGAAGCAGGATTATTAATCATAATATATATTATTTTTCTCATACTGGAATTTACAAAGTAATACTTCTTTGTTATATAATTTGTTCAATTTTTTAGTTAAATTGAAAGACGATATTAACTTATGGAAATAATTGCTGATTTGGAGGTTCATTCAAAATACGCTCGCGCGGTTAGCTCTTCAATGACTCCGGCTATTATTGGGGAATGGTCTGATAAAAAAGGAATACACCTTGTCGGTACAGGCGACTTTACGCACCCGATGTGGTTAAGAGAATTGGAATCCACTCTTGAGGAGGAACATCGGGGAATATTTAAATTAATAAATTCGGATGTCAAAGCAAGATTTTTGCTCACCTCAGAAGTTTCGTGTATGTATAAACACAACGGCAAGGGGCGTCGCGTGCATTTATTGGTTTATATGCCCTCATTTTCCTCTGTAAAGAAATTCAATAGTGGTTTGACTAAGTCGGGTGCTAATCTTTTCTCAGACGGAAGGCCGATAATTGGTTTGAGCCTAAAGCAAGTTGCAAGAATAGCACTTGAAGCCGATGAGAAAGCTCTCCTGATACCGGCCCACGTATGGACTCCGTGGTTCGGATTTTATGGATCAATGAGCGGGTATGAATCTTTGTCGGAAGCCTTTGAAGAACTGGAAAAATATATTCCCGCCGTTGAAACCGGACTTTCTTCGGACCCTGCGATGAATTGGAAAATTTCAGAACTTAGTGGGAAAAGAATCGTTTCTTTTGGGGACGCACATTCACCGCAAAAATTAGGAAGGGAAGCAACGGTATTTCAAATTAAACAATCAAAAATAAAAAACCCGCCTGTCGGACGGGCAGGTCATAATGACCCCATAAAAAATTCTTCGAAATTTAACTGGGTAGGCAAATCAAAATTAAAAATTACATACAAGGGTGTTTATGATGCAATTTGGGGTGATGAAAATAGCGATTGGGAAATTGGCTATACAATAGAATTTTATCCCGAGGAGGGTAAATACCACTACACTGGACATAGAAATTGCAAAGTAGTCTATTCACCCAACGAAGCACGCAAAATGGGTTTGAGCTGTCCTGTGTGTGGTAAAACCCTAACAATGGGTGTGATGAGCAGGGTAGAGCAACTTGCTTTACAAGAAATTAGTTCAGACAAATTACAAATTACAAACGATCAATTCGGTGTAGCATGGATAAGAGATGAAAAGGAAAATAAACCAGCTTATGTTATGCTTGTACCCCTTCTTGAAATTCTATCTGAGAGCTTTGGCGTCGGAGTAGGGAGCCGACAAGTTGTGAATTCTTATGAGCAAATGATTAGTATATTTGGGAGCGAGTTTGCAATACTTCTTAAAACACCGGTTGATGAAATTAAAAAAAAATTTGGAGAAAGGGTTGCCGAGTCAATTCAAAAAGTACGTTCGGGAGATATCTTCATTAAACCCGGCTATGATGGGGTTTTTGGCGAAGTAAAAATTTGGAAAGAAGGCGAAGACTTTCGGCAGGAATCCAGTCAAACCTCACTTTTTTAAAGATTAGTTAAATTTTAACGCCCCTGCTTACCTATATTAGAACCTTTCTGATATACTTCAGACAAGCTCTTTGAAATAAATTTTATGGATGGAAGCAAATGATATATTTTTTATTGTCGTTATGAGAATTAGGTCATATCCATTTGTCGTTTCATAGTTAAGAGGCACTGACCTTTACACCAACCAAAGACTAAAATAGGAGACCGGTCATGAGTAAGATAAAGATCTGGTTGAAAAAAGACCTTCACATATTTTGGCTAAACTTAATTATTGACCTCTCAGGTTTTGGTTTGACGTTTCTAATTGCAACCAGATTATTACGGCCTTTAAGCTTAACCCCGACAGAGGTACCAAATTTTACATTCATCGATCTCTTAACTCTCGTACTTTTTTCTTTAACTCCGATCGTTATTGCGTTTATAGCAAACTGGCGCCTTAATAATTGGATTCAGGCGAAATAGTAATTCAAAATATTTTTTTCGGAGGAAAAAATGATTACCTTCAGACATTATTTATATATTGCTTTCTTTTTGTTAGCAGATTCTTTCGCGATAATTCTCTTGGTTAATACCGGACGGGACATGATTTTAGCCATCGGATTAGTTGTGGTACTCACGCTGATTATTATTTTTTTGATTGAAAAATTATGGCCAGATTCCAAAAGAATAACACCTACCGTTATACGCAGTAATAATAACGATAGAGCTATTCGTTATGTTTTAACACCAGAAGGAGAGAAGGATCTTCAGAAGTTAATGGAGATCTTAAGAGTTGACGACGAAACGCTGATTATCAATGAAGCACTAATATTGTACTGGCGCGCAGTCCAAGTAAGATTAGAAGGTAAATCAATCGGCTGGATGAGTAAGATCGGTGATTCGTATGAGGAGGTAGTAACGCCATTATTGGATAAAGTTACTCCAAAAAAAACTATCCCAAAAAGATAGTCAGTTTTCTGAGGAAGAGGGCGTGAAGTTATAATCACAGCTTTGTCACTTCACGACAATACAATTTCCATCCATCAATCCCTTCTCTTCCTCATTTTTTTGCTATCTAAGAAATTAGACGGTAAAAAAGTGAAGAGAAGGGCGACGAACTATTCGGTTCATTGTTATAATAATCAAAGAAGTGAAATCCCGCAATTTTGGTTTCCCAGCTTAGCTGGGCTATGGCACCATCAATGCGGGATTTTTTATTGACTAATTAAGTATTTTTTGAAAAGATAATGATAGACAGGAGGGAAAAGCTAAAAGGTGAAAGATTTTGAAAGAGGGTGATAAAAATGGCGGAAAGAACTAGAACAGGGCTTCCAAGAAACACTGCCGCAGCGCTCGCTGTCGTTTTGGCGCCTACTTTGATTGGGCCATTGGTATTTCTTTTTTTGGAAAAAGATGAATTTATAAGATTTTACGCAATGCAGGTATTGGTTACTGGGGTCGTTCTTTTTGTTCTTCAGTGGTTTTTTATGATATCGGTAGTTTTATCTTCGCTTGCGGGACTTCTAACAATATTAGGATTCGCACTTTGGCTCGTAATGGTTTATAAGGCGTGGCTGGGAGATATGTGGGAAGTGCCCGTATTAGGAGGTTTAACGAGACTGGTATTGAAAAAGCTTAAAATGTAGAATCTATTTCAAAACTTCGCGATTACGCTCAGATTTGAGCGCCTTCGGCGAGATTATAAGCAAAGCTTGGCCGAGTAAGACTTGGTAAGCAAAGCTTGGCCGAGTAAGACTTGGTAAGCAAAGCTTGGCCAAGTAAGACTTGGTAGCATTCCATTTCAGGGTTTTGAAATGGTTTGTAAACTGCCCAAAATAGTACCGATTATGAACGAAAGGCAGAAAATGGTTGATGAAATAAGAAAGATATACGGCCTTGATTCTTCAAGGGTTCTTTCTGCAATGCTTCAGGTTCCGAGAGATAAGTTTATTGATCCTCAATATAAAGAACTGGCTTATCGTGACGGTCCTGTCCCGATTGGATTCGGTCAGACAATGAGCCAACCTTACACTGTTGCTTTTATGACGGACCTACTTACGGATAATAAAAAAATAAAGGAGTGGAAGGTGATGGAAATTGGCACAGGTTCGGGATACCAAGCTGCAATTTTATCAAAACTCGTAGAGAAAGTTTTTACTATAGAAATTGTCCCAGAACTGGCCGAAAGAGCGAAAAAAACATTAAAAAAACTAGGCTACAAAAACATTTATGTTGAATTGGGGAGTGGAGAATGGGGTTGGAAGGAACACGCGCCATATAACGCGATAATGATTACAGCCCAGGTTGAAAAAGTACCCCAGGAGCTATTTAATCAATTAAAAACCGGTGGGGTTTTGGTCGCACCCGTAGGGGGCAGACATTTGCAGACTATGACCAGATACACAAAGAGAAGAAGTGGCTCATTAAGGAGAGAAAGCTTTCAACACTACGTTTTTGTCCCCTTTATTAAAAAGGACAAAGATTAAATGGTAAAATTACTTTATGAAACTGGTAGTAGGCTTAGGTAATACGGGGGAGAGGTATGCTAAAACCCGACACAATGTCGGTTTTATGGTCATTGATGCAATTATAAGTTCTTTGAGTGTTTCTCCTCATGTCGAAAGAAAACTGGATTCTTTAATTTTTTTCCATCATGCTAGTCAAACAGTATTTGCCAGACCTCAAACGTTTATGAATTCTTCAGGAGTCGTTGTGAAGAAACTAGTTGTTCACTTTAAAATAAAGAAGTCTGATATGTGGGCTATTCATGATGATTTGGATTTGACTTTAGGAGCATATAAAATTCAAAAAAGTGTGGGGCCAAAAGTCCACGGGGGGCTTTTGTCGATTTATGATAAACTCGGCACTCGCGACTTTTGGCATGTCCGTGTCGGAGTTGATAACCGCAACTCTGACGACAGAATTTCTGGAGAACAGTATGTTTTGCAGGAATTTACGAGAGAAGAGTTGGAAAAGATAAATATTATTTCAGAGGAAATAGTAAAAGATTTAATAACAAGACTCAGTCTAACAGTGTACTAGTACGCTGTAACAAACATGGTAAAGAATTTTTCAAAAGTAGGTGAAATATTGAGAAGATTTAATAAGGATGAGGACAAATATATTTCCCGTGAGTTTCAAAAGTATGGTTATGATTTGGCGGAAGAATTGGGAGATCTCAAAAATAAATCTTTATATATTAAGCTTGCCAAGGAAACTCCAAGGGGGCGACTTGAAACTGCACGGAATTTTGTAAAAGACGCGTACAATGTTAAATCCAAATCGAAATTGTTCATGTGGCAACTACAACAGTTAAAAAAGAAATCTAAAAATAAATAGTTGCCACACAAGAGGAGCGCAGGCGCTTGCGCCGAGAACTCCTATGTGGAAGTCTCCTGTTGAGCAGGAGTAATGTTTTGAGATAGATTAGATATGAAGTCATTTTTATTCCAAGGCAATTGGGTCGATCTGGTTATTTTGGTTATCGTCGCTTATTATGTAAGCGAGGCCTGGAGAGTGGGATTTTGGGTAATCTTGGCAGATTTCTTGGGCTTTTTAATATCTATTATTTTGGCGCTGCGCGGATATTCTTTGGCAGCCCAGATTTTAAGAGATAACTTCTCATTGACGCATTCGCTTTCTAATGCTCTCGGATTTCTAATAGTGGCGGGTATATCTGAGGCCATTTTCAGTTTCATCCTCAGTGAATTCATCAGAAAAATTCCATATAAATTCTGGAAAAAGCCTTG